>AMWB02008812.1_pt1 | contig 34328 bp, 29 predicted proteins | sample 200311 | NCBI WGS metagenome assembly AMWB02 (sample SAMN02737377, study PRJNA173069) | bioreactor metagenome | biome: anode biofilm in microbial fuel cells | place: USA: California | collected 2010-12-16
CGACCGCTGGTCCCTGAGTGGTTACGGTTTGTATATCAAAACGTTGATAAAGGATTTGGGCCTTAAAGACTACATAACATTTACAGGTCCGCTGACTGAAGAACAGATGACAGAAGAATTTTTGAATGCTCACGTCTTTATTTGCCCTTCCAGTATTGAAAATAGTCCGAATTCAATTGGAGAAGCCCAGATAATTGGAACGCCTTGTGTAGCTTCGTTTGTGGGAGGTATCCCCAATATGATTTCCCATGAGAATACTGGTCTTCTATATCGATTTGAGGAGTATACTATGCTTGCAAATCAAATCATAGAGATATTTAATAATGACGTCTTGGCTCAAAAATTGTCATCTGCAGGAATTGTAGAAGCAGAAAAAAGACATAATCGTGATGCGATCAGATCTAGAATGATTGAAATTTATACTCACGTAATTGAGAATTAGTCTTGCGTTAAAAAGGATCCTGAGCGAGTTAAAGCTTTTAGGTATTGGATCATTACCTAACTAAGAGAATGATACTATCTGGAAGGTTTTAAGAATATCAGGACCACCTAATTATGAAAACATATAATATGCTCGGCCAAACACTTTGTTACTCATAAGATGATTGAAGATAATTTACCCATTAAGATGAAATACATTCCCAGAGTATTAGTATTTGGTCAACCATTTAACGATTTTTCGGGAGGAGGAATAACCCTTTCGAACCTTTTCAAAGGTTGGCCAAAAGATAAAATCGCGTCACTTTGGGCTCCTTGGGACGATTCCGATTTTTCTGATGAAATTTGTTACAATTATTATAGGATTGGTAAGGAGGAGCGAAAATGGAAATTTCCATTTTGTCTATATAAAAAGCCGTTTCCTCCGTCTGGACCTGTTGTTAACTCAACAAAGGGAAGATCACACTCCACTACTACTCCGATTGGAGTTAAAAATTGGCTTTCTAGTAGCATTATCAATCCTTTTTTCAATTGGATAGGACTTTACCATATAAGTTCAACAATTATTCTTTCGCCTGCCTTAAAAAGGTGGTTGAATGAATTTGGCCCTGAAATACTGTATTTCCAGGTGTCGACGCTTGAGGGAATAATATTCGCAGGGCAAATCATTGACTTTCTGAAAATACCATCGGTCATTCATATGATGGACGATTGGCCGTCGACTATAAGTATATATGGACCGCTAAAAAGAAATTGGTTTATTAGAATTGACAAAAGTCTTAGAATTCTTTTGGATAAGGTGGATTCTTTTTTGAGCATAAGCGATTCAATGTCAGAAGAATATTTGAAGAGGTACAAAAAGGAATTTACGGCATTTCATAACCCGGTTGATTTGTCAAGTTTCAAAACTAATACAAAAGTTGATTTGGTTCAAAATGCCACATGTAAAATCTTATATATTGGAAGAATAGGAACAGCCAATAAAAATTCAATTATACTTTTTGCAAATGTTATTTCACAAATAGTTGCCGGACCTTACCGATTTGAATTTCACATTTATTCCAAAGATTTCAATATGGTGGATATTAAACAACTCAGAAATCTCTCAAAGGTTAGTCTTAATCCACCTGTTTCTCATGAAAAAGTACCTACGTTACTCATTGGATTTGACCTTTTATTACTTCCACTTGATTTTACGAAAGCCGGATTGAAATTTGCCAGACTTTCTATCCCAACCAAGGCAACAGAATATATGGTGTCAGGAGTCCCAATTCTTGTCTTCGCACCTGAGGAGACTGCCGTATCAAGGTTTTTCAAAGACAATGATTGCGGTTTTTGCCTGACGCAAAATAGTTCTGATGCTATCGTTGCTTCTCTTGAATATTTAATTTCAAATCCAAATTATAGATTGCGGATAAGCAAGAAGGCTGTAAAAGTCGCGGTGGAAAAATTTGATGCTGAAAAAGTCAGGGACCGATTTCGGGAAACTTTAATCAAAATTGTGCAACAGAAGAATGTATTATAAGATAGGCTTGTCTTTAAAACTACATAAATAGCACGCAAAATAAATTAATGGAGCAATCCTAACTTCAGCCTGAAAATTATTGGGTTCCTTTTACAAATGAAAGAGAAAATCAAGATAGGAATTATCATAGAAGAAACCATTGTAGAACACTGGATTTATAGGATTCTTGATAAGCTTTTCAAGGCTGATTTCGCCGAGATAGTTGTGATCTTCAAAGCTGGGAGGCAGAACCAGATCCATGAGAAGAGTCCATCCGGGATTTTCAGATTTCACGAAGCATTTGATAGCTGGTTATACAGAGGGAGATATGATTATAATTCATTGATTGACAGTTCAGCCCTGATCAAACGGACCCGTGTAATGTTTTTTGACCAGCCGGAAACGGTTTTAAGGAACTCTAATGAGATGGATGCGACAAAAACTTTCGATGGGAATGAACCAGATCTATTACTTAATTTCAGTCAGCAAGCTGTCTCAGAACAAGTGTTGAAACTTGCAAAATATGGTGTACTTACCTTTAAAGTTGAAGGACAGTGTTGCCCAGGAAGCCCGGCAACCGCATATTTCAGTTTGGTAGACGGGAAACCAGAAATCGAGTGCTACATTACATTAACTACAGATGGCGCACCGGAAACAGTAGTTTGCAGGTCATCGGTATCAATATTCTCCAATTCCATTCACATAAACCGCAATAGGGTACTAGGTCTTGCCGAATTGCTAATGCCGAGAGTTGTGGAACGGTTTTACCTGATGGATGAGAGGATAATGACAAAGCTCAGGGAGCGGGCATCTATAAATTCCTCAGCTGACCTGCAATGCATTAATTCCACCTCCTCAATCGACGCACTTAGAAACCTGATTAAGCTTCAAACACATTCATTGAAGAAAAAGGCTTTATACCTCGACAATGAAAACTGGTTTCTGCTATATAAGAATAATGGCAATTTTGATCCACTGGCGGGCAGGTATGATGACTTTTTAAAACTCGAGGCTCCAAATGGATCTTACTGGGCAGACCCATTTGTTGTTTACGAAATGGGAAGGTTTTACTTGTTCGTTGAGGAGTATTTCTACAAGACCGGACTCGGACACCTGGCGGTATTAAAACCTGATCAGGAGGGTCATTATCAGCAATCTGAGGTGATATTGAAGAAGCCCTATCATCTATCTTATCCCTTCGTGTTCAAACATGACGTGGAGTATTTTATGATTCCTGAGACAAAGTCGGAGAAAGTAATTCAGATATACCGATGCACAGACTTCCCGGATCGTTGGGAGTTTGTGACAAATATTATGGAAAATGTAGCTGCAGCTGATACTACGGTGTTTTATTATCACAATAAATGGTGGCTGTTTACCTCAATAGATACGTTGAATAATGCTGACATCAGTTTTAGCGAATTGTTCCTATTCCATACGGACGACCTGTTCTCTGGGAGATGGGAAAGTCATCCGCAAAATCCAATCGTGTCAAATATCAGCCAATCAAGACCAGCAGGCAGAATCTTTGAACATGATGGCATGATAATCCGCCCGTCACAGGATAGCTCAGGCGGTTATGGCAAGGCAGTTAATTTGAACCAGATAGTTAAATTGAATGACACTGAATATGAAGAGAAACTTGTGACAAGAATTGCACCGGATTGGGACTCAAAATTGGCAGGGATGCACACTTTTAATTCTGCCAATGGCTTTTATATCCTTGACGCCTGTAAACTTAGGAGAAGATTTGGTGGCTGAGAGACGTCTCGAATACGACAAAAATTCTTGTATAAGTATCGTCATTGAATAACTATGCAAATTAATGACTAAGAAAATAACTATAGTAACATCTGAAGCATTTCCTTATGGCATGGCTGGCACTAATCGGATTATAAGCATGGCCAAAGGATTTATTGCAAATGGAGTTCAGGCGGATGTAGTTTCATTCTACAAGTATGCAAAACCAGGGATTAATATTCTTAATCCAACTACAGGTGTCTTTGAGGGAATAAAATTCAAGAATGTATTCCGCTCTCAAACTAAAAGCTCCTGCCTTTTGATGCGAATAATTCATGAATATTCCAAACCCGTTCTTGTTTTCTTGCATGGGATGAACTATGTGGGCAAAAAAAGTGTGGTTCTCTATTATGCAGATAAAACCTGGCCTGCTATTGCATTGAAAATAGTTGCTTTGGCTAAACGGATAGTCTTATTAAGGGAGGAGACTGAGCACCCTACAATAAGAATGGAAAATAAGACCAAGCTGGGTAAATTAATATACCTGAACTATCATTACAAAGTTTTTGATGGGCTTTTAGTCATTACCCAAAACTTGTATGACTATTTCGTTAGGGAATTAAATTATGGTAAGCCAATTTTACTGGTCCCGATGATAGTTGATATTGACCGGTTTAATCAAACAAAACATCAAGAATCTCAATCAATAGTGTTTTCAGGTGAACTGGATGATAGGAAGGAAGGAGTCACAACACTTATTAAAGCATTTTCTCTTATTAGCAAAAAATACCCCGGATTGATGCTGGAACTTTTTGGTTCAACTCCGGATAAGTTCCAGGAATCTTTGTTCTACCAACTCGTAAAGGATCTTGATTTGGAGCAAAGAGTAATTTTCCATGGCTATAAAAACCGGGTTGAACTGACTGATGCCTTATGCAAAGCACGGCTGTTTGTTTTCTCTCGTCCACCAAGCCTTCAGGCACAATTTGGATTCTCAACAAAACTTGGAGAGTATCTTGCCACCGGGAAACCCGTAATTGTTTCACCGACCGGTGAGATTGGCAAGTACCTCACTGATGGTATAAATGCCTTTATCTGTAAGTCTGATCCGAATTTAATAGCCGCAAGGATTGAAGAAATTCAGCAGAATTATCAGCGAGCTCTCAAAATTGGCAACGAGGGCAGAAACACTGCTTTATTGCACTTTAATAACAAAATAGAGTCAGAAAAGATAATTGAGTTTCTGAGAACTTTTTTTAATAGAAATTTACCAGGGCTATCATAATTTAGATAGGACCCTAATACGGCTATTATGAGAATAATGTTTTTCATTGAGTCTTTGCGTAGCGGGGGGAAAGAACGCAGATTACTTGAGCTAATCAGGTATCTGAACAATATACCCGGATACGAATTGATGCTTGTTTTGACAGAAGATGAGATTCATTATACCTACGTCCATAATCTGATTAGTGAAATTCAAATTCTCAAGAGAAAATATTTGCGCAAAGACCCAGCAATTTTCTTTAAGTTTTACAAATTGTGCAAGACTTTTAACCCTGACATTATTCACACCTGGGGAAGTATGCTGGCTTTTTATGTTTTACCGGTCGTGCTTCTAAAAAAAATACCACATATTAACGGCCATATTGCTGACGCTCCTATAAACCTTAGGAGAAGTGGGTTTAATTATTATGTGACGCAAATCGGATTCCATTATTCAGATATTATTTTAAGCAATTCATATGCAGGACTCAAAAGCTATGATGTTTCAGGAGAGAAATGCCGGGTCATTTATAATGGCATAAGTCTTAAAAGATTTGATAATTTGGAGGATAAAGAGGTCATTAAATTAAAATATGATATCAGGACCAGGTTCCTAATAATTATGGTCGCTTCTTTTAACCAGATAAAGAAATATGACCAATTCCTTGAGATATCAGAATCATTCTTGCTGAAAAGGAATGACATTACATTTTTGGCTGTAGGTGATACAAAGGCAGATATCCGGGAATTTGAACGTATCCAGTCTAAGGCACGGAGTTTAACAAATGTTAGACTTTTTGGGAGGATTGATAATGTAGAGTCTCTTATTAATGCCTCTGATATTGGGGTTCTATTCTCGCAAAGTGAAGGAATATCCAACGCTATCCTTGAATATATGGCTTGTGGTAAGCCAGTGTTGGCTAGCGATGCAGGGGGAACCCGAGAAATAATCGATGACCGGGAAACAGGATTCCTAATTACCAACCAAACCACGAACCAAATAGCTGAATTAATCAATGAGTTGTTGAATGATGAATACTTACGCAATCTTATTGGCAGAAAAGCAAGAACCACCATCGAGAATAAATTCGCTATTGACCTCATGGGAAGAAACTTTAAGGAGTTGTATCATTCAATACGCAAAAGGAGTGATCAGGACAAACCCGCCAATTAAGTGATACATGAAGGACGGAAGACTTAAGATATTAATCATAGCACACGAACTTTCTCCCTATAGCGGATCTGAATGTGCTGTAGGGTGGAACCTGGTTACCAGGATTGCCTTGTTCCATGATATAACAGTACTATATGCCAGTGGAAGTCAGTCCAATCCGTCGAGTTACAAGAAAGCGATTGTGAAGTATTTTGAACAGAATCCCGGTATCATCGGACTGGAATTGATAAATGTGAATCAACCCCTTTTCACAAGACTCACTGCATCTGTAAATAGACTGTTTGGCAAAATAGGTCCAATCGGATTGCCTGCGTTATATTATCTGGGTTATAAAGCATGGCAAAAAGAAGCCTGCAGGGAAGCATTAAGTCTGCATAATCGATTACAATTCAATGCTGTTCACCAGATTACACAAATCACATACCGTGAACCAGGTTATGCCTGGAAATTGGGAATCCCCTTTTTCTGGGGACCAACAGGCGGTGTGGCAAATATGCCCTGGGATTACTATAAACGCCTTCCTTTCGGATCGAAGATTATAGAGGGGATCAGATTTGTCTCCAATAAGTATCAGGCCTGTTGTATGAAAAGGATCAGAAAGGCGATTTCAGGCTCTGCTGTTATCTATACCTATTCAAACGAAGACGCACGATACTTTGCAACCTGTACTCCCGACAAGATAAGGCTAATGCTTGATGTGGGGACTACAATAGTTCAAAACATATCTCAAAATTATATTAGTCAAAAAGAAATACTGGAAGGTGTCTGGTGTGGGCAGCTCACTTACCGTAAGGCACCAGACATAGTACTAAAGGCTTTAGCGGCAGGTATTAATACCAGGGAAAAGATCAGGCTGACTGTAATAGGAGAAGGTCCTCTTGAGAAGTATCTTTTAGAGCTTGCAGAACGCCTACAACTTAGTAATATCAGGTGGATCAGACGTATCCCACATCAACAGGTATTTGAAATAATGCAGAAAGCGGATTTTCTGGTTCATACCAGTTTGAGGGAAGCTACTTCAAGCGTTATCCCGGAAGCGTTGTCAGTGGGACTACCGGTGATATGTCATGATGTTAACGGCATGGGCATTGCAGTAAATGAGACATGCGGAATTAAGGTACCTTTGATCTCCCCTGAGAGAAGCATCCATGGTTTTCATGATGCAATGACTAGTCTGATTCTGAAGCAAGACTTACTGGCCAGTTTAAAAAAAGGGGCATTAAGTCGCTCGCAGGAACTCAGTTGGGACAATATGGCAAAAACAATTGCGTATGATTACAGAATGGTTGTAGAAGGTGATGGCAGGGAATTACCCGTCGAATAGAATTATGAGGATACTTCAGATTAATAAATATCATTTTATAAAAGGTGGTGCGGACAGGGTATACTTCAACACTATCGAACTTCTTGAAGAACGTGGCCATAAAGTTGCCTCATTCAGCACCTTAAGGCCAGAAAATATCAGGAGCAACTACTCGGAATACTTTGTTCCTTACATTGAGTACAGACATAATAATGCATTAAGCAATCTGATTAATGCAAGCAGATATCTATATAATAAGACAGCGTTTGAAAACCTGAAACGACTCCTTGATACCTTTAAACCTGACATAGCTCATTTACACCTTTTTTATGGGGACTTGTCTGCATCTATACTTAAGGCCCTCAGGCAGTCAGGTGTTCCCGTTGTCATGAGTGTTCATGATTACCGCCTGCTCTGTCCTGCCAATGCTCTGCTTGACTCCCATAACGAAATATGCGAAAAGTGCAAACCGAGGGCGTATTATCACTGTGCAGTTAAAAGGTGTCTTGAAGGCAACCTGTTATTCAGTTCAATTCTTGCCCTGGAGGGATATTCCCGTAAGTGTTTAATTGATCCTCTGGATTATATTGACCGTTTCATTTTTGTCAGCAAGTTCGCTCAGAAAAAACACATTGAATTTGACCAAAGATTTTCGGCAAAATCAGAGCAACTTTACAATTTCACTGACGTGGGAAGTGGTGGCATAAAATCTGAAAAGGGCAATTATTTTCTCTTTTTCGGACGTCTATCAAAGGAAAAGGGAATCGAAACCCTTCTTTCGGCAGCTGGCAACCTGGATGTGAATTTCAAGATTGCCGGATCTGGACCTCTTGAGGAGACGGTTTTAGACTATGCCTCCAAACATAAAAATATAACATTTTTAGGACACCAATCAGGAGCAGATCTTAAGAATCTCGTGAAAAATGCTTCGTTCGTAATTGTTCCTTCTGAGTGGTACGAAAACAATCCGATGACCATCATTGAAGCTTATGCTGCAGGAGTTCCTGTTATTGCCTCCCGGATCGGAGGAATACCTGAGATTGTCATGCATGAAAAGACAGGCTTTCTGTTCGAAGCTCGCGATATCGCTGGACTTGTTGATACAATCATTATGGCAGAAAAGATCACCCCTGACGATTATTCATCACTGTCACAGAATTGCAGGAAATTCGCAATACGTGAGTTTTCTTCCCAGGCTCATTATGACCAATTGATGGATATTTATTCAAAAATTCTTAAGAATGCTTAAACAGATATTAACTACTGTTATCAGGAATGCAGGGAAACGGGATTATTCTCCGGACAGCAAGCTTACGGACAGTGATATTCTGATTGTAATTACAACCAAAATTCCGGAACTTTTCCGTGGCTTATTCTATAGATTATTTCTTAAAGGATCTAAAGGTCTTCTCTTTGTCGGTTCCCGTTGCAGTATTAGACATAAATCAAAGATTCTACTGGGCAGAACTGTAACAATAGGGAGAAATGTGGAGATAAATGCCCTGTCTGAAGAGGGAGTTAAGATCGGAGATAATGTTACTATCCTGAGTAACACTATTATTGAATGTACAGGAGTATTGAGAAATATTGGTGTCGGATTGTCAATTGGTAATAATGTAGGAATTTCACAGAACTGCTTTATACAGGTGCGCGGTAGGATTGAAATTGGCAACGATGTTATTATCGGACCCGGAGTGTCTATCTTTTCTGAAAACCACAATTTTACTGATTCTGATCTCCCGGTTTCAGTACAGGGAGAAACTAGAAAAGGGGTCATAATTGAGGATGGTGCATGGATAGGCACAAGGGCAATAATTCTTGATGGTGTTCGTGTCGGGAAAAACAGTGTTGTCGCAGCGGGAAGTGTGGTGAACCGGGATGTCCCCCAATTTACAGTGGTGGGAGGTGTACCGGCCAGGATACTGAAGGAAAGAATAAAGCAATCAGATAAGTAAGACATAGAAATGAAAAAGAAAATTTACATTGCAGGTTGCGGAGGGATGCTGGGAGAAGCATTCCACAAACAGTTCTCGGCAGATTATAATCTGAAGTGTACCGATAAGGATGTTAACGATACTTGGCTCAGCTATTTGGATTTCAGGGATTTTGATGCCTATAAGAAGGACGTTTGTGAGTTTCATCCCGACTATCTGTTCCACCTGGGAGCTTATACTGACCTGGAGTTCTGTGAGCAGAATATTGAAGATACATATAACACAAATGCACTCTCTGTTGAGAATGCGGTATTCATTGCAAATGAACTGGATATTCCGCTCCTCTATATCAGCACTGCAGGCATATTTGATGGCAAAAAGAACCTGTATGACGAATGGGATCTGCCTAATCCATTGGGGCATTATGCAAGGGCGAAGTATGCCGGGGAGAGGTTTGTTGTGGAAAATGCAGGGCGATACCTTGTTTGCAGGGCAGGATGGATGATGGGAGCGGGCCCTGAGAAAGATAAAAAATTTGTCCAGAAAATTATGAAACAACTTAAAGATGGCAAAAAAGAACTTTATGTTGTGAATGACAAAGATGGCACCCCGACATATACACACGATTTTGCCAAAAATGTAAAGATATTACTCGAAAAGGAATTTTGGGGATTATATAATATGGTTTGCGGCGGCGAAACAAGCAGGCTTGAAGTTGCTTCTGAAATTGTAAAAGTATTGGGATTAGAAGGGGAAGTTCATATAAACGCCGTTTCATCTGATCATTTTAAAAGTGAGTATTTTGCAGAAAGACCACCTTGCGAAAGGCTTGTTAACATGAAACTTAATCTAAGGCAACTCAACTATATGCGAGACTGGCGTGTCGCACTCCGGGAGTACCTAAATGACTATTACAAGTCCTTCCTTTCATGAGTTATAAATTGCCACACTTTATCTTCACTGATCTGTCCCTGTCAGAATAGAGCATGAGCGAAAAACTTAGAATAGCTGCATTCGGATTCAGGTCTGTTCCGCTGCGAGAGGGCTGTGCAGGAGCTGACAAATTTGCTTCGGAACTATTTCCGCGCCTTGTTAATCTGGGGCATGAAGTGATTGGGTATAACAGATTGTACCCCGGACAGAAGCCTCTTGGGAATGAGTTTCAAGGAGTTAAGTTGAAGTACTTCAAAACCTTGCCTCATATGGGTCTTGACACTTTAATCCATTCCTTCAAATGCACGTTTCATATAATTTTTAAGAATACAGGTAAAATAGTCCATATTCAAAATGGAGGAAACAGTATTTGGGCTTTATTCCTAAGGCTGGCAGGAAAGAAGGTTTTTATCAGTCAGGATGGGATTGACTGGAAAAGAGATAAATGGCCATGGTATGGAAGAGTATACCTGAGGTTATCGTCATTTATTACAGCATATCTCCCTGATCAGGTAATATTTGATAATGTCTTCGCAAGGGAGTTGTTTGAACAGAAATTTAACAGGACATACACGTACATACCATTTGGAAGTGACGTGCCTGATTTTGAGGAGGATGATGCGATTTTCAGGAAATTGGGAATCAAAAAAAAGGAATACTTCCTTTTTGTCGGCAGATTCATACCCGACAAAGGCCTTCATTACCTGATACCTGCATTTGAAAAAATAAGTACCAACAAACAGCTTGTCCTGGTTGGCGGATCACCCAATCCTTCCGATTATGAAAGAAGGCTTTTAGCCACGAATGATAAGAGAATCGTTTTCGCTGGTTACGTCTATGGGGAAGATTCTTTACGCCTGATGAAAAATGCCTATTGTTACATACAACCATCAGATGTCGAAGGACTTTCTCCCGTTCTTCTCAACGTTATGTTTCTTAATACGCCGATTATTTGCAGTAATATAAGAGAGAATTTATTTGCAGTTGATGATACTGCAATATTATTTGACAAGAGCAATACTGATTCATTAAAGGCTGCCCTTGAAAGGTCTCTGGAGTATGAAGAGGAGATATCCGATCTGTCTGTCAGAGCAAAGAAAAGGGTTATATCATTGTTTACATGGGAAAGAGTTGCCATTCAGCATGAGGAGGTTTTCCGTTCATTCCTGAAGGCGAATTCCGACAAGAACAGGCACTGATATAAATTAATCCTAATGCAGTTCTTAAAGATGTTGCATGTATGGAATTAATTAGAACGAACTATAGTTGAAAACATTCTGCTGGTTTGGCTAGAATTATCATAACGAACAAAGAAAGACTACCTGGAACTATTGTATTAATACCGGTAGTCCTTTACAATCTTGTTTTGCTTACGTCAGGAAGGGATTGGTTATTAATTATGACAAGAGAGGACGGGTTAGTTGAATACGCAGCGGTTATCTGCTACTTAGTTTCCGCAGGAATAGTCCTAACGTTGTTTTTCATATCAAAAACTTCCGAGAAAAGATATTTATTCAAATTCAGAAGAAATATTTTATTCTTACTTATAGGTTTTCTGTTCCTAATCTTTGCAGGTGAAGAGATTAGCTGGGGTCAGAGGATTTTAAATTTTACCCCTCCTGAGTTTTGGTCCCAGCTCAACAGGCAGGGTGAACTAACTCTTCATAACCTTAATTTCTGGGAGGCACTTGACACATCAGGGAATCAGAAGTATGGGATAGTACGATTGGTTTCAAGTGTCGCCTTTTACACATATTTCTGGTTTGCCATTTGTCTCATTATACCGATTTTGAATAAATCCTGGTCAAAAGCAAATCAATTTTTCGAGGAAACGGGCATTCCAGTGATCCATATTTTTTATGGTGCTCTTTTCTTGCTCAATTACATTGTCTTTGAGCTTGTTGAAAAAACATCTATCGAGTTAAGACCTGTTGGCGAGATAAAGGAAACCAACTTTGCATTATTGTATCTCGCTGTAAGTGTTTCCCTCATCATTAAATTCAGGCTAATGACAATAGCTGCCTCTGGGCAAGACCGGGCACAATTGCCAAAGAGTACTGTATGAAGATAACGCCATCTGATAGTAAGGACTCAAATACTGGCAAAGAGGTCTATATATTCACAACCGGCCAGATTATGGATGCCAGAACGGCAGGTGCAAGGCGGGTACTGAACATTGCCAGATCTTTGGCATACGGCAATGTGAAGGTCTTTATTTTCTCCTTTATCGATTTTTTAAATTTATCCGATGAAATTCAGGAAATACAGAAAGGTGTTTATGGTTACTGTAAGGTAAATCGGGATTCCACTAACTATCGCGGCAGTTTGCAACGGTTTCTAAGGACTTCGCACGGGTACATGAGAAAAGGAAGGTCAGACACGGTTGTCTATCTATATCCGACTACTTTCATTTTCAAGGACTTCATCTATCTGTTGTATTTTAAATATCTTAAAGGTTATAGATTCTTCTGCGAAATAAATGAACTCAGGTCCTCAATAGCCTTCTCCTCCAGACCGCCTGACGGCATACTGCGAAAACTTATCTACCTTGTTAAATCGGTCAGGGACTATTTGCTTTATAGCGCAAATGAATGGCAGGTAGGTCTTTATGATGGTGTTACAGTCATTTCAGTTGCCCTTGAACAGTACTTTATCAGGCATGCCCGGAGATCAATAAAAATCCCCATTTTGTGCAATAGTGATGATATGGCAGCGGATAGCACGCCAAAGTTTTTTGATAACGGTGTTTTCAAGCTATGTTTTTCCGGGTATGTAAATATTGACAAGGAGGGATTTGACATTCTTTTAGAATCACTTAGTAAGGTGAACCGAAACAGGTCAGTTGAATTATATATATACGGGTTTTTAGATGATAAGGACAGTGTCCGTCTGAAAAAACTGGCTGACAAGTATGGTTTTGCAAGCAATGTCTTTTATTTGGGGAATGTGGATCCTGAAAAGTTGCAGAACGAGTTTCTGAAGTACCACCTGCTGATACTTCCCCGTCCATTAAACAGGAGAACGATGTATGGCCTGTCTACAAAACTATCTGAGTATCTTGTATCCAACACTCCTGTCCTTGTCACTGATGTAAGTGACAATGCTCTTATAATACAGGACAACTTCAACGGTTTCATTATTCCACCTGGTTCAACAGAAGCCATGACGGAGAAGATATTAGAAATTATTAAATCATATAATTCAGTGGCACGTGAAGTAGTAGCTAATGCCCATAGGACTGTAAAGGAGAAGCTTGACTACAGACTATTCTCAAATCAGTACATTGATTTTTTCTTCAGCAACATATCAAAGAAAAGTAAGGAGTTCTCAGTTAAGTATCAGCCGAGGTGAAAATTCTTTTTGTAATAGATACCCTTGGTTCCGGAGGCAAGGAACGACGGCTGACAGAGCTGCTGAAGGCTTTACTGTTAAGGCATGAGGTGGATGCTGAACTTGTGGTTATGAGTGATGATATCCATTATACCGAGGTTTTCTCGTTCGGGATAAGGATCCATAAGATAATCAGGCGAACCAGGAAGGACCTTACCGTTTTTGGGAAGCTAAGGTCAATAATTAAAGATTTTACACCTGATGCGGTCCATTGCTGGGAAAGTATGACAGCCGTTTATCTGGCCCCGGTTTGCAAGGTAATGAAGTGCCCTCTGATTAACGGAATGGTTACCAATGTACCAATGAGGCGGAATATTTTGAATCGCCATTGGTTGAGAGCCCGCCTGACTTTCCCCTTTTCGGAGGTGGTTGTCAGTAATTCAAATGCCGGACTTGCCGCCTATAAGGTGCCCCCAGACAAAGGGGTTGTTATTTACAACGGGTTCAATTTTCAACGCATCCAAGGTATAAAGGATAACCATGTGTCAAGGACTGAACTAGGAATCACCACACCATTTGTAGTTGGAATGGTTGCCTCATTCTGGAAGCAGAAGGACTATCCGACTTATTTTAAAGCGGCTCATATTTTGTTGCAGAAAAGGAGGGATATTACTTTTCTGGCAATAGGGTCCGGCACTGATTCGGAAGACTCAGTCAAACTGATAAGTAATGAACTCCTGAGTAATTTCAGACTAATGGGGAAACGATCCGATATTGAATATCTGGTGAATGCAATGGACATTTGTGTCCTGGCAACATTCACAGAGGGAACATCGAATGCAATTCTGGAATATATGGCAATTGGAAAGCCGACTGTTGCAACTGATGGTGGAGGAACTGCAGAAATAATCAATAATGGGGTCAACGGCTTTCTGGTCAATCCTGCCGATCCACTTATGCTTGCGGACAGAATCGGGATTTTACTTGATGATGATGATTTGCGAAAGAGGATGGGGGAAGCAGGGGTCAAACGCATCAGAGAGGTCTTTTCAATTGACAGAATGGTCAATGACTATATTAATCTTTACACCCGGGTATTTAAAAGGACTAATTAATGTATTGATGTAGTGAACGAAGGAGCGAGGATATTAATAGTTGATTTTACCAATTTTGAAGATTATCCGATTGGAGGATATCTGACGTTTGCAAGGAACATGATAGAAGCCTTCGGAACCAGACTGGCAATGGTGGGTATTACAACCAGCTCCGATGACCCCGTCGGGAAATGGTTTAAGAAGCATATTGATGGAAAAGCCTACGACTTCTTCGCCCTGGCAAGATATACAAAGTCAAAAACCAGGCACTTCATCCCTGACCGGCTTGCGACTTATTTTCTTGTCAAGATTTTTAATCGTAAGATTAGTCAAATTCACATAAATAACGTTTTTCTACAGAGGCAGGAAATGCTTCTTGCTATTTCCACAGGGTCAGGAAATATATGTTTCAGTTTTGCAGGAATGGAGAATCCTCTTGCCATCTCCAAATACTGGTATGGTAAACTTTTTGCAAAGTCCTTCGAGAAGTTATTTTTCAGGAAATTGGGCAGGGCTTCAGTTATTTTGGCAAGAGGGGACGATATTGCCATTGCAGATGTGATAAAAAGGAGTGGTGGTAAAATTTTGCCCGGCACTGTTATTAAGTTCCCTACACGTATAAATACAGAAATCTTCAGACCAATGAGCAAGGAGGAGACCAGGGCCAAACTTGACCTTCCATTAACTTCGGTAATTGTCGTAACAACTGGCAGGCTCTCAGAATTCAAGGGCTGGAGATTCATGGTTGATTGTTTTGGTGATTTCTGCCATAAAGTACCAGATTCAAAACTCTATTTTATAGGTGAAGGAGAGGATTACAACGAAATAAAAGCGTATATTTCTGACTGCAATATAGAGCAGTACGTCATGCTGGCAGGGAAGAAAAGTCAGCCGGAAATCGCAATGTATTTAAATGCTTCTGATTTATTTATAATGGGCTCATTTAAAGAAGGATGGTCAACTTCATTGATGGAGGCAATTGCCTGCGGGGTGCCTTCTTGTGTCACTGATTTCAGCTCCTCCGGGGATATTATTATTAATGGAGAAAACGGTTATGTTGTCGGGGCGCATGATAAAACCCTTTTTGTCGGATGCATGCTGAAAGCGATGGAATTGAAAAGGCCGGTTAAGAATGACCATATTGTCAGATATTCAACGCGGAATCTTCAAGGCGATATTTTAAAATATTGGCATCTATCATGATTGGATTTTTAAGACAAATAAGACGATTGTATCTCATTAAGCTGAAATGGAAGAAGTATTCCTTTGGCGAGAATGTATATTTTGGGAGGTCTGTATATATGTGGGCCAAACACTTCATTTCTGTAGGTGATAACTTCTATATTGGGAAGTATTCTCAGATTGAATGCGATGCTGAAATTGGGAATAATGTCATGTTTGGAAACTTCGTAGCACTTATAGGTCGTCATGACCATGACTTCCGGATGATTGGGACGCCTGTCAGACTTGCTGGCAGAATAAGAGATGATAATTATAAAGGAAAAGGCCTGTTCGAAAAGATTGTAATTAATGATGATGTCTGGATTGGACATGGGTCAATAATCCTTTCAGGGGTGACAATTGGCCAGGGTAGTATCATAGGCGCAGGTTCTGTGGTCACTAAGGATGTGGAGCCGTTTTCAATCTCTGCCGGCAATCCTGCGGTTAAAATAAAAGCCAGATTTGCGAATGAAGAGGACAAGCTTGAGCACATCAGACTATATAATCTAAAATATAAAAAGACCGAATTAAAAAATATTGCCAACACCAGGAGCCACATTAATGGCAATCAGGCAATCCCGACATGAATCAGATCAATGCCTTCAATATTAAAGTGCATCCACTCTCATTGAATGAGTTTGTTACAATAATTAAGGAGAGTATGCGGCAAAGGAAGCGACTTGTGCAATTTGGCGTCAATTCAGCCACAGTTAATGAGACACATAAAAATGAAGAGTTTCTGAGGGTCATCAATAGTGCTGACCTTCTTAATATTGATGGGATGTCCGTTGTATGGGCATTACGATGTCTCGGTCACAAAGTTCCTGAACGGGTTGCAACCCCTGATCTTGCTGATGGTGTTCTGGCAATGGCAACAGAAGAAAAATTCAGTGTTTTTCTGTTCGGAGCCACGGATGCCGTGCTCTCGCAGTGCAGGGATAACCTTAAACTCACCTATCCTAAACTGAAAGTCGCAGGATGTAGAAATGGTTATTTTCAACCCCATGAAGAGAGCTTGATCATAGATCAGATTAATATATCCGGGGCTGATATTCTGTTGATAGGCATGTCTTCACCAAAAAAAGAATTGTTATTCGATAAATACCGGGACAAATTGAAACCTTACTATGTACTCGGAGTAGGAGGCTATTTTGATATCTTGTCTGGCAGGACAAAGCGTGCTCCAAAGTGGATGCAGGATAGGGGACTCGAGTGGGTGTTCAGACTTATCCAGGAGCCCAAACGTATGTGGCGCAGGTATCTCATTGGAAATAATAAATTTCTCTTGACACTAATAAAGGAAAAATTCAGTGGGATACGATAATTATTTAAATAGTGGAATGAAGATAGATCATATTTGTTTTGCTGTCAGAGATATCCGTGAGGGGATAACCTATTGGAAAGAAGTTTTCGAATACAGACAGATGACGGAAGTTATTGAAAATTCGCTTCAGAAGGTTAAGGTTGTGTTTATGTCAAAGCATGAAAGCTTGCTGATAAAGCTTATTGAACCTGTCCCGGGAAATCAGTCACTGATCAATTTCGTAAACAAGGGAGGAGGGTTTCATCACCTTTGTTTCAAGTGCCACAATATAGATCAGCAAATAAGTGAGCTGACTGGCAAAGGACTATTGACCCTTGTGTCACCTCAACCCGGTGAGGCATTTAATAATAATAAGATTGCCTTTATGTTGGCACGACATGGGATTAATATTGAACTAATTGATACGGATGAAAAGGCCGGTATACTGTAAGCATTCGGCCTGCTACATGATGACAGTGGCTTAACCATGGGCTATATTGCCACGGTTAGGTTTCATTACAACTTTTCTGGAGTTCTTTGATATTTTGTAAAAAGTAGCTGTAGTGTTCAACTTTTTCCAACAATATCCAATAATTATTGGATTTCCTATGGAGCATTTTGTAACACCTGGCCGTCTTTCCAGTTATGGGGCAGCAGATATGCCAGGTCAAGACTGTAATTGTTGTTGAAGTATGGTAAAATGTAAGTATAATCATATTGAAAGCAATCCCTAAAGCGATGTAATATTTGCTTCTGGATTCCATCATTGGAGCCATCTTTGTGGTCAGAAAATAATTGATTATAACAATTACGAGAACCGGAATTATAAAAACCGGGATGAATGACATATAATATCCGATGCTTGCAAGGAGTAGCAATACCCATCGGATTTTAACAGGCATAATATAGTAAATCGCCAAACACGTCAGCAGGAATACCATGTAAATGAATGGATTAAGAATCATTATTACGGTTCCTGAGAGTTATAGCCTTCTAATTGATAATCATGACCAATAACTGATTTAACATTAAAATGCTAATGTTTAAGGCATCAGCTATTCAATATTAAATTGCTTCTTGATAATCCTCTTTCTTTCAGAAGGTAAAAGATTCCGTATTTTGAGAAATCCGGGATTTTGAAGATAAAAAAGCTTCTGCATGTTCATTGAGAGTACCACTTTCGCGGGATTCCCAACTATTACCGAATTCTCCGGGAACTGGCCTCTTACTGTGCTGCCTGCCCCGACTATACAGTTATCCCCGATGATAGTATTTGGCAGGATTGTGCAGTTATTGCCTATAAAAACATTGCTCCCGATTTTTATCATTCCAAAAACATCGGCATTCTTTATCTCCTCCCTGAAGCACCACACTGCTCCATCATGAGTAATAAAATCTGTTCCAGCTGCAATGGCAACATGATCACCTATCTCAATCAGATATGGCTCAGTTGAGAAATTAACGTTATTGATTAAACAGTTTTCCCCGATCCGCATACCCTGCCGGCGCCAGTATCTGATTCTTGTATTACTTCCGGCCTTGGCTATGAAGGCCAGGGCAATGCGTTGAGCTATATACCTTAAGGTCATCTGCTTGAGTGCAAAGTGGTAGATGATGATTATTCAACTCTTGACTCAATCACGTCAATTATAAACTGTCCGAAAAGAGATGCCACACGTCCTGAAAATTCTTTATTCGGGTGAGAATTAACAGGACTGACAGCATTCTTCTCTGCAAGGTAAAGACCCCCTTCGGTCTCGTATGAATAAAAGTCCCAGATAAAAATGTTATCCCCTTTTGAATCCCACTCATTTACTATCCAGTCATGAAATTTTTTAGTACGTATGGCCTCATCCTCGCTCATTAACTTTTCCGTATTGACAGCCGGTGTCCACACGATAAACCGGTTGTCTGGAAACTGGTGCATCTTTTCTTTGAGTGCATCGTACTGAAGCTTGTAGTTTTCCAGGCTTTTTATGTCTGAATCAATCTCCGGGGCTCCTGAGTCAGGCTGTATTCTGCTTACCGGGAAACAGTGTTTGAAAATGATAAGATCATAGTCTTTGGTGAGCATTTCCAGCGTCGCCTCCTCCATAAAGGGTTTGTAACCGGCATTTTTCACCCAGATGTTATAGTAATCATAGGGATAGTTCTTCCAGCCATAGGGCTCTTTTTTCGGGAAAAATCGTTCTGAAACATGGTAGGCGGTTTTGTTTTTCCGGTTGTATTTCTCAATATACTTTTGAACGTCTCCTTTACCTGTTATCTTATAGAGGTAATTGTTCGTTTTTCCAAGCCACACCGTGTACCCTGTGCTGTGATGAAGGAAAATTACTTTTTTCATTGATTCATTATTTTCTGCACAGCCGGCCAGAAGCACAATTGATAAGATTATTACTGTTATTTTCATGATTGTTCGGGCTGCATTTATGCTTATAAAATTACTAAATTTTCACTCCCCTTTTAAGGTTATAATCTGTGCAGCACCAACAAAAAGTGAGGCTATCTGAATAAGACAGCCTCACTTTTTAAGTTCATTAATTGTGTTATTGGTTCTTTACACACCTTACAGATTTCCCTGCCTTTTTATAGGTTCCGCTTCTGAACACTTTATCATTGTCACCATCAAGCCTGCGGTAAACAGCTATGTTCTCATCAAGGCCAGTGGCTGACCAGAAGTAGGTAATTAACCCAATTCCCTCTGAAACTCCAGTAATATAGGATCTGTAACCTGCCGGCAGTGCCGAGAAGCCGCTGGTGTTGGTTCCGTTTGCTCCTTCAGCCCATCCGGTGTTGTTTTTCATCTGTTTGCCCTGGTCAGTACCGCGGAAATCGGTTCCGTTTGCCTGCTCAGAAGTCATTCCAAGAGTTATCTCCATGGTTGAGAATTCACCGTCTGTAGGCACATGCCATCCTGTCGGACAGAGTTTGCCGGTTTCTACAGCATACCAATTATAAAGAGCACCATATAAGGGCTTGAATGTAGCCTCATTGTTCTGCGCCCAGCAGTAAGCATCTGCAGCGAGGGCTATCCATTCGGCATTATCGGTGACATTTGGAATGGAGGCATCGTCATTGTACTTCGTGGTCTTAAGGTTCTCAGCCATCCATACCTGATTACCTATCTTAACAGTTTCGTAAACATTGCCTTCGACATCAGTAACAGGTGTGATGAACTGATATTCAGGACCGTAAGTTGTGCCAAAGCTGTTTGTGGCATATGCACGATAATAGTACACAGTTCCATCTGCTAACGGAGTCAGAGTACTGGTAAAGACTCCACTGCCGGAGCCATCTGTAGTCTTGCTTCCGGCAACTGTTGGATTGGGTGCGGTACCCCAGCAAACTCCCCTGGCCGAAATATTTCCGCCACCATCGCTTGTTATGTCGCCGCCAGCAGTAGCTGAAGTTGATGTCACTGCTGAAACCTGAGTGGTTGTAAGTGTTGCACCAGTTACAGCGTTAGTAGTAAAAGTAACTTCATTTCCGTAAGCGGTACCTACTTCGTTTGTGGCATATGCGCGCACATAATAAGTGGTGCCTTCAGAAAGACCCACAATATTGCTTGTGAAACTGGCTGAACCAGTGCCGTCACTGGTCTTCGTATCAGCGATCGTCGGATTCGCTGAAGTGCTCCAGCAAACTCCTTTTGCCGTAATATCCTCTCCTCCGTCAGCAACGATCGTTCCACCAGAAACGGCACTGTTAAGGGTCACTTCTGTAACAGCAACGGTCGTGAGTTCCGGGATGGTAGCCTTTTTACATCCCTGAAACATCCACACTAAAACAAAAATACTTACTAAAAGTAAAATGCTTTGTCCTTTTTTCATGGTATTGTTTTTACAGTTCAACATGTTCTTCTCTTTTATACTCAAAAAAATCAAAATTGTTGCCTTGGGTTTGGAATACCCTTCTAATTATCCTTTACACACCTGATATATTTGCCGCCGGTCTTGGATGTGCCAGATCTGAACACGTCACTATTCTGACCGTCGAGCCTCCTGTACCATCCATACGTTTCATTAAGTTCTGAGCTCCAGAAGTATGTAATCATTCCTATTCCATTGAAGGCCCCGTTTTTTGCCCACCGGTATCCCCCTGGCAGGGCCGTAAATCCACTGGCATTGGTTCCGTTTTCACCTGCAGCCCATCCTGTGGTACTCTTCATTTTTGCGCCCTGGTCTGTTCCTCTCCATTCAAGCAGATTCAGCTGATCTGATGCCATCCCAAGTGTCTGCTCCAGCACCTTGTATTCATCATCTGTGGGCACATGCCAGCCGGATGGACACAACTTCCCCGTCTCAACAGTAAACCAGTTGTACAAGGCACCGTAGACATTCCTATACTGTACATCGTTTAGTAGCCAGCAATATGCCGGCGTCGAAAGGTGAACCCAGGTTGAATCATCAGGCACATCAGGAATAATCGTGTTGTCATTTAACTTTGTCGTTTTCAGGTTCTCACTCATCCAGACCTGGTTGCCTATATATACAACCCCGTAAAGGGTTCCTTCGATGTCGGCCAGTTTCGTGTTAAAGATGATCTGTTCGCCGTAAGCAGTTCCGCCCGCGTTCTTCACGTATGCCTTCGCATAATATCTGGTTCCAGGCAACAGATTCGTCATGGTTGATGAGAAAGTTTCTGTTCCGGTACTGCTGCTCGTGAAAGTATCCTGGAGGTCAGGATCGGGAGTTGTGCTCCAGCATACTCCTTTCTCAGTTATGAGGCCTCCACCGTTATAAGTGACGGTACCTCCGCAGACGGCGCTGGTTGCCGTAACACCTGATACCTGCCCGGTGGTGACCGTTGGTGCAGCCGTCCCGGTGGTAAAAGTTACCTCGTTTCCGTAAGCAATCCCCACGCTGTTTTCGGCGTATGCCCTTGCAAAATACTGAGTGTTTGGCGTAAGTCCCTCTACAACACAGGTGAATTCCCCCTTACCGGTCCCGGATGCCTTGAAATCGTCATCGAGTACCGGCATAGATGCCGTTCCCCAGCAAATACCCCTGGCAGTCACATCTGCCCCTCCGTCGTCAGTGACATTTCCGCTTAAGAGTGCGGAATTAATTGTTATTTCACCGGCCGCTCCGGTTGTCAAAACCGGAAGGGTAGGATCCTCCACACAGCTGTGCAAAAACAGCATTCCGACTATGACCGACATAAAAAGAAAAATTCCCGGTAGTTTTCTGTTACCTGACATGATTAGCAAGATTAGATTTTATAACAAAACGCAATATTGCCGCATTAAGTATAAAATGTGAATATTAGAAAATCAGAGGCAGTATTGCGGTGTAAAGTAAATCCGGATTTAACGGAATGGCAAAGATATTTTGACAAAGATGGGTCAATCGTAGCTGAACGTAAGATTTGCGTTTGATTTTGCTGCTTGTATAAACCTTCCTGAAATTAAAGTTATCCTGCGTTCAGTATTTTATGAACCGTTTGGTTGTCAGAATCCCGCTATAGTCCGAAATCTTCAGGACGTAAATGCCAGGCAGAGAATCTGAGATATTGATATTTCTTGAGGCTTCTCCTGTTTCAAGCAGGTCAGAGTAGACCGTCCTCCCGTCGAGGCTCAGGACAGTCAGCCGGACATCATTGCTGAATTCAGCCTCCGGATCTAAATCTACTGTAAACAAGCCGGTATTTGGCGAAGGGTAGAGATTGACCAGGTCAGCATAGTTTTTCTTTAATCTTAATAGAATGACAATCGGAGCAGAGAAGGTCGATGCATTCAGATTGTCATAGGCTACTGCCTTGATCTGAAATGTGCCCGCAGTATCAGATTTAAAAGAGAGATGAAAAGGAGGGGAGTAACTCTCTCCAAGTAACACTTCACCTATGTAGTATTCTACTCGGGTTACAGATCCGTCGGGATCTGAGGCTTCCGCGGTCAGCGCGATAGTTGCTGGCGCCTCAAAAGAGTCGCTGTGCATGGGAGAGGTTATGGCTATTGCAGGCGCCTGGTTGACGGTTTGTGCAGCCTTTTCAACGACCACAGTTACTGGAGCGGAAACAGTTTTGGAACCGGAATTGTCAGTTGCTGCGGCTGTGATAGAGTAGGTTCCTTCCCTGACATCTTTCCAGGTAAACGACCAGGGAGCGGTAGTCCGCTCCCCCAGCTTAACCGTTCCGTTAAAGAATTCAACTTTAGCAACCGTACCATCAGAATCTGAGGCCGATGCATCAATGGTAACCGTAGCCGGAGCAATAAACGCAGTGCTTTTTGTTGGCGAGGAAATGTTTATTGAAGGTGGCGAGTTGACCGGGGCAATGCGGTTGTTGGTCACTGTCCGGGCTGTAAAAGATGCTGCCTGACCGCCCGCAGAGGTCTGTAGGGGATTTGTTGCGGGTTTTGTATAAGCAACAGTTATGGCATCACCATATACCACAGGGCTTGCCAGATTCAGAAAAACCTTTGTGCCAGAGACCGAAACAGCGCTGACGCTTCTGACTGAACCTTTTACGGTAACGCTAAACGCAGATGTTGCCGGCACTATGGCGGCAAGAGCCAGACTGAATGTTAGTTCAATTCGTGCAGGTGCATCGTCATTAATAACAGCCCCTGAATATGCCGGGATCTGTACCGGCTCAGGAGTGGTAACAACCTCCTTGTAGATCATTGCTCCAACTTGCCAGATACCGTTTTGAATGGCCGTCTCGGGACTAGTAGTTCCCCATTTCGCGTTGACCGAAAGCCCTTCTGCCCAAGCCGTTCCAAGATCGGTGCCATAATCGAGTCTTGCTGCAGGCACGAAGTTCACGAAGTCCTTGAAATTCGGATTTATAACTTTTGAATGAGTGTCATAGCCCATAGCCTGCCACTCAGAAAATGTCTTCTGCGAGCCGTCCACCAGGAAAATCGGGGTGCCGGATTCGCAATAATATATGTTGTAGTCGCTCTGAAAGTCCTGCCGGCAGGCCGAGGTAATGCTTATGTTCCGGATATTATTCTTTGTATAGAAGATATTGTTAAAAATTTTAGTACCGGTTGCCGAGCCCGCCGGTGTAACGCTCGGGTTTTCATATATATCGATCAGGGCACGGTTCGTTTGCGTAGTGGTTAGTGAACTGTAAAAGGTGTTATTGTAAATTCTGACCCCGTTCATGCCCTTTACCACAACACCGATTCCTGGGTCTTTTACGATATTGTATGCTACAGCCCCCGAAACATCGGTCATTCCGTTTGATTTCCGGATGATGGCCATCGGAACCTTGTTGACATAATTGTATTTTACCTTGACATTAATGTTGTAACCCGTGAAAATGCCGTGAGGAATAATTCCGATCTCAGAAGTACCGTTCCACGTGATTACATTTCCTGTTATAACTGCACCGTCGAGGTTGTTGTTATATGACCCCGGAACCTCGTCGCCGGCCGAAAGCAGGTATCCGTAACGGTTGACGGATGTGATTGAATTGTTCCTGAAAATAAGGGCAGTGGGCTCGGTACGGGCAATATTCACCCCGTACCAGGTATCCTCCGTATTCGTATAGCTCTTCCCCTCAATGGTCAGGGTAGTTTGAGCACTAAGCACAACAGTGGCTAGCAGGAAGATGGCAGTAAGGGTATATTTCATATATTGACGAAAGTTGACAAATATATCGTTTATATTGACTAACTCGTCTTTTTTAACGACGAACGGCAGATTTTGTTGCAGTTTGAACTGACCTCTGAATAGCGGACTCCCCTGTAATATTAATGATTTTCACCGCTTTGTGAAATGTCAAAATTTCTCTGACGTTCGTCAAAAACATTCCGGTTTTGACCAATTGCACCCTTTTGGTTGTTAATAAGGCTAATCGGAGAGCAAAACAGTCGTTAAGTGAAGGTAAAAAGTATTGGGAGTCGTATTTTTGGGGTATTATGTATGCAACAACACTTGCCGACGACCGTTTCTTTGATTAATTTCACATTTGCAATTTTATGTGCAACGCCTTGTCCGACCCTGGCACCTACTGATTAACGATTGACTGAGAAAAAATAGCAACACTGTTGCAATTCCGCTCAATTATAGTCGTTTACAGAAGAAAGCTTATGGGACTGACGGGGCGGAAGCACGCCCGGACGGCAATGAAACGGGGTTTAGATTTTGAAATTTACCGGTCAGGATCAGATGATTTCCAGGCCGTTATACGATAGGTTACAAATTTAAAATGGCAGATATTTATCCTGCATGGATTTTAAGATTAAGGAAGGAAGCACTCAACTTCTTTAACAGGCACTCTGTTCCACGGTGGCTGGTGTTCGCTGCGGACATCTCAATAGTATTTGTCGCGTTCCTGATTGCGTATCTGCTTCGGTTCAATTTCGGCATTCCGGAGGACAGGGTACCCGTATTCGTCTGGCAGGGACTGATCGCAACTGCCGTATACGGCCTCTTCTGTATCATCTTCAGGTCATATTCCGGCCTCATCCGCCATACCACCCTTACTGACATTACTCTCGTATTTGTCGTTACTACCTGCTCGGCTATTGTCCTGGTTTTCTTCTCTCTGATGGGCAACTGGCTGCATTGGGCGGACCTGCTGGCAATACCTCAGTCCATAATACTGATCCATTATGTAGCCGTCTCGCTCCTGCTCTTCTTCGGGAGAATTTTTATCAAGGTTATTTTCAGGTTTGCTACCGGTTCTTCGATTCACAAGAAGAGGGTTCTGATCTACGGCGCGGGTGAGCTGGGATTCGTTGTCAAGAGAGTTGTGCTGAGCGACCCGCGCTATGGGTTCCATGTGTCAGGATTTATCGATGACGACAGGAACCTTCAGGGTAAGAAGATCAACGGGATAAACGTTTACGGCCCATCGGTGCTAACCGCTGAATTCATCGAAAAGAATAAGATCGAAAGCCTTATCATCGCCATCAAGGCCCTGACCGTTGACAGAAAGAGCAGTATTATAAGGTCTGCAATTGCAGTCGGCCTCGAGGTCCTCGATACACCCGAAGTAGATAAGTGGCTTGCAGGCCAGCTACGTATGCCACAGTTCAAGCGGGTCGATCTCGAAGACCTCCTCGGACGCGAGCCGATTAAACTCGACATAAACACTATAAAGAAAGGTCTGACAGACAAGACTATCCTCATTACCGGAGCTGCGGGATCAATCGGCTCAGAGATTGCACGTCAGCTGACCAGCTTCCAGTGTAAGAGCGTTATCCTCGTTGACCAGGCAGAAACACCTTTGTTCTACCTGCAGAACGAACTCAGGGAGAAATTTCTCGATGCAAGATTCCGCATCGTGCCAGCCGATGTCACCAACATAGCGAGGATGGAGTACATCTTCACCGAATACAGGCCTCACATCGTCTTCCACGCCGCAGCATACAAGCACGTCTCCCTGATGGAGGAAAATCCGCACGAGGCAGTCAGGGTGAATGTGGGCGGCACAAGTATCGTTTCAGAGCTGGCAATAAAGTACGAGGTCGAGAAATTCGTGATGATCTCCACCGACAAATCGGTTAACCCGTCAAGCGTTATGGGCGCCTCGAAGCGCCTGTGCGAGAAGGTGGTGCAGTCGAGAGCCCGGCAGAAGGGACACACTACACAATTCATAATTACCAGGTTCGGCAACGTGATGGGCTCGAACGGATCAGTAATTCCCATCTTCGCGAAGCAGATCGAAAACGGCGGCCCGGTCACCGTGACACATCCCGAGGTCTATCGTTACTTCATGACCATCCCGGAGGCGTGCCAGCTGGTTCTCGAGGCAGGGTTTATGGGTCAGGGCGGTGAGATATTCGTCTTCGACATGGGCCAGCAGGTGAAGATAGCCGACCTCGCAAAGGCGATGATAAAGCTTTCGGGGTTCATCCCCGACAAGGACATACAGATAGTCTATACCGGTCTGCGCCCCGGCGAAAAATTATACGAGGAGTTGCTGACTGATGCCGAGCTGACAATTCCGACGCACCACGAGAAGATCAAAAAGGCGCATGTGGAGGCGATTGATGGCACGTTAGTGCTTGAGCGGATCGACTGGCTGCTGAATGATCTTTATTCGCTCTGCGCATGCGAAGTGGTTCAGGCCATGAAGGACCTCATCCCGGAGTATCATACTACCAACGGGAAGTTCAAGGGGGCAAAGAGTGTAACTGTGAAATAAATTAGCCTGACTGCCTCCGTATAGACTATACTACTAACTGTACAAATTAAATAATGGACTTTAACGGAAAATGTTTATTGATTACCGGGGGAACCGGTTCTTTTGGCAATGCAGTCTTGCGCAGGTTTCTTGATACTGATATTCGTGAGATACGGATTTTCAGTCGCGACGAGAAGAAGCAGGACGACATGCGGCAGTTTTACAAGAATCCGAAGATAAAATATTTCATAGGCGACGTGCGTGACCGGCGGAGCATTGACACCGCGATGAAGGGCGCCGACTATGTCTTTCATGCCGCGGCGCTGAAGCAGGTGCCCTCGTGCGAGTTCTTCCCGGCAGAGGCTGTAAGAACGAACGTGCTGGGCTGTGAGAATGTGCTTGATTCAGCCGAGTTTCACCGCGTAAAGAGGGTTATAGTGCTAAGCACCGACAAGGCTGTCTACCCTATCAACGCGATGGGTATGACCAAGGCGCTGAGTGAGAAGGTGATGGTTGCGAAGTCGCGCAATCTCAACGGCAGCGGAACTGTCTTCTGCGGCACGAGGTATGGGAATGTGATGGCCTCGAGAGGGTCGGTTATTCCGCTGTTTGTCAACCAGATGAAGCACAATCAGCCGCTGACGGTGACTGATCCCAACATGACGAGGTTCATGATGAGTCTCGAGAGTGCGGTGGATCTGGTTTTGTTTGCGTTTGAGCATGGCGAGAACGGCGACATATTTGTCAAAAAATCACCGGCTACGACAATTGAGAGCCTGGCGCTGGCTATAAAAGAATTATACCGCTCCTCGTCGGAGATCAGGGTCATTGGCTCGCGGCACGGAGAGAAGCTTTTTGAGACGCTGGTTAATCGCGAGGAGATGGTGAAAGCGGAGGATCTTGGTGATTTCTTCAGGATCCCGGCCGACACCCGCGATTTGAATTACAACAAGTACTTCACCGAAGGCACCGAAGCTGTCTCGCAGGTTGAAGAATATACCTCGCATAACACTCAACGATTGGGCGTGGAGGAGACGAAGGAGCTTCTGCTCAGCCTGAGGTTCATTCATGAGGATGTTCTTGGCGGACAGAGCGAGATGGTGTTTGAGCCGTAGATTATGAGGTTTTTGAGGCGGTTGGGGTATCGCAAAATCATTTTATCAATAGAATGATCAGAAATTCGGCAGGCCTGTCGGTCTTGCTATTCCTCCTGGCAGTTGGTACGGTTGCCGGGCAGGATAGCCTTTACACCTTCTCCATCCAGACCCTCGGAGGATATACCACTCCCGGTGTGGTTCCTTTCTGGTTGCGTTCGAACCAGTTTGGGAGTGTTCCGTTGGATGGTGCCTCATTGAGTTTGATTGGCGCTGCCCGGAAGGATTATGATTTGTCCGGTGATAAGCTTTTTGACTGGGGAGCCTCCTTTGAGGGCCGGGCTAACCTGGGGCAGGGATCAAATTTGACGCTGATCGAAGGCTACGGCAAGGTTCGGCTGGGGATTTTTGAATTGCGCGCCGGTCGCTCCAAAAAGATCACAGGTCTTTGCGACACAACCCTGTCTTCTGGCTCCTGGGCAATATCAGGTACCAATCTGGGCATTCCTGAAGTTGAGTTGTCTGTTCGCGATTTCTGGACGCTGCCCATCCTTGGACAGTTGTTCGCTTTCAAAGGAAATTTTTCTCATGGGTGGATGGGGGATGTTCCAATGAATAGATGGTTTGACGGGGGTGAGACTGTCAGCATTACGACATATTTACACCAGAAGTCTTTTTATGGCAGGTTTGGCAAGCCTTCGTGGAGAATAAAACTGTATGGTGGATTTAATCACCAGGTTACCTGGGGGAATGAGGATGATTTCTACACCAGTGATTTTGAACTATCCCAAGCCTCCACCTTTTTTTATGTTTTAACAGGGAAGCGATACAACAGCGGACTTATTGATCAGACAAGACTTGGTAATCATCTGGGATCTATAGATATAGGTTTTGAATACGCATTCAGAAACACTTGTATATTTCTATACAGGCAGAACTTTTACGAATCAGGGGCGCTTGCTTACCTTGCAAATATTCAGGATGGATTAACTGGATTGAGTCTTAGAAACAGCAGGATTGATAATCAGTCATTCAGATGGCACAAACTTACTGCTGAATTTCTGTACACGAAAAACCAGGCCGGAGAACCCTGGTCTCCTGTCTACGGGTCTCCTTATGAGGGTTACTACTTGCATGGAGAGTATATTAATGGGTGGTCATACAATGGGATAGGACTTGGAACGCCTTTTATTGGTACAAGGGATGCAATCAGAAAAGAACTTCCTGCTGCACCAGAGGAATTTTTCATAAACAACAGACTCTATGCAATTCATTTTGGATTTGAAGGTTCAGTCAAGAATATTGGCATACTGTTGAAAACCTCCTGGTCCCGGAATTTCGGCACCTATTGGACTACAGATCAGGAACAGTCAACGGATATACCAAATCCCGGCGAATATGGCATTTTTGGAGAACAGGATCAGTTTTCGGGGTATCTTGATATAAACTATAAGGCAAGTGAGCATTTAGACCTTGGGGTATTGGGAGCGGTTGACATTGGGAGTTTATATTACAATTCGAATGGGGTCTTTATCAAAGCTGTTTATTCATTCAGGTAATTGAAAGCAGTTGTTTCATAAAGCCGCAGTTCCTTAAACAATATCCTTAAAATACAATCAATTAGCAGGCGATTTCAAATGTTAAGAATCGGCATCACCGGTCAGACTGGTTTTATAGGAACACATCTTTTCAATTTTCTTAACCTTAATAAAGATGAAGTTCAAATAGTCCCATTTGAGGACCGGTTTTTTTCTAATCAGAATGATCTTGAATCCTTTGTCGCTAAGTGCGATGTAATTGTTCATCTTGCGGCCCTTAATCGTCATAACGACCCGCAAACCATTTATGACACAAACCTAAGGCTCGTTAAACAGCTCATATCAGCTCTGGAAAATTCCGGATCAAGACCTCATATTCTATTTTCGTCGTCGACGCAGGAGGAGCGGGATAACATCTTCGGAAAATCCAAACTCGAAGGACGTCAATTATTGATTCAATGGGCTGCAAAAAACGGGTCTCCCTTTACCGGGATGGTCATTCCCAATGTATTCGGGCCCTTTGGGAATCCTTATTATAATTCTGTTGTTGCAACATTTTCCCATCAGCTAACTCGCAATGAACAGCCCCGGTTGGAAGTGGATGCGCAACTGAAACTTATTTATATTGGTGATCTGGTAAGGGTTATCTGGTACCTGATTAAGAATAGGATTTCAGACGGTGAGTATAAGATTACTCCAACTGATGAGGCAAAGGTCACCGAAATACTTACTCTGCTGCAGAGCTTTAAGGACCAGTATCTTGAGAACGGTATTGTTCCTGATCTTTCAGATCCTTTTGAAAGAAACCTTTTTAACACGTTTGTTTGTTATATAGACCATTCGAATTTCTTTCCATATAAGCTAAAAATCAATACTGACGAACGAGGCTCTTTTGTAGAGACTGTTAAACTGAACAGCGGGGGCCAGATTTCATTTTCAACAACAAATCCCGGAGTAACACGTGGCAATCATTTTCACACACGTAAAGCAGAGCGATTCGCGGTTATAAAGGGTAGAGCCCGGATACAACTACGTCGAATTGGCACGGACAAGGTTACTAATTTTGAACTTGACGGTGCCGAGCCCTCTTTTGTGGATATGCCTGTATGGCACACGCACAATATAACAAATATCGGGTCAGAAGATTTGTATACAATTTTCTGGATCAGCGAGTTTTTTAATCCCGGAGATCCCGATACATTTTTTGAAAAGGTATAGAATCGGGAAAGTCTTGTTTTCCACCGTAAAATTCGACAGAATATATTTAACCTTATAATGAACAGAACCAAACTCAAAGTATTGACAGTTGTAGGAACCAGACCGGAAATCATCCGGCTTTCACGGGTAACGGCACTTCTTGATGAACATGTCAACCATATAATTGCCCATACCGGTCAGAACTACGACTATGAGCTGAATGAAATTTTTTACCAGGATCTTGGACTCCGCAAGCCCGACTTTTTTCTGAACGTTGATGTTTCATCTCTGGAAGCATCGGTGGGGGACATCATCCGCAAATCAGGCGAACTTCTTCGCGCAGAGAAACCTGATGCACTTCTTGTGCTTGGCGACACCAATTCGTGTCTGTCTGCATATATGGCAAAGAGACTGCATATCCCGATCTTCCACATGGAAGCAGGCAATCGCTGTTTCGACTTCAATGTTCCGGAGGAGATAAATCGCCGGGTTATCGACCATATAGCGGATTTCAATCTGGTGTATACAGAGCATGCACGTCGTCACCTGATCTCGGAGGGCCTGCCTCATCGGCGAATATACCTGACTGGGTCGCCGATGTTTGAAGTTTTGAATTATTACAAAAGTAAAATTGATGCTTCGACAATAACTGACAATCTTAATCTGGAGAAAAAGAAATATTTCGTTGTGTCAACACATCGTGAGGAAAATGTTGATAATCCGGAGAATCTCCGCAGAATACTTGTGGTATTGAACAGTCTTGCAGGGGATTACAAACTTCCTGTGATAGTCTCCACTCATCCGCGAACAAGAAAGCGCCTGGAGGCCATAGATGAAATCAAAATGGATTCACATATTCAATTCCTCAAACCATTCGGATTCACTGATTATGTTAACCTTCAGATGAATGCGCTGTGTACCCTATCTGACAGCGGAACAATCAGCGAGGAATCGGCAATGCTCAATTTCCCTGCAATTTCCCTGCGTAATTCCATGGAGCGTCCGGAGGCACAGGATGCGGGGACCATAATCCTTACTGGGTTTACTCCGACAGTAGTACTGAATTCAGTTGAAACAGTCGTAGGGGAAAAAGAGGCCCGCGAAAGCAGACTTTTACCTGTCGATTACCAGGTGCCTGATACATCATGGCGTGTACTGAAACTGATACAGGGTCTCTCTCGACTTTCTAACAAATGGCATGGAATCAGCATCGGGGTCTAACCGCATGAAACTTGTCCGGCTGTACAGTATTGCATTCTTATGTTTAATTAATGTTTGCCTGCCTGTCCATCTGGTTTAATTAAGTATATTTAGGATGAAAAAGCTCCACAAAATGAAATTACATAATTCATTCCTACCCATCCTACTTGCTATAATTTTTATGGCCAGTTCCTGTGTCTCTCGCAAGAAGTTGACATATTTGCAGTATTCAGGCAAATCGGGTGATAAAGAATATATAACAGGTGAAGCAAAAGGGTCAGTTACTCCGGCAACTTATAAGATTATGCCTTATGATAATCTATTTATCCGCATTATAACACCTGATCCTCAATGGTCAGCACTATTCAACCAGCAGGCAGGGGAGGGGGGAGTTACTATGGAAGGTGCAGTACTGTCCAGCTATCCGGTTGACATGGACGGCAATATAGAGATACCTTACGTTGGACAATTAATGATGGCCGGAAAAACATTATCTGAGATTAAGGCTGATCTCGATGTTGCACTGCAAAGCTATGTTACTGATGCTGCTATCAGTGTAAGGATGGTTAATAATAGTGTCAGCATCCTCGGAGAGGTGACCGCTCCAGGAAGATATCCAATTACAAAAGACCGGATGAATATCTTCGAAGCGATTGCTATGGCTGGTGACATGACTGTCTACAGTAACAGACAAAAGGTGCAGCTTATCAGACCATCATCATATGGACCGGTTATCAAGGAGTTTACGCTCTCGGACAGAAGTATATTATCTTCAGAATATTATTACGTTATGCCTAATGATATTATTTATGCCATGCCACTTAAGGGACGTGCCTTTGCGGCCAATTCATCAATCTATACTTTATTTCTTACAACCATAACTACCGCTCTTGTAGCTATTAGTTTTTTCAGGACTCTGTAGTTCAAATGCCTAAAAGGCAATCTTCAGTTGATAAGGGGAAGGAACCTGCTGTTAGACAAAAGCTATTTTTAGATAATCTGAATGAAACAAAACCCAATTAAATAGGATGAATAACAAAAGCCCCAATAACGTAATACCTCAGGGCAATAATTTGCAATCCAGAGGAGGTGTGGATCCGTTGCTCATACTGTCACTCCTTTTAAGAAACTGGTATTTTTTTGTGATAGCCATAATTATTTCGCTTTTCTTAGCCCGATTTTATATTAATCACACAATGCCTGTTTATCAGACTTCGGTCACCATGCTGATCAATGATACAGAGGACCGGCCATTGGTAGACAATACAGAACTTCTGCAGGGTTTAGGTCTCCCTGGCGGAATGAAGAATCTGGAAAACCAAATGATGATCCTTCGTTCCAGAGAGCTAACTGAGAGGACATTAAAAGAGCTCCCTTTTGAAATTGAATACTATTTCAAAACTTGGAGAAATGCTTTGCCGATATACCCCGACATACCGGTAAAGGTTATTACTGACACAAATGTACCTTTGCCTTTTGATATTGAGTTTTCTATTTTATTTTTAGGTGGAACAAGGTTTACAATTCAGTCAGAGTCAGAACTGTTAAACCTTCAGACCACAGCATCCTTTGGGGAGGATATTGCGATTGCCGGGGGCAGTTTCAGGATAGAATGTTTCAATGAAGATTGGCTTGCGCGGAACCTGGATCAGAAACTATATTTTGTACATCATAGCCGAGTTGGTCTCATAAATTATTATAGTGGCCGGCTAAACATAGAATTATTATCAAGGGATGGGTCCATGCTGAGAATTTCGTTGGCTGGAACCAATCCTGCAAAGGATATGGACTTTCTCAATAAGCATATTGAACGATTCCAGAATATATCGTTAGATAAGAAAAACACCGAAGCCCAGCGAAGAATACAATTTATTGATGACCAGCTGATCGGGATATCCGATTCTCTTTCCATTACAGAAAACAGGTTGCAGCAGTTTAGGTCATCTCATAAGGTTATGGACCTGTCGGCTCAGGGCCAGGCA
>AMWB02133794.1_pt1 | contig 34283 bp, 35 predicted proteins | sample 200311 | NCBI WGS metagenome assembly AMWB02 (sample SAMN02737377, study PRJNA173069) | bioreactor metagenome | biome: anode biofilm in microbial fuel cells | place: USA: California | collected 2010-12-16
ACGAAATTAACAAAGAAACGAAAAAGAAGCAAAAAGAAAAGAAAATCAACATATTACACCAAGATGTCAAAGAACTATCAACAATTATTGTTTATAAAGCAACAAATCTAAATGACACAATAGTTCACAATAGAAATCACATAGGATAATTGCTTATTTCATATGCATTTTGCACTATTTCATAATGATAAAACGAATGATGATCACCTGACCACCTGACCACTTGACCACCCGACCACCTAGTAACCGTAAACCCTTCCTTCCATCTTCTCCACCCTCACCTTGAAAACCATCACTTCCCTCACGGCAGGTGAATTAAATTCAAATTCCCTTGAAGCATAATGGTTCATGATCACATTCAGGCATTTGATCTTTTCTTCCTGGTCCGTCACAAATTCAGCTTTGCCAAAGACCAGGACGCTGCGGTACTTCATGCTCCAGCTGCAGGCAACTTCTTCATTGACATATCGTAATTCATGATCGGTACTGAAGGAGATGCAAACATCGTTTTGATTTTTAAGCACATCCACCTTCTTTCCATTCGCGGATCCGTGGAAGTAGACATAATCCCCGTCAAATCCGAAGTTCATCGGGATGACGTACGGTTTTCCTTCCGGATCAACCATGGCGAGATTGCAATACTGGCATTTGCGGATGATCTTCTCCTGGTCAGCGCGGGTAGTTATCGGACGGTTTTTCATATTCGTTACGTCTTACAATGGTCGTTGAACTGGTGCCGAAAATTGCGGCGATAATGCTCAGGATCACACTGAAAAGTAGTGCCCACCAGAATCCTTCAACATGAAACCCCGGAATGACCTTGCCGACTAAAACTATGATCAATGCATTGATGACCAGCAGGAAAAAGCCCAGTGTCACAATGGTTACAGGTATGGTCAGCCAGATCAATACTGGCCTGATAAATGTATTCAGGATGGCCAGCGAAATGGCGACCATAACGGCTGTTGCAAAATTATCCACTGAAATACCCGGAAGTAGCCAGGCCGTGATGAGCACAGCACAAGTGTAAATGAGCAGACGAATGATTATTTTCATGTAACAAAGATATGAAAAGTCATCGGTCATTGGTCACTAGTCATTAGTCGTTGAATTGAAAACATTTTTAACCTTAGCATTTGATAGAAAAGTGTTCTCGGCAGATATACACTAATGACCAATGACCAATGACTAATGACAATTTTTCTTAAGTTTGCACTATCAAATTTACAAACCAAACACATGAGCGAAAAAATGGAACACATTCATTGCCTGATCATTGGGTCTGGCCCTGCCGGTTATACCGCTGCAATTTATGCGGCGAGAGCTGATATGCACCCTGTTGTATATGAAGGATTGCAACCGGGAGGGCAATTGACGACAACAACGGAAGTTGAGAATTTTCCCGGGTACCCAGATGGTATTATGGGTCCTCAAATGATGGAAGACCTTAAAAATCAGGCTTTACGTTTCGGAACCGATGTCAGGTTTGGAATTGTGACTGAAGTTGACCTCAGTAAAAGGCCGTTCATTGTAAAAGCTGATGACGGTAAGACGATTAGTGCCGAAACACTGATCATTGCGACCGGTGCAACGGCGAAGTACCTGGGTCTGGAATCCGAAGAACGGTTTATGGGTGCCGGCGTTTCAGCCTGCGCTACCTGCGATGGTTTCTTCTACCGGGGAAAAGACGTGGCTATCGTGGGCGGAGGCGATACAGCGGCTGAAGAAGCTTCATACCTCGCTAAACTTTGCCGAACGGTTCATTTGATTCACCGCCGGGATGAACTCCGCGCCTCCAAAGCCATGCAAAAGAGAGTGGCGACAACCCCGAACATCGTGCTTCACTGGAACAATGTGGTGAAAGAAATTGTCGGAACAGAAGAAGGATTTAACAAAGCCGTTACCGGGGTGATCATCGAAAATGTGAAAACCGGCGAGCAAACCAAACTCGAAGTCGACGGATACTTCTCGGCAATCGGCCATAAACCAAATTCCGATCTCTTCAAAGGCGTTCTTGATATGAATGAAGTGGGATATCTGATTACTAAACCCGATTCTACTGAAACCAATATTCCTGGTGTATTTGCCTGCGGCGATGTCCAGGACTGGAAATTCCGGCAGGCGGTCACCGCAGCCGGCAGCGGTTGCATGGCAGCCCTGGAGGCGGAAAGATTTCTTACAGCACAGGAATAGCATGGAAAACCGGGAGAAGCTGATCGTTCAGGCCTCCTGGGTCAGCATCGGCGGGAATGCCTTGCTCTCGGTGCTCAAGATCGTTATAGGCTTTTTGGCCGGCAGCCTCGCCGTGGTTGCCGACGGGATTGACTCTGCCGGGGATATCGTTGCATCCATCATCACCTTGTTTACGGCTCATGTGGTCTCACGACCTCCCAACCTCAAATTTGCTTATGGTTATGAACGGGCCGATACGATCGCATCCAAGCTGCTCTCTTTCATTATTTTCTTTGCCGGGGCACAACTGGCCATATCAACGGTCCACAGGCTGATTGAAGGCATCGAAAGGGAAATCCCGTCGATGCTTGCGATTTATGTGACTATTTTTTCTATCCTTGGAAAAATATCCCTGGCGTGGTACCAAACAAAAATCGGTAAAAGAACGGGTAGCCTGATGCTGCAGGCCAACGGGCGCAATATGCTTGGTGATGTGATTATTTCCGGAGCCGTACTGGTAGGCCTGTTCTTCACTTTTACCCTTAAAATGCCGGTCTTTGATACGATTACCGCTCTCCTGGTCAGTGTATGGATTATTTATGTCGCTTTCCGGATTTTCCGGGAATCGAGTATTGAACTGATGGATGCCGTGGAAGATGCCGGAATTTATGACCGGGTATTTTCAGCGATCTCAAAAGTGGACGGAGCGTCAAATCCTCATCGTGCCAGGGTCCGTAAAATCGGGCACCAGTATATGGTCAGCGTCGATGTGGAAGTCAATGGCGAAATTACCGTCAGCCAGGCCCATCGTGTTGCCCATGAGGTCGAACAGCAAATCAGGACAGAACTGAAAGATGTCTACGATGTTATGGTGCATACCGAGCCGGTTGGCGATGATGCGACCGAAGAAAAATTCGGCATTTCACAAGATAATCTTCAAAAATTAAAAAATAAAAAGTGATCCTTTAATATCCTCCATATGATCCTCTTCTATCAGAACAATCACTCCGTCATTTACGCAGTTGGCAGTAAAACCCACCTGGCCAAGAATGATCTCGAAAAGCTTTCCTGGCTGTTTAGCGATGCTTCACTGCTCCTCTGGGAAAATGTCCCGGGCGTATTCATCGGTCCAAGAAAAGAAATGATCACGCCGTGGAGTACCAATGCTGTTGAGATCACGCAAAATATGGGCATTGAAGGAATCGTGCGGATCGAGGAATTTTTCCCGGCAGAAGCAGGTGCTACACATGACCCGATGTTGCAGCGCATTTACCACGGTCTTGATCAGAGTATTTTCACCATTGAACATAAACCCGAACCAATCATCCATATTGAAGATATCGAAGCCTTTAATAAGCAAGAAGGACTTGCCCTGAGCGAAGAGGAAGTACTTTACCTGGAAGAAGTCTCGGCAAAAATGGGGCGGAAGCTGACCGACAGTGAGGTTTATGGATTTGCGCAGGTCAATTCCGAACATTGCCGCCATAAGATATTTAACGGTACGTTTGTCATCGATGGGGCTGATATGCCGGATTCACTTTTTTCCCTGATCAAAAAAACATCCCGGCTTAATCCAAACAGGCTGGTTTCAGCCTATAAAGACAATGTAGCTTTCGTCAAAGGTCCGATTGCGGAAGAGTTTGCCCCGGACACCCAGGATACGGCCGATTTTTTCCGGATCAGGGAGATCAACTCCGTCATTTCATTAAAAGCGGAAACCCATAATTTCCCAACGACCGTCGAGCCGTTTAACGGTGCTTCGACCGGGACCGGCGGCGAGATCCGCGACCGCATGGCCGGTGGTAAAGCGAGCATACCACTGGCCGGGACCGCAGTCTACATGACTTCATACCCCAGGATGGCCGATGGGAGGAATTGGGAGCAAAGCGTCGTTCCCAGGAAATGGCTGTACCAGACTCCTGAAGAGATCCTGATCAAAGCATCGAACGGGGCCAGCGACTTTGGCAATAAATTCGGCCAGCCGCTTATTTGCGGCAGCTTACTGACCTTTGAACATGAAGAAAAAGGCAAGACCTACGGCTTTGATAAAGTGATCATGCTGGCCGGAGGTGTCGGGACAGGTATCCTGGAAGAAAGCCTGAAAGATGAACCCGGCATAGGTTACCTGATCGTTGTCCTGGGTGGTGATAATTACCGGATCGGGATGGGTGGAGGCGCTGTTTCCTCAGTTGCAACCGGTGAATATGGCAATTCGATCGAGCTGAATGCCGTGCAACGCGCCAATCCCGAGATGCAGAAGCGTGTTTATAATGCCATCCGGGCTATGGCTGAATCGGGCGCCAACCCGGTCATTTCAATCCACGACCATGGTGCGGGCGGCCATCTGAACTGCCTCTCCGAGCTTGTCGAAGCTACCGGCGGTACAATCGATATGTCAAGGCTCCCCATCGGTGATCCGACCTTATCCGACAAAGAAATTATCGGTAATGAATCCCAGGAACGGATGGGCCTGATCATTCATGAAAAAGACCTGCCGCTGCTGCAAAGGATTGCCGAACGTGAAAGGGCTCCGCTCTATGTGGTCGGAAAAACAACCGGCGATCATATCTTATCCTTTGTTAATAAGCAGGGCGAACAGCCGATGCACCTTGAACTGGCTTACCTATTTGGAAAGCCGCCCAGGACGGTATTGACCGACAGTGCTGAAAAGGCAGATTTCTTTGAGCCCGTGTATGAAACCGGTAAAATCCATGATTATTTGAGCCAGGTCCTTCAGATGGAAGCCGTTGCCTGCAAAGACTGGCTGACCAATAAGGTCGACCGCTCGGTGACAGGCCGGATTGCCAAACAGCAATGCTCCGGTACGATTCAGTTGCCGTTAAACAACCTGGGCGTTACCACTCTGGACTACCAGGGGAAGAAAGGCATAGCGACAAGCCTGGGCCATGCGCCCATAGCCGCCCTTGCCGATCCGGGCAAAGGATCTGAACTCGCCGTGGCCGAGGCGCTGACCAATATAGTCTGGGCGCCGGTCACCGATGGCTTGAAAGGCATTTCACTCAGCGCCAACTGGATGTGGCCGTCGAAGAATCCCGGTGAAGATGCCAGGCTGTACACAGCCGTTAAGCAAATCAGCGATTTCGCCATCAGTTTGGGCATCAACATCCCAACCGGTAAGGATTCCCTGTCGATGACCCAGAAATACCCTGATGGAAAGAAGGTGTTTGCACCGGGCACGGTCATCATTTCCGCCGTCGGCGAGGTCGAAAATGTCCGGCAGATCGTCGAACCGGTGTTGCAATTGGCAACGAATGGTAGGGACGTTGCATGCAACGTCCCTACCATTAATACCGGTTGTATCATTTACATCGATTTTTCCGGCGACGCATTCCACCTGGGCGGCAGCAGTTTCGCCCAGTCGGTGAATGCTATCGGAACACAGGTACCGGGCGTGCCCGATCCGGGTTATTTCACCAGCGCATTTGAAGCAGTTCAGCAGATGATCCGGGAAGGTCTGATCCTGGCCGGGCATGATATTTCTGCCGGAGGTATGATCACGACCCTGCTGGAAATGACCTTTGGCAGAAATGACACGGGGATGGAACTGGATATGAACGGAATAGGGGAGGATGACCTTGCTAAATTACTTTTCAGCGAAAAACCCGGGGTGATCATCCAGGTCAGCGAGCAGGAAAAGGCTGAAGCCTTGCTGAGTAATAAAAACCTCCGCTTTTTCAACATAGGTCAGGTGACGCATGAAAGGACGATCATGATTTCGCACAAGTCTGGGCAGTTTGAATTCGATATCAAGGCTTTGCGCGATACCTGGTACCGGACATCATACCTGCTTGACCGAAAGCAATGCGGTCCTGAACTGGCGAAAGCACGTTACGACAATTATAAGAGCCAGGAATTATCGTTCCGCTTTCCGGAAAAATTCACCGGCCGGTTTAATCAATACGGACTAGAACCTTCACGGCGGGCAAAGTCCGGAATCCGTGCAGCCATCATCCGTGAGAAGGGTGTGAATGGAGACCGTGAAATGGCCTGGAGCATGCACCTGGCTGGTTTCGACGTGAAAGACGTCCATATGACCGATCTTATTTCGGGACGTGAAAATCTTGAAGATGTGCATTTAATTGCTTTTGTCGGGGGATTTTCCAATAGTGACGTACTGGGTTCCGCCAAAGGCTGGGCTGGTGCATTTCTTTACAATCCTGCAGCCAAGGAAGCCCTGGATAAATTTTATGCCCGCCACGACACCATGAGCCTTGGCGTTTGCAATGGATGCCAGGTGATGATTGAACTCGGCCTGGTTTACCCTGAGCATGCCCACATGCCCAAAATGTTGCACAACGCTTCCGGCAAGTTTGAATCGGCATTCCTGAACGTCGAAATACAGGATAGCCGCAGTATTATGCTGAAGAGCCTGGAAGGCAGCCGTCTGGGCATTTGGGTAGCTCACGGCGAAGGCCGTTTCCAGCTTCCTTACGATGAAGGCAAGTATGAAATCCCGATGAAATATGCCTACAGTGAATATCCCGGCAATCCTAACGGATCGGATTACGCTGTGGCCGGTCTTTGTTCGCACGACGGTCGCCACCTGGTCATGATGCCGCACCTTGAACGTGCTATCCACCCCTGGAACTGGGCGTATTATCCGTCAGACCGCAAATCCGACCAGGTCTCACCCTGGATCGAAGCGTTCGTGAATGCGAGGGAGTGGATCAGGAAGCAATAAAATAAGCCCGCAAACCGCGGGCTGTCAATGTTTTTAATGAAACTCCTCCCCCGTATGGGGGAGGTTGGGAGGGGGCTGTAGCTCACCAGGTATACGTCAACCCGATCATCATATTCCAATAAGCCAGGTTATTGAAATCCATGGTAATATCCTCGTCCCTGTTGTAAACATTGTAATTATACTTCGCTCTTACATTCGCTCCCCATTGGGCGTATTTTCCAAAAGGAACGATCACGCCGGCTTCAGGTGCGAAGGAGAAGTTCCAGGAATTGTCTTCCAGAAGATAGATACCGATCTCGCCTCTTCTTTCATTATAATTTACGCCGATATTCATGCCGAGGTAAGGCTGGACCATGCTTTCCGGTGTGAAGAACCAAGTGGCTACCATCTGCATGGGTATGGTGTAATAATATTTGAAGATCGTAGTGGTTATGGCACCCTGCGGAAATTCATAAGTATCGCGGGGGTACTTTTTGTAGAATCCCTGGTAACCAATGTGACCACCAAGGGCTAAATTATGGGTGACCATGGATTTCAGTTCAAAATCCCATCCCAGGTAATCGTTTTCCGGAAGAAATTCTTTAAGGTCACCAGTCGGAAATCCCATCTGGTAGCTGAAGGTCATCAGTGATTTTTGCAGGTAAGGGTTGCCATCCTGGGCATAACTGAATGATCCAGCAGAAAATAGGGCAAACAGGGAAATTATTAATAACTTTTTCATGGTATTTTCTATTTAAGGTTAATCAGTCAGTTATTATTTAATCAGGTAAGGAGACTGGTCGAAAGCTTCGTTGATGCCTCTCTCAGTGCGTTGCTGATTGTAAGCTTTTTCACTTCCGGCAACTCCGCTAACTATTGATTGCCAAACAAAATTAATATCTGGCACCTCATCCGGATCGGCGTTCTCAATTTCTCCCTGGGTCTTATCCTCAGCCCATTCGCGATAGTCACGCAGTGATTCGCCGTCGACCATCTCCATCAATAAAGCACCCTTTTGATAGGTATACGAAACAGGGTACCAGGGATAACCATAATAAGGATACCAGCCACCATAGTACCAGCCATAATAACCGTAATATCCATACCACCAGCTGTAATAATATTCAGTGTTTTCTACTGCTCCAACAACAAGGTTGACCCCAAAATCGAAATTTGCATCTTCACTTACTTCAGTGTAACCAAGCGCAACAAGGTTGGCACGCACAAGGGTTTTTATATCGTCATTCCCACCACCTGGTTTATAAAAATTGGCTATTTCACTGTCAGATAGGTAATCCGAAATGATACCAACCGAATCCCTTATTGCAAATGTGGTGTTGTTCTGAAAATTATAGTTTGTGTCATAATACGAAAGGGTGACATCCAGTTCATCCAGGTAAGTATCATCGTGATACTCATAGCATGCTGCCATAAATAATGTAATGACAGCCATGGCCGATAGGCTGCCCCAAAGTCTTAGTTTTGCCATATTGATTTAAATTGGTTAAAGGTTTCTTAACAAAAACATGCAAAGATAAATAATATAGGATGCAATAATCATAGAACTTTGGTTCTAAACTTGGATTGATTTTGAGGAATTGAACAAATTCCTTCATGTATAGTTAATACAAAAAAATGTCAATGAAAATTAAGGTATTCATATGGTTGCTGTTTTTTTTGCCGGCAATATTATTTTCCCAAAACACGATGAATTACAATAAACTCACCCCCGAAGAAGAATATGTCATTGTCAACAAAGGCACAGAGCGGCCATGGACCGGAACATATCTGAATAACAAAGAAAGCGGGACATATACCTGCAAACGATGCGATGCACCATTATATAATTCGGAGGACAAGTTTGAGTCGCATTGCGGCTGGCCCAGCTTCGATGATGAGATCAACGGGGCAGTTTTACGAATTCCTGACCCCGATGGGATGCGGACTGAAATAATTTGTGCAAATTGCGGTGCCCATCTCGGGCATGTTTTCCTGGGAGAAGGGTTTACTGATAAAAATACAAGACATTGCGTAAATTCCATATCTATGAACTTTATTCCAGCAACACAATCCATTGAAAAGAAAACCGACCGGGCCATTTTTGCCGGCGGATGCTTTTGGGGCGTCGAATATTACATGCAGAAGAAAGATGGAGTGATTTCGGTCGTCTCGGGATACATTGGCGGCCATAAGGATAATCCGACCTACAAGGAGGTATGTACCGGCACCACCGGCCATGCTGAAGCGGTTGAAATCACCTTTGATCCGTCAAAAGTTTCCTATGAAGAACTGGCCAGGCTCTTTTTCGAGATCCATGACCCCACCCAGGTGAATCGACAGGGTCCGGATATTGGTGTTCAATACCGTTCGGAAATTTTTTACCTCGATGAATCACAGAAAAAAACTGTGGAAAACCTCATCAGCATTTTAAAAAGCAAAGGCTACAAAGTTTCTACAAAAGTCACCAAAGCCACTACGTTCTGGCCTGCAGAAGATTACCACCAGGACTACTATGAGCATAAGGGGACATTGCCTTACTGTCATGGATACACGAAGAGGTTTTAATGTTGAATGTTGAATGTTGAATGCGGGAATAGTAAAAATGGAGCTTTATTATTTTCTGCGTATGACTTTTAATAAATTTGCCGGATGAAAGAAAATAGGAATTCATTTGGCAAAGCGGGCAGCATCTGGCTCAGCCTGCTGATTTATGCAGTGGCCATTGTTGCCGCCGTAATGGTTGGCCGTCAGTTTTCAACGTATCATCCATTAATCATGATTGGGGCCGGAGATCTTGCGGCAACAGTGATTGTATTCATTTTTTCCATTGCCTTCAATAATTCTTCCGCCTACGATCCTTACTGGAGTGTGAAACCCATCGTTATTGCCGTAGCATACATCCTGTTTTTCGATGTGGATCTGAATGAGAGGCAATGGCTGGTTTTGATCGGTACTTCGCTCTATGCCCTCCGCCTTACCTCAAATTTTTACCGCGACTGGCCGGGATTCAGCCACGAAGACTGGCGCTACGTCAATTTCAGGAAATCCTCGGGAAAAGCTTACTGGCTGGTCAGTTTCCTGGCCATCCACCTGTTTCCGACCATCATGGTCTACCTGGGAAGCCTGTCATTATTTGCCGTTTTTTCAGGAGAAGGAAGGTCGTTGGGTATATTTGATCTTATGGGAATCCTGGTGCTGTTTGGCGCGGTGTTTTATGCATTCATTGCCGATGAACAGCTTCGCAGGTTCCGGAGGAAACCTGAAAATGCCGGTAAAACTATAACGACCGGGTTGTGGAAAAGAAGCCGCCACCCGAATTACCTGGGTGAAATCAGCACCTGGTGGGGTCTTGCTTTTTTCGCCATCGCGGCAGGGTGCGACTTCTGGTGGGTCCTTGCCGGGCCCGTAGCCATAACCTTGCTGTTTGTTTTTGCCAGCATCCCGATGATTGAAAGACGGAACCTCGATCGTCGGCTTGGTTACCGGGAATACATGTTGAGAACGCCTATGTTATGGCCACTGAGATTTTCCAAATAAATTCAACCGACGGATTTACCCGTCGAAAAAAAAACCTTTCAACCGGCGGGTTTACTCGTAGGAAGATCATGATAGCTATTTTAGCCATCTGGCTTTCATTTAGCTTATCTGCTCAGCAATCCTACCGCGTAACCCCGGATGTTGTATACGGTCATAAAGCCGGCATGGCGATGACCTACGATGTGTTTCAGCCAATGGATTCAGCGAACGGGGCCGGGATCATCCACATGGTCAGCGGGAGCTGGAATTCAAGGTATTTTCAGCCGGATTCTGTGGCCGTTAACTACAAACCGTTGCTCGATGAAGGCTTTACGGTATTTGCCCTGAGGCACCCGAGCAATCCTCAGTTTGAACTGCCGGAGATAGTCGGCGACGTAGTCCTGGGAACCTGGTATATCCATGACAATGCCACGGAATTTGGCGTGGATTCCAACCGTATCGGAATTTTTGGGGGAAGCTCAGGCGGCCAGCTCGCCCTGATGGCAGGCCTTTCGGGAGATAAACACCCAGTCAGTGCAGTCGTGGCTTTCTTCCCGCCCGCCGATCTGCGGAAAACACCGGATTTCATCAAAGCCATGATCCCGGCACTGGATTTTGACTCGACACTCGCGGCAAGTGTTTCGCCCGTCACCTTTGCCAGTCCTGATGATCCGCCAACATTGCTGATCCACGGGGATAATGACTACGTGGTCGGCGCATGGCAGTCGGAAAGAATGTACGATTCGTTGCAATATCATCGCGTGCCCTCCAGGCTTATTATTTATAAAGATATGGGCCATGGCAACAGCTACGGTGCAAAGGGAAAATATTATGAAGTAGCGACCAGTGAAATGATCGGCTGGTTCAGAAAATATCTTCTCAAAACAAATATCGCAGAATAAAATCATTATTGTTGATGTGATGCCGCTAATGCAACAATTAAAAGACAATGCAACGATGTTTCATTAAATCTGAATTTTTGTTGTTTTTTTTATTTCAACATTTATTACTTTTAGGCCTCTTTTTGAGGGGCACATATCTGTTATTCTATATATAAACTGTTTTATTATCTTTGCGCGCTTTTTAAAGACCAAATCAGAATTGCATGGAAGTAACCAGACTCTTTGACCTTCTTCCTTTTTACAAGAAAAGCTTTAAAGCAAAAGACGATGTTCTTGCAGGTAAAGAAAACGGCAAATGGATAAAATACTCCATTGACCAGTATATCGAGGCAGCCAATAATATCAGCTACGGATTATTGAAGCTCGGTATCCAACCCGGTGACAAGATTGCAACGATCTCCAATAACAGGCCAGAATGGAATTTTGTCGATATGGGCATCCTCCAGATAGGTGCTGTGCATGTCCCCATTTATCCAACCATCAGCGAATCCGATTATAAATATATCCTGGCACATTCAGAGGTGAAATATGTTTTCATCTCCGGTAAGGAAATCATGCGTAAAATTGAACACATTTTACCTGAGATTCCTGCCATCCAGGGTGTTTATTCATTTAAGGCCCTGGAAGGGACCAGCCACCTTGATGATCTGATTGAACTGGGACAATCAAATCCTGAGACTGAAAAAGTCGAAGCCATCAAAGCTGGAGTTACCCCAGGGCACCTGGCCACACTGATCTATACTTCCGGAACAACCGGTTTCCCGAAAGGGGTAATGCTTTCACATAAAAACCTGCTAAGCAATGTAATGGGTGTCAAGCACATTTTTCCACTCGATGAAAATTGTATTGGCCTGAGTTATTTGCCATTGTGCCATGTGTATGAAAGAATGGACATTTACACCTATCATTACCTGGGCCTGTCCATCTATTATGCAGAGAATATGGGAACGATCGCCGAAAATATCCGTGAGATCAAACCCGAGGTGTTTACAACAGTTCCGAGGTTGCTGGAGAAAGTATACGATAAGATCATGGCGAAAGGCAGCCAGTTGAAAGGGTTCAAAAAAGCGGTCTTTTTCTGGGCGGTGAGCCTGGCTAACCACTACGAACTGGAAGGCAAAAGCTGGTTTTATCATGCACGGCTCAGGCTGGCCGATAAGCTGGTCTTTGTGAAGTGGCGCGAGGCGCTGGGTGGAAAAGTCAGGGTGGTCGTTTCAGGTGGTGCAGCCCTTCAGCCGCGCCTGGCCCGCATTTTCACGGCAGCCGGTGTTCCGGTGCTCGAAGGTTACGGCCTGACGGAAACTTCGCCGGTGATCGCCGTCAACACGCTCGAAAAAGGAGGCCGGATGTTCGGCACAGTCGGCAAACCACTGGGCAATGTTGAGGTGAAAATCGCGGATGACGGAGAGATCCTTACCCGGGGCACCAATATCATGATGGGCTATTATAAAGAACCGGAAATGACGGCCCAGGCGATCGAATCAAACGGTTGGTTTCATACCGGTGATGTGGGAATGCTTGAGCCGGAAGGCCATCTGAGGATCACCGGCCGGAAAAAAGAAATTTTTAAAACATCGCTCGGAAAATACATCAGCCCGCAGTTACTCGAAAATAAATTCAAAGAATCCCCATTCATCGATGGAATGCTGATCCTGGGCGAAAACCAGAAATATGCCGCAGCCCTTGTGGTGCCTGACTTTGCTCACCTGAAGGCATGGTGTGAGCATAAGAATATTCCGTACACGACGGATAAGGAAATGATCAAGGATCCATTGATCATGAAGAGGTTTAAAAAGGAAATTGACCACATCAATAAGTTTTTCGGAAGCACCGAACAGATCCAGAGCTTTGAACTGATCGACCATGAATGGAGCCTTGAAACCGGGGAACTTACAGCTAACCTTAAACTGAAACGGTCATTTATCCTGGATAAATATAAAGAGGAAGTCGACAGGCTTTTCAGGTAGATCTCAATGCAAAATCTTATAGATCAGCTCCCGGAGCAACTCACTCTCATCGGTTGATCCGTTGTTGATACCTTTCAGGCGCAAATCATATTCCCGCAGCAACCCGATAATATTTCGCAGCTTCCGCATTTGATAATTCTGAGCGGCCTGTGCGTAATCCTTGACAAAGAAAGGATTAACGGAGAGAACCGAAGCCATGTTTTTCTGGGATTTATCTTTTGTCTGATGATAGATCATCACTTTCATGAAATAGCCGAATAACATGGTCAGGACGAAGATCATCGGATTTTGCCGGGTGTTGGCCGCAAAATAGTTGATGATGCGGTTGGCTTTGATCGCGTCCCTGGAACCAAGGGCGTGTTGAAGCTCAAAGATGTTGTAATCCTTACTGATCCCGATATTTTTTTCGATGATCGCTGAGTCGATGAGGTTGCCGGCGGGCAGATTGATCACAAGCTTTTCAAGTTCCTTGCTGATCCGGCCCAGGTCGCTGCCAAGGTACTCGGCCAGCAACTGGCACGCTTCGGGCCTGATTGTATGTCCTTTGGCAATGACAAGCTGGTTAATCCATGCCGGGACTTTATAATCCTGGAATTTTGAAGATTCGAAAACAACCCCGGATTTAGCGGCCGCTTTGGCCAGTCCCTTCCGCATATCGAGTTTTTTGTACTTGTGCGCGATGACCAGGATCGTAGACGGCTGCGGCTTTTCAAAGTAAGGAAGCAGGTTTTCAATCTTTTCGATATCCTGGGCTTCTTTGACGATGACCACCTGGTAGTTGGCCATCATCGGGAATCGCCTGGCCATATCGATGATCCGGCCCGGGTCGGTATCACGACCATAAACCACCGACTGGTTGAATTCTTTTTCAGATGCCGTAAGGACGCTTTCTTCGATGAGATCTGAGATGGCGTCGATAAAGAAAGGTTCTTCCCCGTGGAGCAGGTAAATCGGATGATAGATCTTCCGTTTGATATCGCCGGTAATGTCTTCGAATGTCATCGGGCTTCAGAAACGAAGGTGTTTAACGGTCAGTCCATCATTGATCAGCAGGTTCAGGGAATCGATGCCGATGCGGAGATGTTCTTCGACATGATCGCGGTTGACCTTACGGTCCAATTCTTCGGTCTTGATCCCGTCGGGGATCATGGGCTGGTCACTGACCAGCAGCAATGCGCCGGAAGGAATGCTGTTGGCAAATCCGACAATGAACAGTGTAGCTGTTTCCATATCGATGGCCATACAACGCATCTGGCGAAGTCGCTCTTTAAAGTCCTCATCATATTCCCAAACCCTTCGGTTGGTGGTATAGACCGTTCCGGTCCAATAATCGAGGTGGTAGTCGCGGATGGTTGTGGAGACGGCTTTTTGCAGGTTGAATGCCGGCAGGGCAGGGACTTCGGGAGGGAAGTAATCGTTGGAAGTCCCGTCACCACGGATCGCGGCGATAGGCAGGATCAGGTCGCCGATCTCGTTCTTTTTCTTCAGTCCGCCGCATTTGCCCAGGAATAGCACCGCTTTTGGCTCGATGGTGCTGAGCAGGTCCATGATGGTGGCAGCATTAGCGCTGCCAATCCCAAAATTGATGATAGTGATGTTATTGGCCGTAGCGTTCGGCATGGGTCGGTCTTTGCCCACCACTTCCACGCTGTTCCACGAAGCGAACAGGTCCACATAATGGTCAAAGTTTGTCAGCAGGATAAATTTGCCAAAATTCTCCACAGGCAATCCGGTGTATCGGGGCAGCCAGTTGCGAACGATTTCCTCCTTTGTTTTCATGCCGTCTGTTTTGTGCAAAGGTAATTCATCTGACGAAACCCCGAATAGGCGCTCGGGCGATATTCGATTTGATTTAACAGATAAACAGTTTGACAATTTAACAATTCAGATAAACCCTAACTTTGTGCTTCTCTGTATTATCCTCTGTGAACCTCTGAGAGAAACTTTAAAAAACACCATGCAAAAACTCGACTTTCCTGATTTTCAATTTCATATTACCGAAGAAAACGGCCGGTTATCTATTTTCGATCCTGTCAGAAAAAAATATGTAGCCTTAACACCGGAGGAATGGGTAAGGCAGCATGTGATCCGCTTCCTGGCGGATGAGAAAAATGTCCCGATTTCGCTGATCGGGGTGGAGAAAGAAATCAGGTTGTACAACACGCAAAAGAGATTTGATGTCGCCGTCTTCGACCGGAATGCCAAAGCCTTGCTCCTGGTGGAATGCAAAGCGCCATCGGTAGATATCACCCGGCAGGTGCTCGACCAGGTTGTACGTTATAATTTCTCCTTACAGGTAAGCTACCTGATGCTGACAAATGGCCTGAAGCATATATTCTGCCGGATCGACATCCAGACCGGGATGCCGCAACTGATACCCGAACTGCCGACGTATGCCAATCTGTGCTGAACCGATCAAATCTCCCGGGTCAGCTCAACGAAACGTTTGTAAGGAATGGCAATCAGGCTTTGGGCTTGCAACGCCCCGTTGGCCTGGCTGATCATCGATACCTTGGCAGCGACTTCCTCATCCGGTGCTTCATAAATGTCGAGAAAGTCATACTGCCCCAGCAAAGCATAATGCGCGACAAATTTGACTTCCGGGCATTTCTCCTTCACCTGGTCCATCCAGGTTCGGCCGATCTTCGCCCGGTCTTTCATCTGCCGGGTGACATCCGGTGAAAGTTTGGTCAATAAAACATAAGTTTGCATGGCCTTTACGATTAATTTTTATTAAAGAAGCTTTTCAGCTTTAAATATACAAAATTCAAAGGACAATTAAAAAATATAATTAAATTTGCCTTGTTAAAAAAACCAAATTCTATGAACCTCAAGTTTACAGTAATAAAGGTAGTTCTTGCCGTCATCATTGTTGTATTAGCCTATTTGATCTATGAAAGTATCATGAGCCCGGTCAGGTTTAATAAAGCGACAAATTCACGCGAAGCAAAAGTCATCGCCCGCCTTATCGACCTGAGAACCAGTGAGCAGTTTTTCAAAAGAGAACACAATCGTTATACAGCCAGTTTTGATACGTTAATCCAATTCCTGACCAAAGGAGAAATTCCGGTTGTGAAAATGATCCCTGATCCGAATGATACGACATTTACCAAGACCATAAGCGATACACTCGGCTATGTGAAAGTTGCTGACTCTTTGTTCAAAAACAGGCCCAATTTTGTGCTCGATTCATTAAGATATATCCCTTTCTCCGATGGAACAGTCTTCGAAATCGCAGCCGGACAGGTTGACCGAAGCGGTTTAAAAGTAGGGGTTTATGAAATCAAAGCACATTATTCGACCTTCCTCAAAGGCCTTAACCGGCAACAGGTCGTTAACCTGATCAAATCCAAAGAAGATATCGACCGGTATCCGGGATTGAAAGTCGGGTCCATGGAGGAACCTTCGACCGACGGAAACTGGGAATAATAAGCTTCACGTGAATGCTTATATTTTGAATGATCGAATCTTAGACCCGGTCGCCGGACATATTTCATCTTATTTCTGCCAGCTTTTTATTCTTATCGATACCGATCATTTTCAATATGGGCTGCTTGATTCGGATCATAACAAATTTATAGCACTGGCTGATTTTAAGCTGCAATCCGATCAAACCGGGCAAAAACCGTCTTTTTCACATCTTGAAGAATTGATCAGGGGAGAAGAACTTCTAAACAGGAAATACCCCTCGGTATTGATCGGGATAAATAACCCTTATCACACCTTAGTTCCCTCTGCATTATTTGAACAGGAACAAATTTCAAATTACCTGGTATTTAATTTCCGGTTACCGGATCATTTGATGGTCCAACCAGATAGGGTGGAAGAGATCGATGCATATAACATTTCCGGATTTGATAAGGATTTAGTGAATTTTTTTAAGGAGAAATTCAGTAATGCCGCCCTGGTGCATGGGTCTACTGCCGTGATCAAAGCCGCAGGACAGCATCATAAACAAATCCCGGTTGCATCCAGGCTCTTCCTTCATGTAAGGAGCGGTTTTATCGACCTGGTATTATTTGAAGGTAAAAAGCTTGTTCTCTATAATTCATTTCCCTACAGTACAAAAGAAGATGTGCTTTATTTCACCCTATACACGGTTGAGCATGCTTCGGTTGATCTGGGCAAGCTGAACCTGAGCCTCAGCGGATTCATTGATGAAGCTTCGGAAACCTATCAGCTGCTGGCCCAATACTTCAGTAAGATGACATTTGCAGACCGACTGGCAGCGTTCAATTACAGTGCATTGCTGGAGCAGTTGCCGGCGTGGTACTACCATGACCTTTATTCCTTAGCTTTATGCGGATAATCAGGGGAACCCACCGGGGACGAAAAATTACCGCACCGGCCAATTTGCCGGTCAGGCCAACGACCGACATGGCCAAGGAAAGCCTGTTCAATATCCTGGATAATCACGTTTATTTTGAAGATCTGAAAGTTTTAGACCTCTATTCGGGTACCGGCAGTATTTCTTATGAATTTGCTTCCCGTGGCAGCCGGTTGGTCATCGCCGTGGATATCAACCCGAAATGCGTGGCATTCATCACCGAAACGGCCGGTAAGCTTGGATTTGACATGCTGAAAGCCGTTCGCTCATCGTCAATCGGTTACCTGAATTATACCGGTGAAAAATATGATATTATCTTCGCTGATCCACCTTATGATCTGGAAGGGATCGAGGAGGTGATCAGCCTGGTTTTTAGTAAAAATCTTTTAAATGATGGTGGATGGATGATCATCGAACATCCGGGAGAAAAAGATTTTTCAGCCATGCCCGGCTTTAACCAGCGCAGAAATTACGGCAAGGTCAATTTCAGTTTTTTCAGGAAATAAAAAAAGGCTGTCTCGCGGTGAGCAGCCTTTATCGGGTTAATCAATCTAGTTCGTTAATACTCGTCTTCGTGGAAGAAAAAATCTTCCTTGGTTGGATAATCCGGCCAGATATCTTCGATACTCTCATAGATATCCCCTTCGTCCTCCAATTCTTTAAGGTTCTCAACTACTTCAGCGGGCGCGCCTGACCTGATGCACCAGTCGATGAGCTCTTCCTTCGTGCATGGCCAGGGAGCATCTTCAAGTCTCGAAGCTAATTCCAGCGTCCAGTACATAGCGTTAATTATTAGGGATTAATTTGCTGCAAAAATATGTTTTTTTATATAAAAGTCAAGCGGATTTTATATATTGTGGAAGAATGTTTAAAACCTTGGTTTCCAAATGATTTCGTCTGTACCAAGGTCTTTCCCGAGACGCCTGGCCAGGACAAAGAGGTAATCGGAAAGCCTGTTGAGGTAACGGATGACTTTTTCTTCGACTGGCTGGGCCTGTGCCAGCCGGATAATCTGGCGCTCTGCTCGCCGGCAGATGCAACGTGAAATATGACAGTAGGAGACAACCGGGTGGCCACCGGGAAGTATGAATGATCGGAGCTCCGGCAATTCTTCGTTCATCCGGTCGATTTCTTTTTCCAGTAAAGCGATATCCGACGCGTCGAGCTGTGGTAATTTTATAGCGGTTCCCGCCGATGGATCCAGTGCTATTAATGATTCGGCGGTAAAAAGCCGGTCCTGGATTTCAAGAAGGATAGCCTTAAAATGTTCTCCGATCTCATGATCACGCAACAGGCCGATAAATGAATTAAGCTCATCGATGGTGCCGTACGCTTCAATCCGTGGATGAAACTTTGGCACACGTGTGCCTCCGATGAGTGAAGTCTGGCCCTGATCGCCGGTACGCGTATAGATCTTATTACTGGACATAAATATCTTTGTTAAGCTCGTCGGAAGATATTTTTCCGTCGATCAGCCGGATGATGCGGTGGGCATACCTGGCGATGGATTCTTCATGGGTAACCAGGATGATCGTGTTGCCGGCTTTGTGAATATCAACCATCAGGGTCATGATCTCGTCGGATGTTTTGGAATCAAGGTTTCCGGTAGGCTCATCGGCCAGGATCAGCGAAGGTTTGTTGACCAGGGCACGGGCGGTGGCTACACGCTGGCGCTGTCCGCCAGATAGTTCATTCGGCTTATGGTTCATACGGTCTCCAAGACCGACCGACTCCAGGGCTTTGGTCGCTCTTTCCATCCGCTCCGCTTTGCCAATCCCGGCATAAACAAGGGGAAGCATCACATTTTCAAGCGCTGTCGAACGGGGCAGGAGATTAAATGTCTGAAAAATAAACCCGATTTCCTTGTTCCTGATTTCGGCCAGTTCGTTGTCGTTCAGTTGACTGACATCATGTCCGTTCAGAATGTATTGCCCGGAGGTTGGCGTATCCAGGCAGCCCATCAGGTTCATCAACGTCGATTTACCTGATCCTGAAGCGCCCATCAAGGCTACGAACTCGTTTTTTTTGATCATCGTTGATACACCGCGGAGAGCTTGAACAACTTCAAGCCCGACTTTAAAATGGCGGGTGATATCCACCAGCCTGATCACTTCGTTATTCATATTTCCTTGATTCATTCTGACAAATTTAATAAACATTTAGAAATACCTTAGCCTGAAATGCTGAACCGACGATTCCTTCCGGAAGAATATCCAGCCGTTGAAATACAAATCAATGCTTACCTTCACTTTTTCATGCCTGCTGACCTTTTTCCACGCTTCTTCCATGTCTTCGGTCAGGTGGATGTCATCAATGATAAAGACTGTATCATTATGGGCATAGTCCAGGCATTTTGAAAAATAATCCAATACGGCATCCTTCCTGTGATTGCCATCGATAAAAACAAGATCAACTTGGCCCAGTTGATCCAACGCCTTGACAAGAGTGTCTTCAAACCGGCCCTCAATCAGATCGATATTCTTGATCCCCAGCCGGTCAAAATTTGACCACGCAATTTTACAGGATTCTGGGCAACCTTCCAGGGTAATGATCTTTGCCTTTGGATTCGCAAGGGCCAAGTAGCAGGTCGTAATGCCCAGCGAAGTGCCGATTTCAAGGATGTTTCCAGCGTGGATGTGACGGATCAGACGGAATAACCTGGCCGCATTTCTTCGCGATGCCAGCGAAGTTGCAGCAATCCGTTTAATCGTTATTGGGTAGACCTTTTTTGCATCATTTCCTGAAGCCGCACCGAAATCTGTTTTTAATATAATATTCACGTTTTTCAACAGCTCTTTCCTGATGGCTTCGATATTTTTTCCTTCGTCAATCCTCTTGCACGGCCTGATCACTTTCCCGATAAAGTCGTAAAGAAATGGTGAATGGATCTGGTAACGAGTGCCGGAATTGAATAGAAACTGAAAAAACCGGCAGGCTGATTTTGTGCACTTCCGGAAATTGTTATTCAAGGGCTATTTTATTGATATAGAAAACCGTTCTTTCGTTTTTATCAGGCAGCAGGTTGTTTTGAATCGTATGATAACCGTAAGCCAGGAAATAGTAATCGAACCAGTGGACCAACCTGTTCTGGCCAATCGCGGTGATCCTGTCGCCGGCCCTGGAAGTCTCCAGGTCCATTTTTGTGAATGATTCCAGTTCAACGTTTCCGAGGCAAATGCGATAAGAAATTTTTGTACCGTCATTGTAAAACAGCAATACCGGTTCACCATCAAAGAAATATTCCGTTTTTTTATCGAGTTGCCAGGTGGGCGGGGAGTTAATTTCCAGGCTGTTGTCCCAGACAAGTTCACCTTCCGGATTTATAGCGGTCAGCATGGAATTGAAGAACCTGAAACCATCAAAAACATTGTATGTATGGGTAACAGGCCTTCCCCAGTAATCATACGAAATGTCACTGACCGTCCTGAATTCGGGATAAAAAGCCTCCATCATCACGACCAGCAGTGAATCATGCACTTCGGGATCATGCATCAAAACTTCATAATTCATTGAATATTCCGATGATTCGCGATCCTTTTTTTTCTGAAGCCTGTAAAAATCCCGGGCATTGGCCCCGGCCCTGAGATTTTTAAATTCCATGAAATTGTAATAATTCATGAACTCCTGCCGCCTGTCGGTAATTTTAGTGGTGAAAATCCCTGAAGATTCGGTGCCAAAATACTCATTTTGCGAAGGGATTTTGGCCGCTAATCCCCCATAAGTGCCGATCAGGTAGTATTGAGTGCTGTCGGAAACATAAAAGCGGGCTGTGTTCAGGTATTTCCCTGTAATGACGGCCGATACCTCCATGTCGTATTTAAAATTCAACAGGGAGTCGAGGTATAGGATATAGATTTTATTTTGCCTGCGTGAGATGAAGTTACTGACAGAACAGAGCAATTCATCCTGGAAAGGGTTATAGGCAATATCTTCGATAAAATTCTGATCAGCGTACGACAGTTTGAATTCATTGACAGGCCCTGAATTCAGGCTGACCGAATATAGCGCTGCCTGCTCATTTTTCAGGTCCAGGGCAATGAACGACCGGTTGCCTTGAACCAGGAACTTGATGAAAGTGCTTTCAGATGGCAGGCTGCCCCGCGTTTCATAAGTCAGCCCGTTAGCCATGTCAATGGTCAGGACCTGGAAATTTACAGCACCGGACTTTGCTTTTCCCGTATTCAGGAAGAACAGGTACAGGAGACTGTCACGAGTAACATGATCCTGGAATTGAGCATCGGTAACCACTGCAATATTGGCTTTCCAGACTTCTTTAAGGTGCTGGTCAAAACATGTAAAAAACCAGTTTTTGCTGTCTTCCCCGGTGAAGTCCTTTGTTTCGAAAAAAAGAAGAAAGCCCTGACTGCCAAGGGGTATAAGCTTGTAAATATCGCTATTGACAGCGGCTTCAAATTCAAGCCTCACCACGCCGGTTTGACCGGTGCCGGTGAGGCTTAAAAAGAGCAGTGCGATAAGCAGAAAGTTTTTCATGCGACAGTAAAACGATCAGGACAAAGGTAATATTATACTGATTTTACTGCCGTAACCTTTCTATTTTACTTCTTCAAAATCTACGTCGGTCACTTCCCCGTCCTGTTTCTTATTATCCTGTGGCCCGGGGCCCTGGTCGGTCTGCTGTCCGGGTTGCTGTTGTCCTGCCTGGGCATTCTGGTACATTTCCGTGCTGGCTTTTTGCCAGACTTCGTTCAACCGGGTCATGGCAGCATCGATTGCGGTTAGATCCTGGCTTTTATGGGCTTCTTTTAATTGTCCGAGTGCCGTCTCAAGCTCGCCCTTCATGGCAGCCGGGATTTTATCGCCATATTCTTTCAGTTGTTTTTCTGTCTGGAAGATCAGTGCATCGGCTGCATTCAGTTTATCAACCGATTCACGGGCTTTCCTGTCGGATTCGGCGTTTTCCTGGGCTTCCCGTTTCATCCGGTCAATTTCATCCTGCTTCAGTCCTGAAGAAGCTTCGATCCTGATCTGCTGTGAACGGCCGGTAGCCTTGTCTTTTGCTGTAACATGAAGGATCCCGTTGGCATCGATATCGAATGTGACTTCGATCTGGGGTATTCCACGTGGGGCCGGAGGAATGCCATCGAGATGGAAGCGTCCGATGCTCTTGTTCTGCATGGCCATAGGACGTTCGCCCTGCAACACATGGATCTCAACGGAGGTCTGGCTGTCGCCGGCGGTGGAGAAAACTTCCGATTTCTTGGTCGGAATCGTGGTGTTCGATTCGATGAGTTTGGTGAAAACGCCGCCCAGCGTCTCGATACCGAGCGACAGGGGAGTCACGTCGAGCAACAGAACATCTTTCACTTCACCGGTCAGCACGCCTCCCTGGATAGCAGCTCCAACGGCCACAACTTCATCGGGATTAACACCTTTCGAAGGCTCTTTGCCGAAAAATTCCCTGACGATCTTCTGGATCACCGGAACACGCGTTGAACCTCCGACGAGGATGACTTCATCGACCTGTGCCGCGGTAAGTCCGGCATCTGATAAAGCTTTGCGGCATGGTTCGATGGTCATCTGGACATATTTATCGATAAGTTGCTCGAACTTGGCCCTTGTCAGTTTTCTGACCAGGTGCTTGGGCACACCGTCAACCGGCATGATATAAGGCAGGTTGATTTCAGTTTCCGTTGAACTTGAGAGTTCGATTTTGGCCTTTTCAGCAGCTTCTTTCAGACGTTGCAGTGCCATGGCATCTTTTCTCAGGTCAACACCTTCATCGGATTTAAACTCTTCGGCCAGCCAGTCGATCACTGTCTGGTCAAAATCGTCACCGCCAAGGTGGGTATTTCCATTGGTCGATTTAACTTCAAACACGCCATCCCCGAGTTCCAGGATGGAAATGTCGAATGTGCCGCCCCCAAGGTCAAACACGGCGACCTTAATGTCTTTGTTTTTCTTATCAAGTCCATAAGCAAGTGCTGCAGCGGTCGGCTCATTGATGATCCTGCGCACTTTCAGCCCGGCAATTTCGCCGGCTTCTTTGGTGGCCTGGCGCTGTGAATCGCTAAAATAAGCGGGAACCGTGATCACGGCTTCAGAAACGCTCTGCCCCAGGTAATCTTCCGCGGTTTTTTTCATTTTTTGAAGGACCATGGCGGAAATCTCCTGCGGGGAATAAAAACGGTCATCAATTTTAACCCGCGGAGTGTTGTTGTCTCCCCGGGCTACTTCATAAGTTACCCGTCCAATTTCAGTGGAAACCTGGTCAAAAGTTTCTCCCATAAAACGTTTGATGGAATACACCGTCCGCTTTGGATTTGTGATCGCCTGGCGTTTAGCCGGATCGCCGATCTTGCGTTCGTTGTTATCCGTAAATGCAACAATGGAAGGGGTCGTGCGGCGTCCTTCACTGTTGGGGATCACCACGGGTTCATTTCCTTCCATGACAGAGACACACGAGTTTGTTGTCCCAAGGTCAATTCCAATAATCTTTCCCATATAAATAGTATGTTAATCTGGTTTTCAGAAATTACAAAATTTCCTTTTGCCTGTCAATGATTGTGCCACAGTGAGCCAGTGCCGGATCAAGTGACAAAAAGTCATAAGCTTTTAGCGGGAGGTGGTCAGGTGGTCGGGTGGTCAGGTGGTCAGGTGGTTAGTATACGAACTTTAGCCAGGGAAGCTGTGTTTGGATCTCTTCAATGGTTTCGGGATGTAATTTCTTGGTGCGGATATTCCTGTAGCGGCTTGAAAAAATGCCCGTTCCATTGGAAACATTGGTGTATTCGGGCCGTTCCTGGATTATGCTGTTGGAAGGTTCATTCACTTCCATGTAAGTATTGAGTTCTACCGCAGCAACAGCAATGATAAAATCTACGTCATTGGTATACCGCTCTTTTACGTTAGATTCTGCTTCAGCATCATCATAAGGAATATAATTGTCCAGGAAATTATAAAATCCATCGTTGGAGTATGACACCTTCATTTCTTCCCCTCCTTCATCTTCTGCCGATTTCTTGGTACCCATCGACCAGTCGACATACCTGTATACCGTGTCAGGACTATTTTGCCATACTTCCTTGAATTTATACCGGATCAAAATTTCATACCGTTTTCCATATTTTGCTGAAGTCCATTCGATATCGCCATCCGTTCCCGGTCTGAACATGATAAATTTCGAACCGGCGCTTGGCTTGGAGATCGAGAAATCATTGACCAGGTTAGTTTGTGCGGTGACCGTCTTATTATCTACGGTTACTTTTAGCAGGTAACTACTCGATGCGGAAGGTTCATATGGGGTGTAATAGATGATCTGGTAAGGATTGTAAAAAATTCCTTCTTCTTTATTTTTAATAGTAATTGTATCCAAAGAATAAGACCGGATAAATCCTCCATCTTTCCATTCTTCGATTCTGGCGTCAAGGCTGGTCACATAAGAGCTGGAATCTTCTATTTTAGCCATCTCCATAACATTTCCATCGCCCAGGAAAGCTTTGTTGATTTTCAAGAAGATGGTGTCATCCCCCGGGTCGACCAGGCCAAAAATGACGGAAATATCCTGATAAGGGGCGTTGATTTCAAAATCTTCTTCGCAGGAGAACGTGATTAGTGTGACAAGCATTAGCAGGAAACCCAGTGACCGATAAATCCGGTTCATCGCTTTGTTCGTATTAGTTAGGGCACAAAAATAGATTATTAACTGATATTTAGGGCGAAATTCGACTGATTTGTTGTTAACTTTGTTTTCAGTTAACGGAATAAAATCAGATTTATGTTACCCGATTCAAGAAAATACGCAAAGATCACTACCCATGTCCTTCAGGAGATGAAGCTGAAAGGGGAGAAGATCGCGATGCTGACCGCATATGATTTCTCATTTGCTACATTGCTGGACGAAGCAGGGATTGATGTGATCCTGGTCGGTGACTCGGCTTCAAACGTGATGGCAGGCCACAAGACCACATTGCCGATCACGCTTGACCAGATGATCTACCATGCTTCTTCGGTCATGAGGGCTGTTTCGAGGGCTTTGGTGGTGGTTGACTTACCTTTCGGGACTTACCAGGGAAATTCAATTGAAGCGCTCAATTCAGCGATAAAGATCATGAAGGAGTCAGGTGCTAACGCCGTCAAAATGGAAGGGGGGAAGGAAGTCCTTGAATCCATCGACCGCATCCTTTCAGCTGGAATCCCGGTGATGGGCCATCTCGGACTGACTCCGCAGTCGATCAACAAATTTGGCACCTATGTAGTCAGAGCCACAGAAGATTCGGAAGCTGAGAAATTAAAACAGGATGCCGAATTATTGGAAGGCGCCGGTTGTTTTGCCATCGTTCTCGAAAAGATCCCGGCTAAACTTGCCGGAGAAGTGACCTCCCGGGTCAGGATCCCCACGATCGGGATCGGTGCCGGCCCCATGGTTGACGGACAGGTGTTGGTTCTTCATGATATGCTTGGATTTAACTCCAAGTTCTCACCCCGCTTTCTCAGGCGTTACCATAACCTGAGTGATGAGATCAAAGGTTCGGTCAATGCGTATATCCAGGATGTAAAATCGAAGGATTTCCCGAATGAAAGGGAGCAATATTAGTCGGCAGTCGGCAGTCGGCAGTCAGCAGTCTGATCTAAGATTTGATAAGTACCATATTTTATTTGAAGACAATCATTTGCTGATTGTTAACAAGCGGCCGGGTGAGATCGTGCAGGGTGACAAGACGGGGGATGAACCGCTGGTCGAAACGCTTAAGCAGTATATTAAAGAAAAATACAACAAGCCCGGGGCTGTGTTCCTGGGAGTGGTCCACCGACTCGACCGGCCGGTCAGCGGCGCCGTGATCTTTGCGCGAACGAGCAAGGCGTTGAGCAGGATGAATGCCCTGGTGAAAGAAAGGGAGATGAGGAAGATATACTGGGCTATTGTTGGAAGTCAACAGCCGGCAGTCAGCAGTCGGCAGTCAGCAGTTAGCAGTCAGCAGTTGGCAGAAAGCCATCATTTGATTCATTATCTGGTGCGCAATGAAAAGCAGAATAAATCATTCGCTTATGAGGAGCCGGGCGAAGGCCGCCAAAAAGCCGAACTGAAATACAGAAAGATAGCGTCAGGTGACCGCTATGACCTGCTGGAGATCGAACTGCTGACCGGAAGGCATCACCAGATCAGGGCGCAAATGTCGGCCATCGGATGCCCGATCAAAGGCGACCTGAAATATGGCGCGCCACGATCAAATCCGGACGGATCGATTTGCCTGCACTCCCGATCGGTTGAATTCATCCATCCGGTGAGCCATGACCCCATCAACGTTATTGCACCGGTTCCTGACGACAATCTTTGGAAATCGCTTTCTGACCATCTTTTTATATAAATTCGTAACAAATTCTAAACACGCCTTATGAAACCGATCGTCCAATATTTAGTGGGTGCAGCAGCGGTCGTCATCATCGTTGCGGGACTTAAACTGGCATCTGGCCTGGTTAACCAGATATTGCTTGCATTTCTCCTGACCATGTGTATCACTCCATTGCCTGAATGGCTGATCAGAAAAGGTGTACCGAAAGGGATATCGATCGTCATTTCATTGTTTGTGATCCTTGTGGGCGGATTTATCATCTCTGCTATGCTGGCTAGTTCCATTGCCAATGTGCTGGAAAGTATACCGGTATACCAGGAAAAACTATCATCAATATACTCAGATTTTCAAGAATTTGCTGAAAGCCAGAACCTGAACATTGCCGATCTTATTCACAAAGCCAACATCAATCCTGAAAAAATATTAGGCTTTGCCGGGAAGTTTTTATCCAGCCTGACCGGGGTGATCAGTTCATCGTTCATTATCGCCATGCTGATCGCCTTTATGATCATCGAACTGATCACCTATTACAATGACCTGAGGAAAGGCAAAAGGTCCGAAGCTTTTCACCTTCAGTGGCTTACAGGAATGGGCGGCGACCTGAGGAAATATGTGAATATTCAGGCGCTGACCGGTGTGATCACTGCCGTATTGAATTTTATCTTCCTGCTGATCATGGGTGTGGATTTCCCTTTCCTGTGGGCTTTTCTGTCGTTCCTGATGAATTTCATCCCAAATATCGGGTTCATCATTTCCGTTATTCCTCCTGCACTGATTGCTTTGCTGATGCTGGGTGGCTGGCAGGCTCTGGTCGTATTTATCGGATTCTGGCTGATCAACGCCATTGTCGAAAATGTCATCCGACCGATATTCATGAAAGAAAGCCTGAATATTTCCCTGGTTACTACCTTCCTGTCCTTGTTGGTCTGGGGCTGGATCCTGGGAATGACAGGAGCTGTACTGGGTGTTCCGCTAACGATCGTCGTGATGAAGTTATATAAAGATTTGACTTCTTCTGACGAGACCGGTATTCATGGTCTCAGTAATGGATCATGATTTTCCGGTAAAAATGATGATCTGCTGATTCAATCCGCATTCATTCAATTTTTTATGATTGATGCACTATCAATGCTATCAGGTATATTACCGGAAGAAACCTCATGCTGGCTGCTATAATATTCCTAATTTTGCAATCCAATTTTGAGCAGAATGATCACGTTCGAAGAGGCCCTGGATATTGTTTTAAAAAAATCATATCTTTTTGATAAAGAACTCGTTTCATTGTTGGAATCCACTGGCAGGATTTTAGCTGAAGACGTTTATTCTGATATTAATATGCCTCCGTTCAACCGTTCGGCTGTCGATGGGTTTGCCTGCCGGAGGGAAGATCTGGGGATGGACCTTGAAGTGATCGAGACCGTAAGGGCCGGTATATTCCCGGCGAAAAAAGTAAGCCGGGGCCAGTGTACCCGCATCATGACCGGGGCCCCTGTTCCGGAAGGCGCTGATTGCGTAATGATGGTGGAAGATACTACCGAAGCCGTACCGGGAATGATCCGGTTTACCGGAATAAAAACGAAAACCAATATTTCACCCTTTGCCGAAGACATCCGGGAAGGGGATTGTGTACTTAAGGCCGGGACCATCATCGCTCCCCAGCATATCGCCATCATGGCGGCCGTTGGATATGTGAAGCCAAAAGTATCCCAAAGACCGGTTGTGGCCGTGATCTCCACCGGAGATGAGATTGTAGAACCACATCTCAAACCAGGGATTTCACAAATTAGGAATAGCAACGGTTACCAGCTCACTGCCCAGGCTTTAAGTGCCGGCGTTGAAGCCAATTACCTTGGAATTGCCCCCGATAATGAAGAAGATACCTTTTCATGGATCAACACAGCCCTGGAGAAGGCTGATATCGTGCTGCTTACCGGGGGTGTATCCATGGGGGATTTTGACTTTGTACCGAAGATCTTTGAAAAAGCGGGAATCGATATTCTATTCAGGACCATCGCCCTTCAGCCGGGCAAACCGACGATTTTTGGGATCAAAGGCAATAAGCGGATTTTCGGACTTCCGGGAAACCCGGTTTCATCCTTCACTATTTTCGAAATTTTAGTTAAACCTTTGTTATTGAAGATGATGGGAGTTGCCAATCCGGTGAGGAACCTGCACCTGCCGATCGGAACAAATTACCATCGGAAAAGGAGTGACCGAATGCAATGGATACCTGTGGAAATCAGGGAAGGAAAAGCCTACCCGCTGGAATACCATGGTTCAGCCCACATTTTTTCACTGGCCACAGCTCATGCGATTGCCGCCATTCCACTACACATTACTGAATTAAAAGCCGGGGATATCATCGATGTTCGACCGGTATAACCGAGATATCGACTACCTTCGGATCTCTGTGACCGACCGTTGCAACCTGCGATGTACTTATTGTATGCCCGCAGAAGGGATTCAACTGATCAGGCATGAAGATATACTGAGCTTTGATGAGATCACGGAAGTCGCAAGGATCGCCGTTGAGATGGGCGTAAGAAAGGTGCGTATCACCGGCGGAGAACCCCTGGTGCGCAAGGGTATCGTTAACCTGGTGAAAATGATCGCTGAAATTCCGGGTGTTGATGACCTTTCGATGACCACTAACGGCATTTTGCTGGCCCAGTTTGCAGAACAACTTAAAGAAGCCGGACTGCACAGGATCAATGTAAGCCTTGATACGCTTGATCCTGAAAAATACAGTCTAATCACCCGCGGAGGAAATGTCGATGATGTTCTTTCAGGATTAATGAAGGCGGCAGAAACAGGATTTTCTCCGATAAAAATCAATTGTGTTACCGGGGAAATGACCGATGATAGTGATGCTATAGCTGTCAGGGCGTACGGAGAAAAAAACGGGTTCCAGGTGCGTTTTATCCGGCAGATGGACCTTGCAACGGGTGAATTTTATATTGTAGAAGGAGGAGAAGGAGGGAATTGCCGCATGTGTAACCGTCTGCGACTGACTTCAAATGGCATGATCAAACCCTGCCTGTTCAATGCGATTGGTTACAATGTAAGAGAACTCGGCGCCCGGGAAGCCATCCTTCGCGCGATTGACAACAAACCGCGATGCGGAACGTTTAATCCCGATGAAGAGTTCTACCAGGTAGGGGGATGAGGGTTGGCAGTTGGCCAGTTGGCAGTTTAACAGTTTAACAATTTAACAATTTAGGCATGTCCGAATTTTCACATACAGATGAAACCGGCAAAGCGCGAATGGTCGATGTCAGTCTGAAGAAAGATCAGCTCAGGGTGGCTAAAGCCTCGGGATTTATTCATCTGCAAAAAGAAACATTAAAGCTGGTGAGGGAAAACCTGATAAAAAAAGGCGATGTACTCACCGTTGCGCAGATCGCCGGAATACAGGCCGGAAAAAAGACCAGTGAATTGATCCCACTTTGTCACCCGTTGCCTATCACTAAAATTGAGGTTAAATCTTTCTTGGAAGAAAATGGGGTTTCAGTGACTGCCGAAGCCCGGTGCGTAGGGCAAACGGGTGTGGAAATGGAAGCCCTGACAGCGGTTTCAGTGGCTTTGCTGACCATTTACGATATGTGTAAAGCTGTAGATAAAGAAATGAAGATCGGGGAAATCAGGCTGCTTGAAAAGACAAAAGAAGATATTTAATCCATACTTCCCTCATGCAATTCCGCCATCTCCATATCATTCTCCTTTTCTCCCTTTCTCTCTTTTTTCTCTTCTCTCTTTCCCCTTGTCTCCAGGCCCAGGTCAATACGAACTATTTCATGAATGCGGGACGGGCGGACCTTTCCGAAGGTAAAAACTCGCAAGCGATCAATAAATTCAATACGGTGATCAGGTTCGAAAAAGGAAATTTCGAGGCCTATTTCCTGAGAGGCATTGCCAAATACGAACTCGGCGACCTGATCGGCGCAGAAAATGATTTTTCCCAGGCCCTGGATCTGCATCCGTTGTATGTTCATGCCTGGCATTACCGGGGACTTGTCAGGGATAACCTGCAGGATTATTACAAAGCGCTGCAGGACCTTGACCGGGCCATTGACATTGAACCCTTCGACGCTGATCTATTGGTGAGCAGGGGCACGATTAAAATTCACATGGGTAGCTATCTCTGGTCGCTCGACGACCTGGATTCGGCCCTGAGGATCGATCCTAAAAAGACGCTGGCGTATATGAACCGTGCGGTGGCCAGGGCTTCGCTGAAGGATTATGAAGGCGCTTTAAGCGATTGCAACAAGGCCATCAAACTTGATCCTTTCCGTGACGATCCTTATCTCCGCCGTGGGATTATCCGCTGTGACCTGGAAGATTATCCGGGCGCCATTGCTGATTTTCAGCAGGCGATCAAAATTAATCCCGATAACCCATATTCCTGGTTTAACCAGGCCCTGGCGCATTTTCACAACCATGATACGTTGAGTGCAATCACGGATTATTCCAGGGTCATCGAACTTGATCCTTACAATGCGCTCTCGTTTTATAACCGTGCCCTGCTGAAATCTCAGACAAAAGATTATTATGGCGCCCTGGATGATTATAATAAAGTGTTGATGTTAAATCCCGAGAACATCTATACATATTATAACCGGGCCATCATTTATCACATCCTTGAAGATTACCGTGCGGCGATTGCCGATTATTCCAGATCGATTGAACTTTTTCCGGACTTTGCCGGGGCTTATCTTAACCGTTCCGAAGCCAAAAGGTCACTGAAAGATGAAAAAGGCGCCTATCAGGACTATACTAAAGCCCTTGATATTATCGACCAGATCAGGACCAGCGGTTACGACAGCCTCACGGTGAAGCAATTCGCTGATTCGGCCTACTTTAATAAAATCATGGAATTTGAAGCCGATTTCGTGGTGGTCAATTTGAATGATGTTAAATCCGATAAAACGATCGACCTGGAGCTTTCATTCATGGTTCAATATGCGCTGAATGATAAGATGATCCTCGAACAAAGCCGGACCGGGTATGCGTTTCGTGAACTAAACGATTTAAACGGCCGGTTTTCAGATGGAAGCCAGTTTGTGATGTCTAACGACCAGGTGGAAATAGGTCTTGACCAGGCATCCCGGCGCCTGTCAACCTTGGATAGTCTTCAAGGTGTCGATGCGTCATCTTCACAGGCTTATTTCCTGAAAGGGGTGATCAACAGCATGGTCAGGAACTACAACACGGCGTTGTATGATTATGAAAAATCGATGCAGATCGATCCTGAACAGCCGCTTATATATTTGAACCGGGGTTGTGCATTATTTGATATGGCCGAAAGAGCTTTTGTAGAAAATAAATATTCAGGGCCGGTCACTATTTCATGGGATGGCGGGGGGATGGAACAGGAGCGGGATATACCGCTTTCACCCGATTACCAGCGTGCAATGACGGATTTTGATCATGTCATTGCCCTTCAACCGGGCAATGCATTCGGGTACTTTAACCGGGCCAATCTGAAAGTCCGTCTGAAAGACTATTACGGTGCGGTCCAGGATTACAGCAAGGCCATTGAAAATGAGCCAACCCTGGCCGAAGCCTATTTCAACCGGGCTTTAACGCTGATTTACCTGAACGATGCAAAATCGGCCTGCGTGGACCTCAGCAAAGCCGGAGAACTGGGACTGGATAAGGCTTATAAAGTGATTAAACAATATTGTAATGCTCAAAAATAATCTGAACATGTCGGAAGATATTCGTGTATTATCGGTCAATATTTCGGAAAAGAAGGGAACCATCAAACATCCGGTGGATTTAATCGAACTGGATGAGATGGGGGTTAAAGATGATGCGCATGCAGGCCCGTGGCACCGACAGGTGAGCCTGCTGGCTAAAGAGAGTGTGGATAAATTTTCTGAAAAAGCCGGAAGGAAGATCAAATTCGGCGAATTTGCCGAAAACATTACCACTGATGGGATCGTCCTGCATGAAACCCATCCGCTCGATCGGTTCATCATCGGTGATACGGAGCTGGAAGTGACGCAAATCGGAAAGGAGTGCCATGGGGATAGTTGTGCGATATTCAGGGAAGTCGGAAACTGCGTTATGCCGAAGGAAGGCATATTTTGCCGCGTGATCAGACCAGGCAGGATTAAAGCAGGTGACCGGATCACATTCATTCCAAAGATTTACAGGCTGATGGTGATTACCCTGAGTGATCGCGCCAGTAAAGGCATCTATGAAGACAGGAGCGGACCGGCTGTGATTTCAATCCTTGAAAATCATTATAAACAACTGAACTGGAGAAGCGAAATCAGTCATTTTATTATTCCTGATGAAGAAGGAAAACTGGATGAATTGCTGAAATCAGCCATCCATGACCGAGTTGATTTTGTGATCACCACCGGCGGAACAGGCATCGGCCCGCGCGACATTACGCCTTCGGTGGTCAGATCAGTCATTGAGAAGGAAATTCCGGGGATCATGGAAATGATCCGGGTGAAATTCGGCATGGAAAAACCCAATGCGTTGCTTAGCCGGAGCGTAGCCGGAGTTGCCGGTTCAACGCTGATTTATGCCCTGCCGGGAAGTGTAAAAGCAGTGAATGAATACCTGGGCGAGATTATTAAAACCCTGAAGCATTCAATTTTCATGCTCCACGGTTTGGATAATCATTGAAGATTTATTTCTTAACAATATCCGGTTAAGAATTCGTTATCTGGATAAAACCTTAAGCAGTTTTTCAATTTATCTTTATCTCCGAAAATAAAGCCATGCTGAAGATCCTGAAAAAAATATTCCTCAACCGCTATTCGATCACCTTACTGGTTTTTATCGTCTGGATGGTCTTTTTTGATACCAACAGCCTGAAACGGCAGCATATTCTGAACCGGCGGATCGATGAGATCAGGCAGATGAAGGCTTTTTATTCGGCTGAAATCGGGAAAAACAACCAGGAGATTTACGAACTGGAAACCAATCCGGAAGCGATCGAAAAGATAGCCCGTGAAAAATACCTGATGAAGCGCGACACTGAAGATGTTTACATCATCACAAGAGAATAAAAATCATACCGGATCAACATCGACGATAACCCGGACCTGCCGGTAAGCCGGAGTTTTTTGCAAAATTTCAATCTTTTCCCGGATTTTATTTTTTAAGGCCGATACATTTGGACCCCGCTCAATTTTAACCAGGATATGCTTGATATAGAAATTTTGTATCCTTGATACCAACGGGTATTCGGGGCCCAGGATCCGTTTGCCGAGTTCCAGCCGGAGATCATGGGCCAGGTCGCGTGCCGCCTTGTTCAGCACGTTTGGATCCCGGTGCTTCAGTTTCAGGATGATCAGCCGGTTGAAAGGCGGATAGCTGAACTTGCTCCGGTCGGCAAGCTGGGCGCGGTAAAACGCATGAAAATCATGATGGACCACATGCTGGATA
>AMWB02020970.1_pt7 | contig 34276 bp, 30 predicted proteins | sample 200311 | NCBI WGS metagenome assembly AMWB02 (sample SAMN02737377, study PRJNA173069) | bioreactor metagenome | biome: anode biofilm in microbial fuel cells | place: USA: California | collected 2010-12-16
CGCTGCCATTATCCATTTTTTTCCAGCTTTCTTCACCGATCGAAGAAGTTAAAAACAGGGCCTATGCATCTGCAGTCATACTCACGGTTATTATTTTAATCATCAGCGTGCTGGCAAGGCTGTATTCAAAAAGATATCAGAAACACAAAATTAATTTCTGACATGGACCAGGGCATTAAAATACTCATCAAAGATCTTGATCTTCATATCGGCAAGCAACATATTCTCAAGAATATCAATGTAGCTATTCCTGAAAAGAAAATAACCGTAATCCTGGGGCCTTCGGGATGCGGAAAAACAACACTGATGAAAAGCATGAACCGGCTGACCGATATCTATCCGGATGTAAAGGTAACCGGCCAGATATTTATTAACGATGAGGATATACTTCATACCCAGACTGATATTACACTGCTCCGGCAAAAAATGGGCCTTTTATCGCAACGCCCATATCCACTGCCCATGAATATCTATAATAACATCACCTACGGATTGAGGATCAGCGGGAGGAAGAAAAAGCAATTTCTCGATAAAAGGGTTGAGCACTATTTGCGGGTCGCCAATCTCTGGGATGAGGTCAAAGACCGACTCAGAGATCCTGCATCCAAATTGTCAATCGGCCAGCAACAGCGGCTATGCCTGGCCAGGGGCCTTGCGGTCGATCCTGAGATCATACTTGCCGATGAACCTACATCGGCACTTGACCCGATTTCAAGCCAGGCTATTGAGGAGAAATTTGTTGAGCTTAAAAAGAACTACACCATTGTGCTGGTCACTCACATCTTGCGACAAGCCAGGCGGATTGCGGATAATGTGATCTTCATGTATCTTGGCGAGGTTATTGAACAGGGGCCTGCCGACCAGATATTCAATGATCCGCAGGAGGAGAAAACCAAATCATATTTAAAAGGATTATTTTACTAAACAGAACAACGATGAAAAAAATTCTACTTTTTTGCGCAGTATTATTGTTATTTATTTCACAATCTTACGGACAATTCACCCTTAAAGCTGAATTCAGACCAAGATTTGAATACCGGGGAGGGTATGGAACAATCCTGGATGAAGATGAAAAGCCAATTGGTTTTGTTTCGCAACGAACCAGACTATCAGCATACTATCAGACGGGTATTTTATCATTTGGTTTTGGAATTCAGGATGTAATGGTATGGGGTGATGAGGATCTTTACTCGTCAACAGGAGTATTTGGAAGCAAATCAAGTATTGATCTTAATGAAGCCTGGGTTGGAATCAAACCTTACAATAAAGGCCTTATAAAAATCGGGCGACAATACTGGGCTTATGAAGATCAGCGACTTCTCTCAAACCGTGGGTGGAACCAGAGCGAAATCAAGTACGATGCTGTACTTCTACAGCATGCCGAAGAAAAATTGAAACTCGATGTGGGTTTATCCTGGAATAATGATATCGACAGGAATTTTGGCAATGAATACCCGACCGGCAAGATGAAGTCCATGAACTTTATCTATGTCAGACAGGATTTCAACGATTGGCTGCATGCCACTGTGATGATACTCGCATCCGGATTTTCAGCTACCGACACTACACCGGATATTAACTGGCAGGGTACTTATGCCGGATACCTTGGTGTTAAAAAGGGTCCGTTCAATGCTCTTGCCAGCGGTTTCTACCAGAATGGAAAAAGCAGGAAAGGGCTCAGCACCAGTGCCTATATGTTCGCTTTAAGCGGCGATTACCTGTTTAAAGACAAATATTCTGTCGGTGCAGGGATCGACTACCTTTCAGGCTATGATCAACAAAGTACCGATTCCGGTTACCTTGAAAAAGCACATGCCTTCGATATTTTTTACGGTAACAGACACAGTGTATTTGGACATATGGACCTCTTTAACAATCTTCCTAAATCTACTGACAACGGGGGACTTGTAGATATATTTGTCAAGCTGAAATGGATGCCTGTTAAAAGCACAACCATTGCTGCTGATTTTCATTTTTTCAACCTTCAGAATAATGTCCTTGATAAAACTTCGGAGGATATAAGCTACCTTTCAAAGGCGTTAGGACAGGAACTTGATCTTAATTTCTCCTGGGATATTAATAAGATATTTAATATTAAAGGAGGTTATTCATTTTTCCTGGTTACAGATTCTATGGAAAAGCTACAGGGCATTGAGCCGGGTAATTCAAGATTTCCCTCATGGGTATGGATTATGGTCACGGCAAAACCCATATTTCTGGATACCAGCCAAAAGTAACCCGAAAGATTTAACAATTCGTTAACCATTTTTGCTGAAAACTGAGTTTAATGATGATAATATATTCGAATTTTCACTATATTTGAGTGCTAATTCTTCAATTAATCTTTAACCTTACGTTTTCTTTTAATTTAACATTTCATCCCATGAAAAAATCAAAGACCTTTTTTTTGCTTATGCTTTTAATGGGGCTTACCCTGGTAGTCGGTTGCAAAAAAGATGATGATGATGATGACGGAACGACAAGTTATTCCCTGGGTTGGTTTGGCACTGATGATCCGAGTACAGTGCCTTCTTCCACTAATTTCGGTTTCGGATCAGGAAATTACCCAGCAAGTTATTCCCTGATCGACAAGTTCCCTCCTATCGGTGACCAGGGGCAGTATGGCACCTGCGTGGCCTGGGCAGTCGGTTACAACTGCAAAACCATGCTCAACGGTTTATCCAAGGGCTACGGTGCAAGTGACCTGGCCAGTGCCAATAAACAGTTCAGTCCGCGTGACCTTTTCACGGCCATCGAAGATGCCAATAAAGGTGAAAACTGCGGCGGAACCAACTTTAACTTTGCTTTCGATGTGGTGCAAAACAGGGGTATTGCAACTTTAGCAACCGCTCCGTATACCACCAATCTCGGGACTTGCTCCCAATCGACACTGGATGCAGCCTGGACTCAGGAAGCCGCCAATTACAAGTTCAAATTCTGGCGTAAAATTGACGCATCCATTGATGCCATTAAAGAAAATATTTCACAAAATGTACCGGTAGTCTTTGGCGCCCGCCTGGCCGATAATTTCATGTCACATAACTCTGATGAAGTTATCTCTTCGGCAACATCTTATGACAATGTAGGCCAACACGCTTACCATGCCATGATCATTGCCGGTTATGACGATGCTAAAGGGCCAAACGGAGCATTGAGATGCATCAATTCCTGGGGTACCGGCTGGGGTGGTAATGGCTATTTCTGGGTGGATTACAATTTCTTTATGAATGAATTTGTGTCGACACTCAGCAATGAAGTCAATCTCTATATTGCGGCCAATGCCGACAGTGATGTCGAACCTCCGGATGATGTCGATCCCAACACATCAGGTGTAGACCTGATCCCCTGGGTATTTGATGATTATTCCACATATAGCTGGGACTATCCCACCGAAAGGCTTATCGATTTTAATATTTACAATGCCGGTAATGCCGATGCCCCATCTTCAGCTGATTGGTCTTACTACTACATCTATTATAATGCCTATGATGCAGATGATTATGGTGTTATTTTCTATGACCAGTTTAATACGACGGTCCCTGAAAATACTTACGACTGTCCGAATGAATGGAATTGCATATTCAATATTCCGATTCCATCAGGCGATGATTTCGCCAATTATGGCTGGGGTTCTTATTATGTAGAACGCACGTACTATATGCCGGAGATCACAGGTTATTACTACCTGCTCTGCCTTGCTGATGCTGAAGATAAATTCCAGGAACAGGATGAAATGAATAATCTGTTCTATACCACCATTGATCCGGTTTATTTTGAATATGGAGTTGAATATAAATCTTCAGGAACGAAGGAAAGCCCATTTACGTTCAAAAACGATGTTCCTTACAGCACAGAGAATATTAAACGTTCCAAATTCAATTCTGCAGTGACCGAAAATTTCAGGAATGCTTATACTCCTGAGGAAATCCGGGAGTTTTTCAAAAAGGAAAAACAGAGTGGAAGGCTGGACAAAAAAGTCGACGAATATATCCAGCAAAATGCCCAACTCAATACCCGGAAAGAATTAAAATAATATAAAATGAATCCCTGAGGTGTGCAGTACGGATTATACAGTTGACCGGCTGCACACTTTTTTTTATTATCATCATTATGAAAAATTATTTGATTTTATTATTCATGCTCATCATGACCGGCTGTGCCTCCAGTAACGTGCCCCAGAAAAAGGGAAATTTCTCCGACCTTATCAAAGCCGGCGAAATTGTATTTTTCCAGGATATGACATTTGATGAGGATTTTGATTTCACCCAGTTTGAAAAAAACCTGATCAGTGAGAATGTTCACCAGGTGAGAATATCTTCACCCATTACGTTCAAGAATTGCACGTTCAACGGAAAAGTGACCGCTTACCGGAAAGATCAGGACAATAGTGTTATTCTGACTAATTTCACAGGCAATCTGTCATTTATCGGTTGTGTTTTCAAGAATGATGTAAGTTTCCGGGGCGCCAGCGTATATGGAAGGACAGATTTCACCGAAGCATTATTTCTGAAAACAGCCAGCTTTGAAGAGTGTACTTTTTTCCAGAATGCTTACTTCAGGGCAAGCGCTTTTCACGAAGAACTAAGGTTCCAGAATGCCGTATTTATGCAGAAAGCCAATTTTTTAAATGCCCAGTTTGATGTAACGGCAAGCTTCCAATTAGCTGCATTTCATAGCGAAGCCCAGTTCAGTTCAACTAAATTTATCGGTTATGCCGACTTTGGCCTCATTACCTGCCAGGGGAACTTTTTTGCCAATTATACCGAATTTGCAAACCAGGCCATTTTCAACAACGGCTGTTATTACGGCCAGGTTGATTTTTTGAATATCAGCTTTCGGAAATGCGAAATGAAAAACTGCAAGTTTTTTGGTAATATAAGGATGCTTAACTCCACTGCAGCAGATTTGCTGGAACTGGATAACAGTTTCTTCCTCTTCGGAAAACCGGATTTGAGTTCTTTTGATCAGTCCAGGTTAAGCCTGCAAGGTATTAAGACAATCCAATGACCGGGTATTAAGCAGGATTATTATTCTCCTAATGCTTGTTTCAGGAACTGCACCCTTTCAAAAGCGGCGATATTTTCGTGATATTTGGTCAGTTTGCCTTTGAAATCGTCAATATGTTCATAACCTTTCCAGGTCATCCATTTCTCCAGGTCATTGATCATCGTATCAATATAACCGAGTCCATTAATATAAAGCGTAGAACAGACCTGGACAGCCGCCGCACCGGCAAGGAGCATTTTGATCATGCCTGATCCTTCATGAATTCCCGTATTGCCTGCTATATCGCACTTTACACGACTTGCAAAGAGAGATACCCAACGCAAAGGCTGACCCATCTCCTGAGGGCAGCTCAGGTAGTTCGGCCTTGTGATGGATTCTGTATCAATATCAATATCAGGCCTGTAAAAACGGTTAAAAACGACAATACCGTTGATCCCTGCTTCGCAGAGCCTCCTGGTTAAATTAAATCCATTGCTGAAAAAAGGGCCTATTTTGATGGCTATCGGTACATCGATATTCTTCCTGACTTCTTTTACGATTTCAATATAAAGGTCCTCGATTTCAACACTGCTGATTTTTTCATCCTTCGGCACAATAAAAATGTTCAATTCAATGCCATCAGCCCCGGCAGCGACCAGTTCTTTACAATACCTTGGCCATTCATGGGCTGTCACGCAGTTGACACTGGCTATGATAGGAATATCAGTAACCTGCTTAGCACCCTGGATCAGCTTCAGGTAACCTTTTATCCCATGTTCCTTTGAATGCTGGCTGATAAATTCGACCGCTTCGGGAAACCAGAAGTACTTAAGATCCTGATCTTCCAGCCTTTCCTTATTCGCCAGGAACTGTTCCTCGAAGAGTGATTTCAAGACGATGGCGCCAGCTCCATAATCGGCGCACTTTTTAATATCCTCTACGGTGCTGGTAATTCTTGAACTACTGACAATTAGGGGATTCCGAAGCTTTAATCCCATGTATGAGGTTGATAAGTCCATGATATTATGTTTTTAGATTAAGGTTATTGAAATGGGTTAGGTACGCTTATTTTGTAAATTTAAAAGAAATTCCTTGAGAAAACAGGTAGCAAGCTGAAGATTTCTTTCTGCCTGATCTGAAAGTCCTTCTTTAAAATCCCACTGGTATCCTTTAATATGAAGCAGATATACTGCAGGTTTTTTATTGAACAGGTCGTTGCAGAGTTTAACGATATACCCTGGCGAAGCAGCATGGGTAGTGAACGACACATCATGTTCGCCCGATACTTCCGTCAATTCGAAACTCTCAATATCCTCGGTTGAAGCGTCGGCGAAAATGACAATTTCTTTTTCAGAAATAGCTTCAGCATCTTCAATATTGAGCTGATAATTCGAATCAAATTCAATGTTGGAAAACCGGTTTTCAACCGCCCATTCCTCCAGATTTTTGACCAGTTCAGCTCCCAGGCCGTCGTCCTCACGACCCGGGTTTCCATAACCATAAACTAAGATTTTAAAGAACTCTGTCAAGATTTAGGTCCGTTTCCTGTCGAGCAGGTTATTATCTTTATCATAAAGCGAAATATCGAGCGGCATCTGGCCCAAAGCGTGAGTAGCACAGCTCAGGCAGGGATCATAAGCCCTGATGGCCACTTCAACGGCATTCATCATTGGCTCGGTAATGACTGTTTTTCCATTCATCCAGGATTTCGCCACATGGTTCACTGACCGGTTCATCGGCTCATTGTTGTTGGTCGTCGAAACGATCAGGTTGGCCATGACGATCTGGTCATGCTCGTTGATCTTATAATGATGGAAAAGGGTTCCGCGCGGTGCTTCGATCAGGCCAACGCCTTCATTTTTCTTGGTGCCTTTAGTGACCAATGGTCCTGCCAGTAAATCAGGATCATTTAACAGCGTCTTTATCTCTTCGGCAGCATGCAAGGTTTCAATCAATCGTGCATAATGGTAATGCATGCAATGATTATTCGGTTTGCCGTTGGTCAGGGATTTGAATTCTTCGAATTCTTTCTGAGCAAGCGGAGTTGGGATAAAGTCGCAAGTATTCAGGCGAGCCAGAGGTCCAACCCTGTACCAGCCTTTTTCAGGTCCCAGTTCTTTGAGATAAGGGAACTTCATGTAACTCCAGCTTTTGACTTCTTCTTCAATATAGTCAGTATAGTACTGGTAGTCAATATCATTCAGGATCTTTTTACCGTCGGTATCGACAGCCCTGAGCACACCATGATACAGATCCATGCCTCCATCTTTGCGCACAAGGCTGAGGTGATTTGAGGGGAAGTATGCATAGTTATCGATGAATTCCTTATTCTTTTTATAATAAGTTTTAAAGAAATCAAGTGCCCCCTGGGCCCATGCGATCATATGATCAATATTCATCGGATCAGCTCCTTTCAGAAAATGATCCCTTTCTTCAATGGTCAAATGCTTATTGATCCCGCCGGGGATTGCACCGGTGCCATGGATTTTTTTTCCGGCCGTGGCTGCAATGATCTCCTGTCCGAATTTACGCATCATAACGCCCTGGACTGCAAGATCCCTGTGATGGATAGCAACACCAATGACGTTTCTTATGGCCGGATCGGCATCGATTCCCAAAAGTAAGTCGGGTGAAACCAGGTGGAAGAAATGAAGTGAATGCGACTGGAACATCTGGCCGTAGTGCATCAGGCGGCGCATCTTTTCACCGGTTGGTGTAAGGCCTTCACCGGTTCCGGCACCAACAATAACATCAAGCGCTTTGGCTGCAGCAAGATGATGGCTCACCGGGCAGATTCCGCACAGGCGCTGTACCAGTACCGGGGCTTCCCAGTAAGGCCGGCCCTGTACAAATCGTTCAAATCCCCGGAATTCGACAATGTGCAACCGGGTTTGGGATACATTATTCTGATCATCCAGGTGAATGGTTACTTTTCCGTGGCCTTCGACCCTGGTTACAGGTTCTATCGTGATTTTCTGTGACATATCCTTATCCTCCTGAGATTAATCAAATTTAACAACTTCATAGGGTAAATTCATGGTATCCCCGGTCAGTAAAGCGACCAGCGCATTCCAGATCAGGTCGGCCCTGGGCGGGCATCCCGGGAGGAAATAATCAACTTTGACAATTTCGTGACAGGGATATACTTTATCCAGCAGCATCGGAAGTTCATCATCGTTAGGCAGGATCTTTTCCTTGTTCAGTCCAACCGTCGGACCTTTTAAATACGCTTCCTCAATGCATTCCTGGATGGGGATACCGTTCCTGAGCGCAGGCAGGCCACCCATAATGGCGCATTCACCGACCGAAATCAGGATTTTGCAGTTTTTCCGGAATTCTTTGAGCACTTCTATGTTTTCACTGTTGCAGCATCCGCCTTCCAGCAGGCCGATATCGCATTGTTTCGTGAACTTTTTAATATCATCGATAGGAGATTTGTTGAACTCAACCAACTCAATCAGGTCGAGGATCCGTTCGTCTATATCAAGAATCGACATATGGCAGCCAAAACAGCCCGCCATTGATGTCGTTGCTACAATTGCTTTACTCATAGCTATGGTTATTATCAATTATTTAACTTAGATTTTCTTAACAAGGTCGGATCCGATTTCGTCAAAATCATACTTTCTTGATCCAATGGGAGAATAATAGCCCCTCTCCTTTTTGATGATCGCACCAACCGGACAGATTTCCATGGCGTGCAGGGCTTCGGCTTCCGTCATCTTGTCGGCCAGTTCGATATCCAGTTCAACATGCAGGTGATGTCCTCCACGCTGGTTCAATGCAAATACGGGTTTTTCATCCTTTAAAACCATGCGGATACAACGTTTGCACATGATGCAACGGTTTCGGTCATGGTAAATGAATTTGCTTTTTGCATTGACACCTTTGACGGGAAACTCATAGGGGAACCTGGGTACCATCATTTTATACCGGTAACCGAGGGCCTGCAATTCACAATTACCGCTTTTTTCGCAGGCCGGGCAGAAATGATTGCCTGCCACAAATAAAACTTCAACAATAGCTTTCCTCATTTCTTCAAGGTCAGGCACATTGTTTTCCACAACCATTCCTTCGGCAACCGGAGTAGTACAGGCGGTCATGTTACGGCCGTTCACTTTGACATTGCAAATTCTGCAGGAACCGGCTGGTTTCACTCCTTCTACATAACAAAGGGATGGAATAAAAATACCGTTTTCGCGGGCTGCATCCATGATCGTTTGTCCGGGAGTTGCATAACAGACTTTATCGTCTAATATGAATCTAATTTTATCGCTCATATCTTATGATCTTTATAATTTTCTGAATCAATGATGTTCGAATTTTGGTATTCTTCCTACGTATGCACATGAATCCGCAACCGCTTCTTCAAAGTTAAAGGTGGAAACGAATTCCTCTTCCGGGATAACAAGATCTTCATAGAGTTGCCGGAAATTCTCAATGGTAGACAGGATGGGATTAGCGGCTGTTTGTCCCAATCCGCAACGATTCGCCGCTTTCATGTATTTGGTCCACTGGTACAACTCATTAAGATCTTTACGAGATCCTTTTCCATCCAGTATTTTCTGAAGCTTATTCCTGAGAATAACGGTCAATGAACGGCAAGGAGCGCATGAACTGCAGGATTCCTCAATAAAGAAATCCATGAAGTTTGTCACAACTTCTTTCAGGAGGTTTCGTTGTTTGCCGATAATGATCATGGATCCACCGGTAGCCAGGTCTTCGAAGGCAATCTCCCGCTGAAACTGGGTCGGGTTGATGCATACACCGGAAGGTCCGCCAACCTGCACCGCCTGGACAGAGGTTGCCCCCACCATTTCAAGCAATTCACGGATTGTGGTACCCCATTCGATCTCATAAACACCGGGATGTTTACAGTCGCCGGATACGCTGAGCAGTTTGGTGCCTGACGATTCTTTGGTTCCCAACGCCTTAAACCATTCTGCGCCATTGACCATAACTTTAACGACGGCAGAAAGTGTTTCGACATTGTTGATCACGGTGGGCATGTCAAGGTATCCTTTTTGAACAGGGAATGGCGGGCGGTTTCTCGGCTCGCCGCGTTTGCCTTCCATCGATTCGATCAATGCCGATTCTTCTCCGCAAACATAGGCACCTGCCCCAAGCTGAATCCTGATGTCGTAATTAAATCCCTGCTTACCGGCAATATTTTTGCCCAGCAGGTTTCCATTCCGCATCTCCTGGAGCATTTGCTCCAGATAAGCTACTAAATACCGGTATTCATACCTTAAATATAAAATTCCTTCTTTGGCGCCAATGGCATAGCCGGCAACAATCATCCCTTCGAACAGTTGCTTGGGTAATTCGGTAAGGATAACCCTTTCCTTAAAAGTACCCGGCTCACCTTCATCAGCATTGCAAAGCAAATAGGTCACCGCACCTTTGGATTTCCGGCAGAATTCCCATTTCAAACCAGCCGGGAAACCAGCTCCACCCCTGCCCCTGAGGTTTGATCTTTTCACTTCATCAATCACCTGCTCAGGCGTCATATTAACCGCTTTACGAATAGCCATTCCCAATTCATAAGACGAGAATAATACCGGCCCTTTTTTCATCAGGTTGTTATGAACCATCGATTTGATCATCGGATGGCTGTTCTCACCATCTCCGTATTTTGTGACAAGGTCTTTCGCTTCCTTACCGGTGCGAAATTCAGCCACCAGCTCTCTGACTTTGGATGGTGTAAGCCTTGTAAAGACGACATCATTGATGATGGCGGCGGGTTCCTGATCGTTCATTCCGATATCAGCTGTATCCCATAAACCGATCAAGCCATCAGGCGACACAGAATTAAAGGGTATACCGGCTTCTTTTTCGAAGGCTTTTGCAACTTCATCCCTTCCCATCATACATGCAACCGCACTGTTGTTAAGGTAAACAGCATATTTACCTTTGGGTGTCATTGAATAAAAATGATAAAAGGAAATGGTTTGCTCCACATCGACCTCAGACATTTTTAACAACACTGCAATATGCCTGACCGCTTCAGCGGAAATGCAACCAAATTCATCTTTCACTTCATGCAAAATATCCATGAGCCTGGTTCGGTCATTGTTATATTTTGCGATAATGGCCTTTACTTTCGATTCCATTTGCTAGTTATATTTAATTAAAATTCTGATTCTCAAACAAGTATTGTTAATTTTTTAACAAAACAAAAATAATTGAAAATGTTCAGCTTATAACCCATTTGTTAAATTTAGAACTAGTACAAATAATGTGTTCCGAATAGAAATTTGCTTCGCTTTCTATACTATTTTTGCCGTCCTGTTTTTATAACGCAAGTGGTTTCTGCAAAATCAATCCATATAAAAGGTCTCGTCCAGGGCGTCGGTTTCCGACCGTTCGTTTATCGAATGGCCTTAGTACACAACATCTTTGGTTGGGTAGAAAATAATAATGATGGCGTCAGGATTCATGCCGAAGGAGATGGCGCCGATCTGCAGAGTTTTATTATCAGTCTCAATGAAAATGCCCCGGTTGCTTCACAAATCTTTGAAATGACTGTTACCGACCTGGAAATCAAATCATTCAACGATTTTCTGATCAGAAAAAGCCATGATATTTCTGACGATATTACGGATATCAGCCCGGATATTGCCGTTTGTCGCCACTGTCTCGCCGATATGAAAAGCCAACACCACCGGTTGGATTATCCTTTCATAAACTGTACAAATTGCGGTCCACGGTTTTCAATTATTCAGGGTCTTCCCTACGACCGGGCAAAAACAACCATGGAGCCTTTTAATATGTGCAGTGAGTGTGAACGGGAATACAAAGATGTCAATGACCGGAGGTTTCATGCACAGCCGGTTGCCTGCAACCATTGCGGACCTCATTATCAACTCATACATAACAATAAAGTTTATCTGGAGATCGGCGATCTTCTTCACAAAGCCACAGAATTGATTAGCCATGGAAAAATTTTGGCCATCAAAGGAATGGGAGGTTTCCATCTAGCCTGTGATGCCACGCATGAAGAGACGGTACTCAGGCTCAGGCAACGAAAAATAAGGGAAGGTAAACCATTTGCAGTGATGTTCCGGAACATTGAAACCTGCCGGGAGTATATGGAAATCAGCCGGATCGAAGCGGAACTACTGGATTCCTGGCGAAAACCCATCGTCATTTTAAAAAATATAAAAGGAGGCAAAACTCTTGCTGAAAGTGTGAGCAATGGTTTTAACACGACCGGAGTCATGTTGCCCTATATGCCCATTCATTATATGTTGTTCGAAAAACTGAATATTCCAGCCATCGTTTTAACCAGCGGGAATATTTCCGATGAGCCGGTAATTATTCACAATCATGAAGCGCAGCAACACCTTGACCGGATTGCTGATGCTTTCCTTGTATATGACCGGGATATTTTTAATCGCTCGGATGATTCAGTGGCCTTTGTCGTCGATGAAATCCCCAGGCTCATCCGCCGATCCAGGGGATATGCACCATCGCCTGAAAATGTGAAAATCAGTGTAGATGGGATTTTTGCAGCAGGGGCCGAACTGGTGAATTGTTTTTGTATTGGTAAAGCAAATAAAGCATTGATGAGCCAGCATATCGGCGACCTGAAGAACCTGGAAACACTCGATTTTTATACAGAATCCCTTCAACGCTTTTCAGAAATGTTCCGTATAAAGCCCGGATTGGTAGTTTGCGATCTTCATCCTGACTACCTGTCGAGCAGGTATGCCCAGGATTTTGCTGTTGCTGCAGGAAATTTGCCGGTCATCCGGGTCCAGCATCACCATGCGCATATTGCCTCTTGCATGACCGAACATGAACTTGATGAAAAAGTGATCGGAATATGTCTTGACGGTGTTGGTTACGGTACAGATGGCCATATTTGGGGCTTTGAAATCATGGCCTGTGATCTGGAGGATTTTGACCGAAAAATGCACCTGGAATACATTCCTCAACCGGGTGGTGATATGGCCAGCCATGAGCCCTGGCGAATGGCGGTTTCATACCTTTATCAATATGTCGATCAAGACATTGAGCATCTCAATTTGCCTTTTTTACAGCAAATCGAAGCGGAGAAACTTAACATTATCAAATCGGCTATTCAATTTAAGATCAATTCCCCGCTCACTTCAAGCGCCGGAAGACTTTTCGATGCTGTTGCAGCCATGACCGGGGTATGTACATTTTCACTTTTTCATGCCGAAGCGCCCATGAGGCTTGAAAATATCATGGATCCTGATGCAGACGGGCAGTACAACTTTGCTCTGGGAAAGTCTATTGATCCGGGACCGGTAATACGGCAAATCGTAGAAGATTTGAAGAAAAATGTCGCTGTGGGTATTATTTCGACAAAATTTCACCGTGCTGTTGTCAATGTAATCGTTGATTCAGCCATTAAATATTGTGCTGAACTCAACATTAACAAGGTAGTACTTTCCGGCGGATCATTCCAGAACCGGTTTCTGTTATCTGAAACGGTGAAAAAGCTTAATCAAACCGGGCTTGAAGTATTTACGCCAAGGCATTTTCCTTCCAATGACGGAGGAATTGCACTGGGTCAGTTGATGATTGCTGCTAAACGCCGACTATCAAGGCAGTACAACAATGGTTAAAATTATTTTGCCTGATGAATTTTAATATTTATCTTTATTCGGGTTACTTTTTAGATATAATGGTGATAAAAGGAGTAAACCTGATCTAAATATATTCTTATGAAGACCTCCATCTTGTCCCTGGCATTTTTCGGTTCCTTGATTCTTATCCTCACAGGTTGTGATGAAACAAAAAATCACGAACGTGCGGTAAAGGAGCTTCTTGAGGTAGACCTTGAGTTTGCCAACCATTCCAAGGTTGTTGGATCTCACACTGCATTCCTTGATTTCATTGATGACAGTTGTGTTTTACTCAGGCCAAAACGAATGCCGGTTGTTGGACGGGCAAATATTGCTGAAATGTTCAGCACTCCGGATACTTCATTTACATTAGACTGGACTCCTTTATTTGCCGACATCAGTAAGTCGGGGGATCTTGGTTATACATATGGAATTTATACGGTAGAGATGGATTCTCCGGAAGGGGACGTGGTAACCAAGCAAGGCACCTATGTCACCATCTGGAAAAAAGACAAGAACGGAAATTGGAAATTCGTCCTGGATACCGGAAACCAGGGATTAAGCATCAATAAAGAAGAAGGTAAGCCAAAATGAAATTCATTGATGAATACCGGGATAAGGACCTCGTTTTAAAATTATCAGCATCCATCCGGAAAATATCCACCAAGCCTGCAGCTTTCATGGAAGTTTGCGGTGGGCATACGATGTCTATTCAACGATTCGGAATTCCTTCACTACTCCCTGAAACGATTCGATTGCTATCAGGGCCGGGCTGTCCGGTTTGTGTCTCAAGCAGGAAATACATTGATCAAGCCATCGCCTATAGCCGTTTACCCGGTGTGATCATCGCCACTTACGGGGACCTGATCCGCGTTCCGGGATCGACTTCCACACTGGACCGGGAGAAAGCGCTGGGTGCTGAGGTCAGAATCGTCTATTCAGTAATGGATGCAGTTGAACTGGCCAGGAATAATCCGGCAAAGCGTGTTGTTTTCCTGGGCATTGGTTTTGAAACAACGGCGCCGGCCAGTGCTGTAGCCGTGATCAGCGCATACCGCCAGAACATTCCCAATTTTCACCTGTTCAGTTCGCATAAGATCATGCCTCCAGCCATGGCAGCATTGATTGATGAAGGTGTAAAAATTGACGGTTACATTGCACCGGGGCATGTGAGTACCATCACCGGAACCTCAATCTACCGTGAAATAGCGGAAAAGTACCACCTGGGCTGTGTAATTTCAGGCTTTGAACCGGTTGACCTGGTGGAATCAATCCTCATGCTGGTCAGGCAGATTGAAACAAATGACCAGAAAGTTGAGATCCAGTACAGGAGGGCGGTCAGGCCCGAAGGAAATATCAAAGCCCGGGAAATGCTGGAAGAAGTCTTTATTTTAAGGGATGACTGGTGGAGAGGTTTAGGTATACTGAATAACAGCGGATTAGGGATTCGTGAAAAGTATGCGGGCTTCGATGCGGAAAAAATGTTGCAGGTAGATGTGGAACCGACAAGGGAAGATAAAGGGTGCATTTGCGGTGAAATACTAAAGGGATTGAAAAATCCGAAAGAATGTAAGTTATTTGCAAAGGCCTGTACGCCTGAGAACCCTGCAGGGCCCTGCATGGTATCCAATGAGGGCGCATGCCAGGCTTATTACCGTTATAACAGATAATCGAAAATATATGAATATCCATGATAAAGTGCTGCTGGGTCATGGGAGTGGCGGTAAACTGAGCCACGACCTGATCAGTGCATTGTTCGTTAAATATTTTGATAATGAATTCCTTCGAAAACAGACAGATTCAGCCATTCTTTCACTGGATTCAACAAGAATTTCATTCACGACGGATTCATTTGTTGTAGATCCAATTTTTTTCCCGGGCGGTGACATCGGCAAGCTGGCGGTTTGCGGCACCGTAAACGATCTCGCGGTTTCAGGTGCTCAACCTTTGTACCTCAGTGCGGGATTTATCATTGAAGAAGGACTCCCCTACCAGGATTTGGAGAAAATTGTCAGCAGCATGGCGGCTGAAGCAAAAAAAGCCGGGGTGTTTATCGTAACCGGGGATACCAAAGTTGTAAACCGGGGAAAATGTGATAAGATATTCATTAATACAGCCGGTATTGGACTTATCAACGGGGAAAATGTTCACATTGGAGAAGGAAGCCGGATAAAACCGGGTGATTTGATTATAATAAACGGTACCGTGGGTGATCATGGCATGGCGGTTTTATCGGCCAGGCAGGATTTGAATATCCGGAGTGAAATCAATTCCGACTGCGCTTCGCTGAATGGGATGATCAGCCAGATCATGGAAGTTTCTGAAGGTGTCAGGTTTATGAGGGATGCAACAAGAGGGGGACTGACAACCGTACTTGCTGAATTGGCGGAGAAACGAGATTTTGGTGTAACGCTGGATGAATCCGCTATCCAGGTCAGACCTCAGGTCAGGGCTTTTTGCGAACTCCTGGGTTTCGATCCGCTTTATGTAGCCAATGAAGGTAAAGTGGTCATCATAGCTGCGGCCGATAAAGCTCCGCGAATTTTAGCCTTGCTGAAGCAACATGATTTTGGGAAAGAAGCGGCGATCATTGGGGAAATAACCCCGGATCATACGGGTAAAGCCTGGATCAAGACCCGGATTGGAGGAAAAAGAATACTGGATATGCTTGCAGGCGAGCAGTTGCCGAGGATTTGCTGATCAGTTCCGCAGATCAGATCAGTGATACCCGTAATCTTCGTAAAATTTACGGATTGTTGTATCGAGGTCCTCAAAAACAACATAATGGTTTTTACAGCCACTCCTTGAGCAGATACTCACCCTTCCCCCGATAGAACAGTTCAGGCTGACAATCGGTGCTCCGCAAATATCGCACTCGATCTTTTTATGTTTCAGGCTTTCTTTACAAAACGGGCAAAAAAACTCGACTACATCGCCTTCTTTAATCTTGAATTCTGACGTAAAATTGTAGTCACCATAAATAGAACTTAACCAAAGATATCCTTTTTGCCCGATCGAGGTATGGATCAACAACCGGATACTGGGCTTATTGTTGATCAGGTGACCTTCTTCCATGAATGAAGCATCGCAATGCGGGCATTTGACAGTTAATGAGACAACTTTCGACATAGTGTTTGAGTTTTATTATAACAAATATACAGAAAATTGATTATTTTTCAAAGTGCACCATACAAATATTTTCGCGGAGGCTGTTACAAAAGTATGAGCAGCCACATTCCCAAATTCATATTTTACCTACTTTTGCAGGCATTATAAAAAATTGGATATATGTGCGGAACCTGCGGATGCGGAAAACCTGATCAAATCAGTTACAAAAGGCCTGGAGAAGAGAATGACCACATGCACCTGCATGATCATCACCACCATCACGACCATCATGGGCTGACATATTCGCACAGCCATAACCGGGAGATCAGTCTCGAACTGGATATCATGCAAAAGAATGATCTTATTGCCGAAAGGAACCGCGGGTATTTTGAAGCAAAAAATATCAGGGCCATCAACCTGGTCAGTTCACCAGGCTCCGGTAAAACATCGATTTTAGAAAGAACGATCAGGGAAGCCAGGGATAAATCCAATCTATATATCATTGAAGGTGATCAACAGACCATGATGGATGCTGACAGGATTCAAAAAGCAGGCGCACCGGTTCTGCAAGTCAACACGGGAAACGGTTGTCACCTGGATGCCCAGATGATCAATACGGCGGTTAAAAACCTTGAAGTGCCGGATCACGCATTGTTGATGATCGAGAATGTCGGCAACCTGGTTTGTCCCGCATTGTTTGACCTTGGTGAATCCAAGCGTGTAGTGATCATAAGTGTAACTGAAGGAGAAGACAAACCGCTGAAATATCCGAACATGTTTCAATCGTCTCATCTTTGCATTATTAATAAGTCTGATCTGCTGCCCTATGTTGATTTCGATGTGGATCATTTTAAAGAATATGCGCTGAGGATCAACCATGATCTGGAGTTTATCTGCCTGTCCGCCAGGACTGGTGATGGATTTGAAGAGTGGCTTAAATGGGTCGGTTGTTAAATAATTAACAAATCTCTTGTTTTTCTTATTGCATGAAATTACTTTTGTGCATTCTTACCAAAGTAATGTAAAGTAATTTTAACGAAATGAGACCTCTTCCCCATAAAACTATCGAGCGCCTGAGCCAGTACCGTCATGCCTTACTTATGGTGCATACCAGCGGCAAGACTCATATTTTTTCTCATGAAATCGCTAAAATAATTCATATTACTGCAGTGCAGGTGCGGCGCGACATTATGTTGATCGGTTACACCGGTACACTCCGGAAGGGCTATAATGTCAAAGAGCTTATCGATTTGATCGGTGACATTATTGACAGCGAAATGATCATCAGGGTTTGTGTTGTAGGGGTTGGAAATCTAGGCAGGGCAATCATCAATTATTTCAGCGGCAAAAGAACCAAGCTCTCTATCGTGGCTGTTTTCGATAGTAATCCCGAGAAAGTCGGTAAAAAATATTCAGGCGTTACCTGTTATGGCATCGATCAGATTGGCGAAATGGTCAGACAGGAAGATATTAAAGTCGGAATTATTACAGTACCTGCAGATCAAGGCCAGATAACCGCCGACCGTTTGGTCAATGCCGGTATTCGCGGCATATTGAATTATGCGCCAAAATCCGTTTCAGTCCCAAAAGATGTGCACCTGGAAGAGTACGATATGATCACTTCACTGGAAAAGGTTGCATTTTTTGTGAAAACGCACAGCGATTAAAACCATCGGTTGCCGTCATTTTTCTTCCGACGAGTAAAGCCATCGGTTCCAGCTTTAAATTGTTAACTAACTTCCCAAAGTAGCCACCATAACGGCTTTTATTGTATGAAGCCGGTTTTCAGCCTGGTCAAACACAATAGAAGCCGGTGATTCGAATACTTCGTCGGTCACTTCCATTTCGGCGATACCGAATTTCTGGAAGATCTCCTCTCCTACCGTAGTTTCACGGCTATGGAATGAAGGCAGGCAATGAAGGAATTTCACCCCGGGATTTCCAGTTTTCTCCAGTAAGGATTTATTGATCTGGTAAGGAAGCATAAGCTGCAATCTTTCTTTCCATGCCGAATCCGGTTCACCCATCGAAACCCAGACATCTGTGTATACAAAATCCACACCTTTGACGCCTTCCTCGACATTATCGGTTACGGTGATCCTGGCCCCGGTTTGAAGGGCAATTTCCCTGCATTTGGCCACCAGCCCTTCAGAGGGTTGGTATTGTTTCGGCGCGATCGACCGAAAATCCATTCCCATTTTGGCTGCACCAACCAGCAGTGAATTACCCATATTGTTACGGGCATCGCCGAGATAGCAATATGAAATCTGGTTCAATGGCTTGTCAATATGTTCAATCATGGTCAAAAGGTCGGCTAGCACCTGTGTTGGGTGGAATTCATTGGTCAGGCCGTTCCAAACGGGTACATTCGCGTAGCGGGCCAGTTCTTCCACGATATCCTGGCCATAACCCCTGTACTCAATACCGTCATACATTCTTCCCAGTACCCTGGCGGTATCCTTTACCGATTCCTTCTTTTTCATTTGTGAACCGGAAGGTCCCAGATAAGTAACATTCGCACCCTGGTCATAGGCAGCAACTTCAAATGCACAACGGGTTCGCGTTGAATCCTTCTCGAAAAGCAGGACTATATTCTTCCCTTTCAGTTTCTGTTGTTCGGTTCCGGCATACTTTGCTTTTTTAAGATTAGCGGATAAATCAAGCAAAAACCTGATCTCCTCCGGCGTAAAATCGAGGAGCTTTAAAAAACTGCGATTTCTAAGATTGAAAGCCATATCACTAAAATTTTGAATTTTGAATTTTGAACTTTGAACTAAACAATGGTGATTCTAGTGCCGCCATCATCCACACCCAGCAGCGTTGTTTGGGTGATGATTGCATCACGTCCGCTGTGTTCCACAAAATAAATGGCCGCCCGGATTTTCGGCGCCATGCTTCCTTCGGAAAAGTGCCCTTCAGCCAGGTAACGTTTTGCTTCAGCAATGTTCATGCGACTGACTGATTTCTCCTGGGGAGTATTGAAATTCAGGCAAACTTTTGGCACATCTGTCAGAATGAAGAAACGATAAGCTCCTATCTGTGATGCCAGCAGGGCTGAAGCGTGATCTTTATCGATCACTGCATCAATACCCTGGAGTTTATGCTCGGTTTTATAAAATGCCGGAATTCCACCACCGCCGACAGCAATCACGATCTGTCCTTCCCGGGCAATCCGCTCAATGGTTTTTGTGTTATAAATCACTAAAGGACGCGGGGATGCGACAACTTTCCGGTATCCCCTGCCCCTGGGATCTTCAGCAAAAAGATTTCCGGTCAATTGACTGTTTCTTTCCGCTTCTTCTTTGGTATAAAAAGGGCCAATCGGTTTAACCGGGTTTTGAAAAGCCGGATCGTCCTTATTGACCAGCACCTGGGTTATAATTGTGATGATATCCCGGTCAATATCATTTTCACGGAAGACATTCCGGAGTTGTTGTTCAATTACATACCCGATAAAGCCCTGTGAATAGGCAACACTGATATCGAGCGGCATTTCGGGAACACCGTAAAGTTTTTCTCCGGCTGCATTGGCCAGCATTATATTGCCGACCTGAGGGCCATTCCCGTGAGTAATAACCAGGTCGTAACCATTGTTGATCAGAACCAGTAACCGCTCACAGGTTTTATATGCGTTTTCCTCCTGTTCTTCAATCGTTCCTTTTTGCTTTCCTGTTATGAGGGCATTACCTCCAAAAGCGACTACACCAAGCTTTTTCATATATAACAGCATTTAAAGCCTGCAAAGCTAATAATATTTATTTAAGGTAAATGGCATGGCATCCGGTTAAATCTTTAACTTCGTTTCATCCAATAATACCTGAATCCAATGAACGCTGCTTTAAAAAGCCTGCTGTATTCTCCGCGGAGATTGGCCGGTTATGTTGTTGGCCCTGCCTTTTGCTTATACCTGATCTTTTTCACTGACCTGGAACCCGGGAAACCCGCCGTGACTTTTACTCTTGCTGTTGGCTTGTTCATGGCTGTATTATGGATTACCGAGATTATTCCTTTGGCGGCAACGTCCCTGCTGCCTGTTGTCCTGTTTCCCATTCTCGGAATTATGGATGGAAGAGAGGTATCGTCCACTTACTTTAACCATGTGATCTTCCTGTTTATCGGTGGATTCCTGGTGGCTTTGGCCATGCAAAAATGGAACCTGCACAAGCGGATCGCATTGCGAATCCTTATGCTTACAGGTGCAAGGCCGGGCAGTATCCTAATGGGTTTTATGCTTTCCACGGCTTTTATCTCCATGTGGATGTCGAATACGGCCACTGCGATGATGATGATCCCCATCCTGCTTTCTGTTTTGCAAAACCTGGAAGAAACCATTGAAGAAAAAGTTATCGCCAAATATTCTGTCGGTATGCTGCTGGGAGTTGCATATAGCGCCTCGATCGGAGGAATTGCCACACTGGTAGGGACACCGCCGAATTTATCGTTTGTGCGGATATTTCAGATTATGTTCCCGCAGGCACCTGAAGTTAGTTTCGCGACCTGGATGTTGTATGCACTTCCCATCGCTATTTGCGTATTTCTTTTTACGTGGTGGTGGCTCTATTTTAGATTCGGGCCGCGTAAAGGCCAGTGGAGCCCCCTTGAAAAGACCGTCTTTAAAAACCAGTACAAGGCGCTTGGACCGATGAGGTTCGAAGAAAAGTTTATCCTGGCCGATTTTATCTTGCTGGCCATCCTCTGGATGACCCGTTCAAATTTGGATTTCAACGAATTTACTATCCCCGGCTGGTCAGTTTTGTTCGACAATCCGGAATATGTCAATGATGGAACAGTGGCTATTTTAATGTCGGTCATCCTGTTCTTTATCCCGTCAAAAAGTGAAAAAGGTCAACAAATCCTTACCTGGGAGGTTGCCGGGAAATTACCCTGGCACATTGTACTGCTGTTCGGTGGCGGTTTTGCCCTGGCAACCGCTTTTGCCCAATCAGGTTTATCAGCATGGATCGGCGGGCAATTGAAATGGATTTCAAATCTTCATCCGATCTTTATTATTTTAATGATTTCCCTCCTGGTGATGATGTTAACAGAATTGACATCCAATACAGCGACCACGGAAATGATCCTGCCTATCCTGGCCGGTTTATCCGTTTCCATCGAAATCAATCCGTTGTTCCTGATGCTCCCGGCAACGCTGTCAGCATCCATGGCCTTTATGATGCCGGTGGCCACACCTCCGAATGCGATCATTTTCGGCACAAACCGGATTACAATCGCCGATATGGCTAAAACAGGATTGATCATTAACCTGGTGAGTGCAATCATTATCACATTATTCACCTATTTCATGGTGGGCCCGGTTTTCAACCATGCCGGACTCGCACTGCCGGCATGGGCCATTCATCCATAAACCATGAAGCAGCAGAATAAAGCCTATATCTATGCCGGGCTGGCCGTACTTATGTGGAGCACTGTCGGATCGGCGTTCAAACTGACCTTAAGGTACGTTTCCCCGGTGCAGATGTTGCTGTTCGCCTCATTCGTCTCCATGGTTGTGTTGTTCCTGATCCTTGTCATCCAAAAAAAGATCCCTGCCCTGGTCGCTTCAACGCGAAAAAAGCTGTTTCATTCCGCGCTGAATTCAATCCTGAACCCATTTCTTTTTTATATCGTACTCTTTTATGCTTATGACTTCCTGCTCACCCAGGAGGCCATGGTACTGAATTTTACCTGGCCGGTCACCCTGACCTTACTTTCAATCCTCATTTTGAAACAGCATATCGGCTGGAAAAGTCTGGCCGCTATACTGATCAGTTTCATCGGGATCATTGTGATAGCCACCAAAGGGGAAATCACAGGTTTTAAATTCTCCAATCCTTCGGGCGTAGCATTAGCTCTTGGCAGCACATTCATCTGGGCTTCATTCTGGATTATCAATATCAAAGATAAAAGGGATGAAGTCGTGAAACTTTTTCTGAATTTCTCCTTTGGATTCATTTACATCCTGATTGCCGCGATAATCCTTGATCTCCTGATCATCCCAGCGTGGCAGGCCATAGCCGGATCCGTTTACATCGGGGTTTTCGAAATGGGCATCGCGTATGTATTCTGGCTGAAAGGACTGCAGCTTTCATCAACAACAGCTAAAGTCAGCAACCTGATTTTTATGGCACCATTTATTTCGCTGATCCTCATTAATCTTTTCGTAGGGGAAACCATCCTCTGGTCAACATTTGCAGGGCTTGGATTTATAACAGTGGGAATCATTTTACAACGGAAAACATAGATCTTAGAATTAACGATTCTTAACACTATCGCCAGGTAATCTGCGTTATTTTTGCACAAGACTAACAACTCCATGCCCAGACTGATCGCTTCACTTTGCTTCGTGATGATGTTCCTGTTATCTGTCGGACAGATGGCTGACTCGAGTAAAATACTGGTGATCGGTCAGGTTAAGGATGAATACGGCAAACCGGTCTCGTACGCTCATATTATCGAAAATAAGCGAAACGAAGGCTGGGTGAGTGACTATTACGGTAAATTCATGGCGAGCGTTTATCCGGGTGATACGATAGAGGTCAGTGCAATTTCATTTCACAAGTCGCTGGTTTTTGTCCCACATACGATTACAGATTCAGAATATAAATTAGATGTAATCATGATCCAGGATACCATTCAGCTTAGAGAACTGGTCGTCCATCCGTGGCCTGCTACTCTTTCCCAGTTAAAACGTGACTTCATGAAAGTGGAAATTGATGATCCTGCGGATGACATTAACCTGTACCTTCCTTCTATGAAAGATATTGCAGCCATGATGCGGACACCCGGGGTACCAGGGCAGATTGGCCTGTATTCAGGTCCGGGTCCATTATCGATTTTATATGATCAGTTCAGCAAAGAAGGTCGTTCAAAAAGGCTTTATGCTGAATTGGTCAAAAAAGACAAGGCTGATCGTCGTTATAACGAAGGGCTTATTACGCGGATTACCGGATTGAAAGCCGAAGATGACATTAAGAAATTCATGGAGTTTTGTGCATTGCAGGTCAAATTCATTCTTGAATCAACCGATTATGAACTTTATGCGGCAATTCTGAATTGTTATGACGAATTTTGCAAAGCTGGATTTTCTCCGGATGGTCCGGAAGAATGAAGATCCGGACATCCAAAACAAATAATATAAATCAGCGTTTATTTTAATATGAGACATATAAGAACTTTCATTATCCTGTTTTTCATGCTTCTGATGGTACGCCAGGCTTCAGCGGCTTACATTCTCATCCCGATGGACGATACCCAGAAAAATCATTTGAAAGCATACGGGATTGCTTACTGGGTGCTGACTTACGATGTGGAGATATATTGGTTGCTGAATTACCGTGGCGGCAGTTATATGTTTCTTCACAATAAGACGTTTGAAGATGAATGCATTATTAGAAATGTCAGTTACGAAGTGATTGCCGATATACAATCGACGGCCATCCTGGAAGAAATTGCCGATCCACAAATCAATATGGATGCAGTGAAATTGCACAAGGCACCCAAAATTGCCGTGTATTCGCCGAAGAACAAGCTACCCTGGGACGATGCGGTAACACTTGTCCTGACCTATGCTGAAATCCCGTATGATGTGATCTATGATACGGAGGTCATAGAGGGTGTTTTACCGATGTATGACTGGTTGCATCTACATCACGAGGACTTCACGGGGCAGTATGGAAAATTCTGGGCAGCCTATAAAAATTTCCCCTGGTACCAGGACGATGTGCGGATCAATGAGGAAACAGCCCGGGCATTAGGATTTGAAAAGGTTTCAGATTGCAAACTGGCCGTTTCGAAAAAGATCAGGGAGTACGTCCTTGGTGGTGGGTACCTCTTTGCGATGTGCTCGGCTCCTGACAGTTATGATGTAGCACTTTCGGCTGACGGTGTGGATATTTGTGATATCGTTTTTGACGGTGATCCGATCGATCCAGATGCCCAACGAAAGCTTAACTACGATAATTGTTTTGCATTCAACAACTTCACCCTGAGCACGAATCCGTATGAATATGAGATTTCTTCTATCGATGTGACGGAAACCAGACCAAAAAACCTCGAAGGAAAAGACTTTTTCACCTTATTTGAATTTTCTGCGAAATGGGATCCAATTCCAACCATGCTGTGCCAGAACCATACTCAGGTAATTAAAGCTTTTATGGGCCAGACGACTGCATTTAACAAGGACCAGGTTAAATCCAGCGTATTGGTTATGGGTGAAAACAAACCGCTGAATGAAGCCCGTTATATACACGGGGAATTTGGTAAAGGATTCTGGACTTTCTATGGAGGACATGATCCGGAGGATTATTCTCATCGTGTCGGTGACCCGCCTACAGAACTTGATCTATTTCCGAATTCACCGGGTTACAGGCTGATCCTGAACAATATCTTATTCCCGGCTGCCCGTCAGCAAAAGCGGAAAACCTGATCTATTTGATCACCTCATAAAAGAGGTTATCATTAAAATAGAAATGAAATTCGTTGTAACAACCATCTTCTTCAATATAGTCTATGATTCCGTCAGGGTAAGCCGCTGAAGGAACAGTGATTTGGCTTTTGCCGCTTTTTAACCAAAAACAATCAACATAATTGACCAGGGAGTCAGTTATATTTACAGAAAATTCGTAAAGATCTGATGACAAGCCACTGGCAGATCCTGTGATCATATACGTGTCATCTTCATGAATCTCCGGAGTCTGATACCCCTCTGTCCATGCCAAAATAAAATCTGTCGTTATACTGATACCATGAATTTTTGTTGTATCTGGAAGTATAAAGAGTGATGAATTTACATTGACAGAATACATCAGGTAAGTATCACTACTTAAGCCCAGGTTCTTGATCTTCATTTCAAGTTCAACAGGCAGATCATCGACCATTAAGCTATCCGTCCAAATATTTGCAGTAACGTTTTCATTAAATACATTTCCATCAAATACCACGACAAACATGCCTCTTCTGAATTTCCCATCCTGGCAAAGCCGGTTCACCTGGCCATATCCATAAGTCATTGAATCATCCTCCGGATAATACCGGACACTGCAAGCATCAATAAAATTGAAGCCGCTGCTTATGACCGCCGTATCATGGACACCTTTAAAGAAAGCATCAAGAATTTCAAGCACTCCATCCTCAGCTCTGACATAATCCTTGGCAGATTGCACATTCGGATTATAATCCACTTCATCGGTTTTATCCTTGCAGGAACTCAATCCGACCAATGAAAAAATAAGGGGAAGGATCAATATTCTTTTCATCATAAAGAAGAAATTAAGCACGAATATAACGCAAAATATTCATCCCTATTTTTCATAGATATTAAAGGAATATGAAAATCCAAGAGAGTCATCCATCCCCTGCTCTTCTTTTTCGACCAATTTCCATTGATTCAGGTCAAGTTGGGGAAAGAACGTATCGGCTTCAAAATCCTTATCGATGATGGTCAGGTACAATTTGTTGCAATAAGGCAAAAATTGCCTGTAAATTGAACCACCACCGATAATGAAACTTTCTTCGGATTCACTGCAAAGGTCAAGCGCTTGCTCAATCGAATACACCGTCGTACACCCTTCAAAGTTTTCGCCGGGTTTGTCGGTGATCACAATATTCCTTCGATTTGGCAGCGGATGGACCGGGAGGCTTTCATAGGTCAGTTTACCCATGATCACCGTGTGTCCGCTTGTAATTTTCTTAAATCTTTTCAGATCTGCCGGAATATGCCAAAGCAATTGATTGTTCAGACCTATGGCTAAATTCCTGGCGATAGCAACAATGATCGAGATTTTCTTCATACTGAAATTTCACCTTTGATATGGGGGTGCGATTGATAGTTAACTAACTGAAAATCTTCAAAAACAAAATCGAAGATATCATGCTTTTCGGGATTGATCATCATTTGAGGTAAAGGATACGGCTGGCGTGTCAATTGCAACCTGACCTGATCGATGTGGTTCAGATAAATATGGGCATCGCCCAGTGTATGCACAAATTCGCCGGGTTTTAACCCGGTAACCTGCGCCATCATCATCGTAAACAAGGCATAGGAAGCAATATTGAAAGGCACGCCCAGGAAAATATCACAGCTTCGCTGGTAAAGCTGGCAGGAGAGTTTTCCGTTGGCCACATAAAACTGAAAGATCACATGACATGGCGGAAGAGCCATCCGGTCGAGTTCCCCGACATTCCAGGCACTAACAATATGCCGCCGGGAATCCGGGTCAGTTTTAATAGAATGCACGACATGACTGATCTGATCGACTGCTTTGCCTTCAGGAGTTGGCCATGAACGCCACTGGTAGCCGTAAATATGGCCAAGTTCACCGTTCTTATCCGCCCATTCATCCCAGATGGTCACTTTATTGTCATGAAGATATTTCAGGTTTGTTTCTCCCTTTAAAAACCAGAGCAATTCGTGAATGATCGACCGCAGATGGAGCTTTTTCGTCGTCAGGGCCGGGAAACCCTCCTGAAGGTCAAATCTCATCTGGTATCCAAAAACACTGATCGTCCCGGTTCCGGTCCGGTCCGGTTTTTCGACTCCATTCCGAAGCACATGATCCAGCAAATCAAGGTATTGGACCATTAAAATTTAGAATTTACAATTTACAAGTTACAATTTTATCCCAGGATCATGGCGACCAGGGTTGCTGAGACAAGTGCCGTCATCCCACCCCCTAATAACGCTCTGAATCCAAGGCTTGATAGGGTTTTCCTCTGGTTGGGAGCAATAGCGCTGATCCCGCCAATTTGGATCCCTACCGAAGAAAAGTTTGCAAACCCACAAAGGACATATACTGCGATGATGATCGATTTCTGATCAAAGAACACACCGGCGGTCAGCATCTCTTTCAGGCTGGCGTAACCGATCATTTCATTCAGGATGATCTTTTCACCCAAAAGCTGTCCGACCAGTGTCATATCATGCCCATTAACGCCCATAAGCCATGTCAGCGGCGATAAGGTGTAGCCCAGCATAAACTGGAGGCTGAATTTGGTATAAGTTCCATCGGTAAGGGAAGCGATTGCCATGTTTAAATGGGTCCAGTCACCGATTTTTCCTAAGATGAAATTTAAAAAATAGATCAGTGCAATGAATGCGACGAGCATAGCCGCAACATTCACGGCCAGCTTAAGTCCTGAGCTTGTGCCATTGGCAATGGCATCCAGTATATTATCACCGATCCGGTCCTTGGTGATCTTGATATCGCTTTCGATGGATTCGGTTTGCGGCACCAGGATCTTGGAGGTAACCACGGCTGCAGGCGCTGCCATGACCGAGGCTGTGATCAGGTGCTTGGCAAAGAGCATTTTACCAACCGGATCATCGCCTCCAAGCAGACCAATATAGATGGCCAGTACGCCTCCGGCCATCGTGGCCATTCCGGCAACCATGACCAGCATGATCTCCGACTTGTTCATTTTAGGCAGATACTCTTTGATGAGAAAGGGAGCCTCAGTCTGGCCCAGGAATACATTGCTTGAAGCTACTAATCCTTCAGCACCTGAGATTTTAAGTACTTTGGTGAGCAACCAGGCCATCCCGTAGACCACCTTCTGGATAATGCCATAATAGAACAAAACACTGGTCAGGGCTGAGAAAAAGACAATGGTGGGCAATATCTGAAATGCAAACGTGATCATACCGACCTCAACCTTGTTGGTGACCAGGGATTTAAACAGGAATTCACTTCCGGCATTGGAGGAATCGAGAATTTTGATGAAAATCCTGGCGATGAATTCAATAATGTGCTGAATGGCAGGCACCTTCAACACGGCCAGTGCAAGTATTAATTGAAACAGCAAGCCAAAAATGACGATTTTCCAGGATATGGCTTTCCGGTTAGTACTAAAAATATAACAAATACCCAGCAGGACAACGATTCCCAACATACCACGCAACAAAGAGCCGATAGAAAATCCATTCCCTGCCTGGTTAATAGACTGCGAAACATCAACTCCTGTCTGAGCTGAAAGAATTTGCGGGAGTGACAGGAGTAAAAGCAGAATGAGTACAGGCAGCGTTTTTTTCAGGTTCATATTTCTTCCTCAGTTACATGTTTTCTTTTTTGAATCTCATCCCTGATCATCGATGCTTTTTCATATTCTTCCTGGTCAATGGCCTTTTGAAGCATTTCTTCCAGTTCGTTCAAAGAAAATTCATGAAATGAAGTTTCAGGAGCTGCCGGTGCAGGTTTCGTCATAGTTTCAGCTGTTGTTGCGTTCTCATCCATCAGCATCCCCGCTTCCGCCATAATTTTCTCATATGTATAAACAGGGCATTTGAAACGTATGGCCAGGGCAACCGCATCTGAAGTCCTGGAATCAATAAGGCTTTCTACATTATTTTGCTCGCAAACAAGTTTTGCGTGAAAAACGCCTTGTTTGAACTGATCAATAATAATTTCCTTAATAATTATGTGATAAGTATCGGCGAAACTCTTGAACAGATCATGGGTAAGCGGCCGGGAAGGCTTCATATTCTCCAGTTCAACGGCAATAGCCTGAGCTTCAAATCCACCAATGATGATCGGCAAGCGCCGGTTACCTTTGACTTCGCCAAGAATAAGGGCATAGGCACCGCTTTGCGACTGACTATAAGACATACCTACGATCTCAAGCCTAATTTTCTCCATCCGGAACTTATTTGAAAAGCATTTTTTGACCGGATAAAAATAGAATAATTTTCGGAGTGATATCCTTGCTGTTGATAAAATGGGATTGGATTTTTAAAATACTTTTTTACTTTTGTTTTATTCTGAATTTAACCAAAAACAACCATTATGAAAAAACTGCTGACATTGCTTATTGTATTCCTTTTACCAGCATTAACTTTTGCTAGTGAAGCTGACCTGGTCATCCCTGCTGACATCAAAAACCAGAGCATACTTTACTGGGGATTTCTGATTACCGTCCTGGGATTTCTGTTTGGCCTGTACCAGTTCGTTCAGGTGAAAAAGCTAAAGGCTCACCGCTCCATGCTGGAGGTAGCTCAGGTCATTTATGAAACCTGCAAGACCTATCTATTTCAACAGGGGCGTTTCCTGATGATCCTGTTTGTTTTTATCGGTGCGACCGTTGCATTTTACTTTGGTTATCTTTCCCATGATCCGAACAATCCTGAAAGCGGATTTGGGATCGGCGCCGTTCTGATGATCATTGGATGGACCGTGGTGGGTATCCTGGGATCATATACAGTAGCGTGGTTTGGTATCCGTATGAATACCCTGGCCAACTCAAGAATGGCTTTTGCTTCCCTGGAAAGAAAACCGATCAAGCTGTTGAACATTCCGCTGTCAGCCGGTATGAGCATAGGTGTGGTGCTGATTTGTGTCGAGCTCATCATGATGCTGATCATCCTGATGTTTGTTCCCGGGAAATATGCCGGGGCCAGCTTTATCGGGTTTGCCATCGGCGAATCGCTGGGCGCTTCAGCACTCAGAATTGCAGGTGGTATTTTCACCAAAATCGCGGATATCGGCTCAGACCTGATGAAGGTAGTATTCAAGATTGGTGAAGACGATCCCAGGAACCCGGGCGTTATCGCCGATTGTACCGGTGACAACGCCGGTGACTCAGTCGGACCGACCGCGGACGGTTTTGAAACTTATGGCGTAACCGGTGTTGCACTGATTTCCTTTATCGTACTTGCTGTACATGATATTAGCGTTCAAACACAGCTTCTGACCTGGATCTTTGTCATGCGTATCCTGATGATCCTGACCTCCATCTTCTCATACTGGATTAATAAGGCTATCAGCAAAGCTTTGCTCGGTAAAAAAGATGAAATCGACTTTGAGCAACCATTGACCTCCCTGGTTTGGATCACTTCAGGCCTTTCCATTATCGTGACTTTCGTAGCCAGCTATTTCATGATCGGCAACCTGGCCAATAACCTCTGGATTACCCTGTCCATCATCATAAGTTTTGGCACATTAGGTGCAGCTTTGATCCCTGAATTCACCAAAATATTTACGAGTCCCAAGTCACGTCACGTCAATGAAATCGTCGAAGCTTCTAAGGAAGGCGGCGCATCGCTCACTATCCTGTCAGGTCTTGTCGCGGGTAATTTCAGTGCATTCTGGCAGGGCATGGTATTCTTTGTGCTGATGTTTGGCGCATATATGGCCAGCACGTTCAATCTCCATGAATTTATGGATTACCAGGCCATCTTTGCTTTTGGGCTCGTTGCCTTCGGCATGCTGGGCATGGGTCCGGTAACCATAGCCGTCGATAGCTACGGACCGGTAACGGATAATGCGCAATCGATCTATGAATTATCGCTGATCGAAGAGATTAAAGATGTGGATAAAGAAATCGAAAAAGATTTCGGATTCAAACCGGATTTTGAAAAATCGAAATACTACCTGGAAGCTAACGACGGAGCTGGAAATACGTTTAAAGCCACGGCCAAACCCGTACTGATCGGCACTGCAGTTGTTGGTGCCACGACGATGATCTTCTCACTGATCCTGGTCATCAAAAAAAGCCTGGGCGTTGAGCCCGAACAGATCCTCAACCTGCTTAATCCCTATTCCATCCTTGGATTTATCCTTGGAGGAGCCGTGATCTACTGGTTCTCCGGAGCATCCATACAGGCGGTTTCGACCGGAGCTAACCGTGCGGTGGCATACATTAAAAAGAATATCAACCTGGATCCAAACGCGGAAAAGAAAGCTTCCGTTGAAAAATCAAAAGAGGTGGTGAAGATCTGCACCGTATACGCACAGAAAGGGATGTTCAACATTTTTATTGCGATCTTCTTCTTTGCATTGGCATTCGCCTGCCTGGCAGCACCCATGAATTTTGATGAGTCAGGAACGATGGCTGAAAAGCTGAAGTACTCCGCACCTGTTTCACTGTTTGTCAGTTATTTGATCTCGATTGCGGTCTTTGGTTTATTCCAGGCCATCTTTATGGCAAATGCCGGAGGTGCATGGGATAACGCCAAAAAAGTTGTGGAAGTGGAGCTCAAACAAAAAGGCACTCCTCTTCATGATGCTACGGTCATTGGCGATACGGTGGGTGATCCTTATAAAGATACAAGCTCGGTTGCACTGAACCCCATCATTAAATTCACGACCCTGTTCGGATTACTGGCCATGGAAATTGCTCTGGCAGCACAGTTCCGGGATATTGCACCGTACTTCGGGATCGGGTTTTTACTGATTTCGCTCGTGTTTGTCTATCGTAGTTTTTATAAAATGAGGATCAAACAATAAAAATTATAAGAACCGACGGATTTAGTCGTCGGAGCAGCCAACGAAATAACCGACGGATTTACCCGTCGGAGCACAATACGAAATAACCGACGGCTTTAGCTGTCGGAGCACAATACGAAATAACCGACGGGTAAATCCGTCGGTTATTTCGTATTGATAAAGCATCATCTCATTACTATAGTTCCTCAAATCTTCACTACCTTTCCTGTTGCAACCTTTCTCCCTTCAACCTTTAATACCACAAAATACAATCCACCGGGAAGTGAACTAATGTTGATGGTTTCGGTTGAATGATCATACGAGGCATTTTCTTTCAATACAGCAACGCCAAGTGCATTGTACAGAATGAGTTCCTTTTTATCGTTGCCGAAAATGTCCGGATAGCTGATATTCACACGATCATGGGCAGGATTAGGTGAAATAGAAAGCTCCTGAACGGGAATATTAAAATCTTGCCCGTTGGAAGTCAGTAATCCGTTGGAATCAACTTTTAGAATATAAATATCCAGTTCCTGATCTTGCAGTTCTGCATCATATCTTGTTGCCATTAGCAGGCATCCTCCATCATTAGTAGCTTCAAGTCCCCATAAGTAATAAGCAGCATCACCTCCATAAAACTGTTGCCAGTTTAAATTCAGGTTTGTATCAAGATTGTTGAGTAAGATCCAGGAAGGTTCATTTTGAAACAGGCCTTGCTCCGGGATAATGTTTGAAGCGCCTCCAAAATAAATATCATTATTTTTTCCAAGATCCAGGTTCGAGCATGCACCGACATAATCAATGGTATCCGCTAATTTTCCGAAATGATTTTGATTTAAGATATTATTCTGCTGGTCGACTTTTACTATACCCAGATCTTCATGAAATGAGGGGGAATAGATATTTTTATAACCGGTTATTAAAAATGTATTCCGGCTCAACCATTTTGCGGTATGTCCAAACTTCAGGCCATAGGGAATTGAATCTGCCCAGATATAATTAAATGAGGTATCCAGGTATACTATTTTGCCATTTGTGTTTGGGGCCCCGGGAAAATTGCCTTTTGCGAATACTTTATAACCTCCTTCCCTGTTTTCAAGAAGATCAAATTCTAACTCTATTCCAGTGTAGGCTAAAATCGTTGAACGGATACTATCACCGATTGGAGAAATTTCAAATAAAAAAATATCGGGCATAATTTGCGGAGGAATGGTTAAGTTTCCGCATATAACATAATGTCCTTGCTGATTTATAGTTGATTCAAGATCTCCAATGTAACTCCCACTAATCGTGAAAGACCGATTGCAAATAATATTGAAACTATTATCCAGTACCAACATCCATAATTGATCGATTAAAGCATCAGCGATTGATCCTTTGGCGCCAAAAATGATGATGGAATCATTTTGGCAATAGATGTTTCCAAAATAAGATACAGAATCCGGAACTAAAAAAATGTTTTCATAAATTAATTGTCCATTAGGGTCCAGGGATAACAGGTAGGCAGCCTTGTAATATGGATCATCTGAATAAACCCTTCCGGCAAAATAATAATTGCCTGATTCATCTTCAGCCGCATCAAAAATTCTTTCATCATCGGTTGTGCTCCGAGAATATGTGAAAGTAGGTTGTCCTTCTATTACATTACTTAGAAAAATAAAGAACAACAAGAATTTATATAATAACATCGATTTCATAGTATAAATGTTTGAAGATGAAATGAGGCCGTCTCAAAAAAAATGAAAGCATATGTTGATTAGGTAGTCCGACGAACGAAGCCGTCGGTTGATCTTGTAGGTTTGTGATCCGACGACTAAAGCCGTCGGTTCCATATTAGTTACAAAATTTGAACCGTAAGCTTCATTCGTCGGACTATTAAAGGAATAGTATTTTCAGTCTTAAGAGACAACCTCATCATGGTTAAAGTTCTGATGCCGGGACCGTAGTTTCTTGCCTTATGCCATATACTATATAATAAAAATGCTGTTCATAGTATATTTCATTACCAGGAATAAAATCCCAAATTATGTCAATATCGCAGAATTCTTTTTCTTGAAAAATATCATTATCATCGATGATGTAAGGAATACCATTCGGTGAGATATAAAAATTCAATTCTGTCGGACTCAAACACTGGACTCCATCATTAGGATTCTGAGAGCCATACCAATATCCACGAGTACCTCTTGGCGCATTTTCATACGGATAATAATCAGGATCTGGAGCAGTAATTGTATCCAGGTCTTCGTAAAAAATGCGCTGATCAGGATCAGATTCAATCAATGGATGTAACAGTTTGTATTCTAAAACAGTCGTTGCATCTCCTTTACCTTCATAATTGTTGCATTTGCCGGCCATACCACCTGACCACCAGTAATCAGTAGGCCCGAA
>AMWB02066384.1_pt1 | contig 34209 bp, 31 predicted proteins | sample 200311 | NCBI WGS metagenome assembly AMWB02 (sample SAMN02737377, study PRJNA173069) | bioreactor metagenome | biome: anode biofilm in microbial fuel cells | place: USA: California | collected 2010-12-16
CGGTCGTACCAGCCAGGTACATCGATGTTCACCGGTTCCGGTACTGGTAGTTACGTCGGCACTGGTTTCATGAAGTTCTAAATCAATACCCATGTTGCTACCAATCCTAGAAGAGATTGGTAGCAACATGATCACCATTTTGGATTCAGACTTTAACTTTTTGGTAAAACTTATGATAGAAACTAAAGGACATACTGATTTCGTACTACCCTCACTGGTGAACTTTGATGAGCTATTCTCAAGAACTCCGAATACGACGGTGTTTAATGAGATCATGCTTGACCGAACACCGGAAGAGCTGAATGACATTCTTTGTGATATATCTGGTGACCGCAGTGATTCGGTTGCGACTTGTGATTGTGGGGAGATGGTTGGTAACTATTACGATGGGCAGACCTGTGGATTATGTGGTACCGTCTGTGCCAGCAATATCTTTGGCGAGATTCGAAATGACAGTTGGCTGGAGATCCCCAAGGCTATCAAAGGAGTACTCAATCCTCAGGCCTATCGGATCATATCAAAGTGGTTTGGTATCTCACGTAAGCAAAACATCTTGTCACTGATACTCGATATGAGTCAGCCAGTAGAGGCTATCGCTGATACTCCATTCTTTTCGGGTATGGGTTTCAATTGGTTCTATGACAACTTTGAGAAAGTGATCACCTTCTTTCTATTGAACCACCCATCACCTACTGGTCGGAAGAAAGGTCCGATGATGAAGTTGTTTATTGAACAGGCTGGAACGGCGTTGTGGTGCACTAAGCTACCGATTCTCTCTAAGATCATCCAACCGGTTTATCGAGTTAACGATTCTCTCCGATATGCTGATGAGGATATCCAGAACCTGTTTAAGGCGATCATCACTCTGAAGAGCATCCTGCTCGCTGAGAAGATGATGAAATTCACCAGTAATCATATTGATCGTAACTTCTTCAAGGTGTATATCGAGTTCATAACTTACACCAACCAGATCCTGAAAGAGAAGCTTCCCAGGAAGCCTAGTATGCTGCGAAAACATATCTTTGGATCGAGATCGCATTGTACTGCACGATCAGTGGCCGTACCGATCACCGGACCGCATCATAGTGATGAAATCTATCTCCCATGGAAGATCGGGTTAACGATGTATCGGTATCACATATTGAGTGTCCTGGAGAAGCGGAACATGTCAGTGCTCGCTGCATTCGACCGGGTCATGAATGCAATGAATGTTTACGATCATGAAATAGATCTCATCATGCAGCAGCTCGTCAGCGACTCGCCTTATCGGGGATTGCCGATACTCATGAATCGTAATCCATCATTACGAGTGGGATCGATTCAACTTCTCTTTGTAACAAAGATTAAACCAGCTCTCTCTCACTCAGATGTACCTTTACCGGTGAGTCAACCTACGGATGCGGTATACCCAGGAGATAGTGACGTAACGATCGGTGGTGACCAGCCTAATGCCTTTGCTAAAGCTAGGCAGCTGATCATGAGTATTGAAGATGCTACTGTGGAGGTTTCGCCACAGATCGTAAAAGGACCGAACCTTGATTTCGATGGTGATGAAATAAACTTGCTGCCAATCTTTGAGATGAGCGAAGTGCCGAAGTTTATGCGGTTATATCCGGCACATAGGTTCATTTCGAACGATAAGCTGACTATCGAGGGAGGGGATGTTACCTTATCTCCTCAGCAGTTTTGTCTACTTTCAGCATGGATGAATGACCCTGAAGCCGCGTTATAACGGGGTTATATCTCTTTTAAATGACATCAGGGTACTATAATATGAGGAACTACCTGTAGTACCCTAATCATTCTAGGAGAGATTATGACTGAAATTAACACGATTATCGGCGAGTGGCGAAGTTACGCTAAACTTAATGGAGAAGCACGAGTCAACGCTCGTCGTCGGATGCTCATCGGCTTGAACCCGTTGATGAAAGTAATGCCAAAAGATGAGCTATCTGAGCTGATCATTAGCATTTGTCGCCAAGTTCATGGAGCTGAATTTGAGTACGTTTTGTCGGATGCTTTTCAGGGCATCGAGAGTAAAATAAAGGTTATCTGTATGATTCATGGGGCCTCGATCGTCCGCTTCATTGATCATGTCATACCACAATCCCCCAACTCAGATCTACACCACTGCTCTGGATGTCAGACTGGCTTTAAGCTGAAGGAGGGTCGGAAGTATGGAACCTCGACTTTCATCACTAAGTCTGAGAACGTCCACGGTGATAGATACGACTATCGACTAGCTAATTTCAAATCAGTGCTCGATAGAGTTGACGTCGTGTGCGTAGCGTGTAGTATTAGTGAAGGGTCACAATACTCATTTTCAATAGTAGCCAAGCGACATATGCTTGGTAAGAACTGTGCTTCGTGTCAGATCGATAAAACTCGGATGACCTTTGAACAAGCAGTCATCCGAGGGCGGGAGAAGCATGGCGACAAGTACGATTATATCAAACTGTTACCATCTACGAGCGCCTGCTCAGGACAGTACATTCTATACCGATGTAAAGCTTGTTCTAATGAGATAACTCAACGGCTAACGATGCATATAAACAACGGTTATGGCTGTAAGCGCTGTGGGCGAAAGGCGACGGGAAACGCAAATGAAGTTCCGTTCGAAGAGATTGTTAAGCGAGCTAGGGCTGTTCATGGTTTTAAATATGAGTATCTCGATTACGCTTACATCCTATCTGGGAAAAAGAACCGTAAGCTGCTCCGATACATCTGTCCAGATTGTAAACAGACAGTTGGTCAGCGACCGGACGCACATCTCAAAGGTCATGGGTGCTCTTATTGTAATTGGCGGATAACCAGAAATACTAACGCGAAAGAGCCGATGACCTTTTACATACTTAAGATATCATCACCCAACGGGATCTGTTACAAGATCGGTTGTACCCGGAAGTCGATTGAAGAACGTATGAAATATGAGATACCGGCGGATAGTCGGTACGATGTGGTCATGGAGAAACTGTTCGTACCAGGAGGCAATGCTTATGTTCTTGAGCAACAACTCATCAAAGATCTACGTCGATACAAGTATGCTGGGGATAAAGTGCTCAGGCGTGTTGTCAATGACGAGATCTTTGTACCTGAAGCTATTGACGACATTCTTAAGTACGTGAAGGATTTTGAAGCACAAATGGTGAAGGCTGCTTAATTATATTGGTTGGGTACTCGATATACCTGCTCCAGTACCCAACCCGACGCTTAGTATGGGGAGATTTATGACAAAAGAACCGAAATCAGTTTTACAGCTATGGGTTCAGGAATTAACGCTGATGCAACAATCAGTACTTATATCAGCAATAAGGGGCCCTGATAATAGCACAAAGTATGGGCCAATAAAGATGGTACTGCGCTGGTATCGGCGTTGCGTTTTGATATCAGCGCTCGATGGTTCAGTTATCGATAACCCTGGGGATCCTCGTGGCGGGTCGTTTACTGGTCCATCTACTAATCCGTCCAGGGTTCTCTCGTGGAAACTAGCATGGGAGGACTCGATGACTGAGATTGTTGACGAGTACATGAAGGTTCAGGATGCGTTACCATTTCATTACCAGAGTCACATGATGCACGCTATCGAGATACTCGGCTATAAGCATCCTAACGAGAGAATCAGAAAGTGGTGGAATAAGGTCTATATTCGTCTCGTTAACGCTTTACATTTGCATCCAGAAACTGAAGAGGAAATGGATGGAAGACTCGGCGATACTGTCGAAGGGTGGATGAAGCGATCAGACAAAGCGACTACCACTTAATTGGTCAACAATCCATTACGAGGTAGAAGGATGAGCGAGGGTACTAAACATAGCTGTCCGAGTTGCCACGGTCGAGGTGAGCTTAGATCATTCTCTTCCGGATTGTATCCGGGATACGACTACAACATATGCCCTGAATGTCGTGGGCGTGGTTGGCTCAGCCGGTATCAACTAGCGCAGTACATCCGGAAGTATCCCTCCGGTAAATACTCGAACACGAATGCATTGTCTGAGATTATTCCGATGGTATAGCTAAACGAATTGAGAGATCGTAATGATCTGATGCCTGGATGGTGGAACTGGTAGACGCACCGGACTTAAAATCCGGAGAGCTTAGCTCGTGCGGGTTCGATTCCCGCTCCAGGTACCATGTTAATGGGGCTCTACGCTATCAGAGCGAGGCGTCTTCAATGACCGATGTCTCTGGGCTATTGGGAGTCCCACCTTTTACTCTAACTATCCTCAACACCGGAGTTTGGGGTGGCTGATTCATATATATATTACTCAAGTAGATGGTAAAGCTTTATCTACTATCGTACTTGACTATCATCTTTAAGCACATGCTGGTAGAACTGGATGTAACAATGCATCTTGCTTAAAGCCGATGGTAAAGCTCTATCTACCATCGTAGTGAACATCTATTACTTCTTTAAACCAAGAATCGGGTATATATGTACTTATTGACAAGCTGTGGCGATATCATAGTACTATTATACGAATATTAAAATCACAACCAGAGGTGACTATGTCTGTAATAACCTTAGGGGCGGTCCCAACACTAGCTAGCTTCACTGGCACTGTTGGTAACGAGGCCCTACTCAATTCCATCAACGCCGATCTAGGGAACTCGAACTTCTTCAACTCGTTCGAAGATATCCTATCTAAAGGTCGGGAGATGTTCGTCAAGTATGCAGTCCAACCAGTGATCTCTATTGGTAATACTCTGAGGAACATGGTAGGTATGATGAATAGCGATGAGCAGTATATTCCGGTTACGGATCAGGACCGTTTGGCAAAGGTTCCTATATGCATGCATAACGCTATACTCATGCATCCGCCGATCGCTAAACTATTTGAGGAGGGTCGGATCTTTGGCTTCGGGTACCAGCATCTACCAGTTTACGATGACTGTTACAACCGGCAGCTGGCTAACGGATACGTTCCAGACGTATTGGAGGCGATGGATGATCAGGGTGATTTCGAACTTAATTACGAGTTCAGATCGACTGACACTGAGTTGACATTCGACGAGCTTGAAGCGCTGGAAGAAACGATCACTTACATCGATTATATCCTCAATGAAACTGATATCGATCCGACTGATCCGCTGCTCAATAGTCGTGGCTAACGCTAGGTGGCTCAGATGATACGGGGCCAGTAAATAACATTTGAGATCTAGGTGTCGCGTGTGACGAACACGCGATGCTAGATCTATTTTTAGGAGATCCATCATGAAACCTGTAATCCCCGTACTGACCAGTGATACCCAGCGGCTATCAAGACCGGTCGATATCGTGAAGTACATCTTACGTCACTACATGTCGGCCCCAAAGAACATCAACGATACTTTTGCTGGATCAGAGTTATCATTCATCTACGACGTAGCTGACTTCGGTCATGATAAGGTGGCGATCACTAACGTAGCCCAGGCTCAGTTATTAGGAGTATTGAATCGGTACTTCCCGATGGCGTCCTCGGTTTCCGTATCAGTAGATACTGAGGATATCGATGCAGTCAGATACAATGTAATATTCGATATCCTAGTAGTCATCAACGGTATTCCTTACTCGATCGCTGACGAGTACTCAGTCGACAGTAAGGGGAACCTTCAATATGCATTTAAGGGTGAGTGATGGATGAATCTACTCGAAACGCGATAGAGGGACTGCAGGAAAAGATCCGGTATCATCGTCAGAAGTATTACGACGATGACGCGCCTGTGATCTCCGACGCTGAGTTCGATGCGTTGCATGATCAGTTGCTCAGCTATCAGAAGGTGTATCCGGAGATCACTGATGCTGTAGGTTTCCGTACTAGTAGGTCTACGATACCGCATGTTCATCGGATGCTATCGCTGAAGAGCTCGCGTGAGCGTCTCGATATTCATGTGTGGTTTTCTAGGTATCAAGGTGATATATCTTGCGAACCGAAGCTCGATGGGTTGTCATTAGAATTAGTATATCGGGCTGGTCGGATTGTCACGGCCAGTACCCGCAGTGACGGGGTCGAAGGTGAGGATGTTACGTGGAATACTGAACGCCTGGATAGCGTACCGAGCACCGTATCTAGTGCTGCTGATATCGAGATTTACGGTGAGATATATCTGACCCATAAAGATTTCCTGATCATCAATCGACACCGAGTGAAACTTGGCAAGGGGTTGTACATCAATCCACGGAATGCAGCCGCTGGTATACTTCGTTCACGTGAGTCATTCGATTACCTAAAGTATCTGCAGTTCTTTCCATATACAGTTTACGGAATAGCTGCGAAAACCCAATCCGAATGCTTCAGCTGGTTATGCGGAAATGGGTTCAGCGTCCTTGGTGATTTGGTTGTCTCTGCGAAAAACTGTAATGACATTGACGATTATATTCAAGCCATGAAACGGGACAGAGCTGAGCTAGCTTTCCCCATCGATGGACTAGTGTTCAAGTATGAGGACATTGATGATCGAGCGCTGATCGCTGATAGCCCTACCCATCCGAATTGGGCCTATGCTTATAAATTCGAACCAAGTCGAGTGACCAGTCGTCTAGACGATGTCATCTTTCAGGTTGGCAAATCTGGCGTCATTGCTCCAGTCGGTATCCTGAAGGCTGTACGCCTAAGAAATAGCTGGGTTACTCGAGCTTCGCTGTTTAACCGAGAAAAGATGCTCGAGAAGGATATTAAGATCGGTGATTCGGTTATCGTTGAGATGGCAAATGATGTCATCCCGTACATCTCTGAGGTGGTGCTGGAAGATCGTGTCGGTAAAGAAGTCGATATCGTATTTCCAACGTCGTGTCCGTCGTGCGGTTGTCAGTTGTTCGAATATGGTAAGAATCTTATCTGTACTAATGATGATTGCAATGATCAGGTGGTTGGTAGACTAGCTAATGCAGTCGGTCGTAAGGGATTCAACATCAAAGGGCTCGGAGTTTCGTTACTGACCGAGCTCGTCATAGCCGGCGTTGTTAAGAATATTGCTGACGTATTTGAACTGGATAGCGATACTCATCTTACTGAATTAGTGAGATGTGCCGGTGAACGTAACGCACTAAAGATCGTTAGTGAGCTTGATCGGGCGAAAGATGTTCCGCTGCATAAGTTCATCTTGGCTCTGAACATCAGGGAATCCGGAGCTGGGACGGCGTCTAAGCTGAGCGACCATTATCGATCGATGGAGAACCTTATCAGGATGGTTCGTGCATATGGTGTCGACAGTACGATATCGATCAGTAAGAATGCTAAGGAACACATTCACATCTTCTTCAGTAATGATGAGAACCTTAAGATGATCGATCGGATGATGAAGCTAGGCGTTAAGATACAAGATCCTTTAGCTAAGCTCACTGATGGACCTCTGCGAAGGATCGCCGTCACTGGAACGTTGTCAATACCGCGTGCTGAATTCGAACGGACTATCAGGACAAAGGGATACATCCTATCGAAAACAGTGAATCAAGATATTGAGTTTCTGGTCGCTGGAGATAAACCTAGCGATAGCAAGCTCGATCGAGCCAAACGCTTAGGGAAGCCAATCGTCAACGAGCATGACGTCTAATGATATCGGTCATCGTAGCTGGGTGACCGATATCATTAATTACATGTGTTGACAATCTGATACATCAACAGTCATTTAATTTTTGGAGGAGCTTCGTGATATCAAAATTGATGCCTAGGATACTAGACGAAGAAGTGAGCTTTACATTAGCTGAGCCCCCAATTCAGATCGATATTGAGATAGACGATCGATCGCCTGATCCGGTTGATGAAAGTGAACCACCGGTGTTCAAACCGATAACCGATAAGTCATCAGCGAGGGTTGATCCAGCTAAGAAACGAAAGAACAAGATAGCTAAACGTAGTAGAAGAACTAATCGTAAAAAGTGAGGTCATAATGAGCGAAGAAGATCGGGACATCAAGGATATTAACAGATTAGATGAAGCGCTGAAATCGATGGAAGAGACCCAAAACAACGTGACGACAACTGAGTTCAGTGAATACAGCGCGCTGTTCATCAAGGCGTCGCAGGACCGGATGACCCGTGATGATATCATTGCATTATCGCGGAAGTTCGCTCAGCGGTTCAACTTGTATAAGGGAATCACCGTGTTCGACCACAATAACCGAAAACTCTTTACGGTACCGCAGATCTTCATCCCACTTAAGAATGTCGCACCGGAGTATACAAACTTCGTTGATAAGTTTCAGGCAGACGCAAACTCTGAAGTACCGAAGTATGCGGCTGAGGCTACTACTGGACTATTAGCTGCAATCATGAAGTCTCAGGGTGATGTCCGGGAAGAAGGGTTCGACTCGTTCAATGAATACATTCGTTATTTATCAGCTGAATACGCGAAGGATGTCAAGACGTTTGATGATCTGAAAGATGGCGTACGAACTGAAGCGCTCGATACACCACGTCAGAAAACGACTGACTCTAGTAAAGGTAATCTAGACGATGTGGTCGGAGTGCTGTGGAAATGAGTCGTCCCCGAATACTGCTCACCAGCGACTGGCATCTCGGTCACCCCAGAACGCCAACTGAAGATACCATCGCTGACATAAGAAAACATATGTTACCGAAGATAGCTGAAGCTGACATCATGTTCATCGCTGGAGACGTGTTCGATGGTATGATTTCATTTAACAGTCCAGCTGCAGTTATCATCGTCGATCTATTTGTCGACATCCTTCATCTATGTTACGTGAACAATGTAATACTTCGAATATTACGTGGTACCTATTCACATGATATCCTGCAATTACGCGTATGGAACAAGATATTTGTGAAGAGTCAGGTACCCTTAGATTACGCTATGATCGAGTCGATGTCAGTTGAACGAATCAGTCGATTTGATATAGCTGTCTTATATGTTCCGGATAATCTACCTTACAGTACAAAGGATGAGAGCCTGGATGCAATGCGTAATCTACTCAAAGCGAATGAGATGGGTCGAGTCGATTACGTAGTGTTCCATGGTGAGTTCGATCATCTCAACTTTGGCTTCGTGAATACTAACGCCTACAATACCAAAGACTTTAATAACATCTGCAAAGGGCTGATCTTATCGGGACACATCCATCGTCCTCATCAGCACAACAATCTGATATACGCTGGTAGCTTCAATCGGTTGGCACATAACGAAGAAGAGCGTAAAGGGTTCTGGATGATCGCTGATGATAAGGCGACGTTTATCAATAACCCGTCAGCTACGGTATTTGATACGCTTGATTATTCAGCCTTGACAGATCTGAACGAAATCATAGGCAAACATGACGATTACTGCATGAAGAAGTATTCACCTGATCGTCTCGGCTATATCAGAATCATCATCAATGATACGAACCTTAAGCAGGCGCTCAATAGTTTTCATGTGAGCAACTTCCCGAATATTCGATTAACCTTTAAACGGTTAACTAAGCAGTCATCGAGTGCAGTGGCTGATAAGTTACGTAGTAAAAAACGAGAGGCCCTCGAGGTTCCATCATACGAGAACATTGCAGCTATTGTATGCCGGCACCTGACTACCCGTGGTATCATGATAGAGTTGGCTATCGCGGAAGAGATTATCAATGGGGATCATATGTAACATTCAATAAGGAGGACTACTATGGGCCAAGAGATGGATTATGACAGCCGGGTGAAGGGCCTAGAAGAGGTTCTCTCATACGGCTCTTTGGGATTGTTGAACACTATTGCGATTCGATCGGACGATCATCCTAATATCAAAAAGAATATCGTTATGATCAATGGATCAACTATCGTCAGGAACTGTTATGACAAATCCCGAACAGACATCCAGATCGTCGAGGCTATTCGACAAGATGTCGATTACCTTCGAGCCTTTCTTGATCAGTATGCTCAGGCTCCATTGACTGTGATCATGTATTTTCACTACGGTATCCATTCCTTTATTCCAGAAATAGCTCGACGACCGACGACCGACAGTCGGTCTGCGATTGAGAGGATCAGTTTGCTCTTGATCAAGGCTGATGCTTTGAACCCCAATGTCCCTAACGTTTTACTCAAGGAGGGTCATATCACGTGGTATGGACTGTCAGTGGCAGGTACTTTCGCTTATCGAGCGCTTGACCGATCGATCTCATCTCTCCGAATAGCTACACCACGAATATGGATGATGACGCACTGCCCAATCGATTACTTGATAACTGATACCCACCCCAATACCGATATTGTACTTAGTCATACTGGTAAGGTGATCAGGAAAAGAGATATCGGTACCAAGCTATTCAAGGATGAACGGATACCTTTCAATCGGGTAATGTATAAGTTGTTCGGCGATAAGGACTATGTTAAGCCAGTGTGTCGAAATAGACCAAAGGCTATGAAGTTGCTGGAAGATGTGAATCTTAAATTACGGACTGAAACGGAGATAACTAAACTGGCGAAAGAACGCTTAGGGGTCGATATAAAGGACCTTAAGTGGGATCTATGAGTATGTATAAAAATACATAAACTGACTATCGTATGGGCTAAATGCACGGTAGGCGCACTACTAAAAATTAATGGAGAAATAACATCATGGCGGAGTACAGCAATTTGGATCGGATAATGACGCTCTATAATGAGCAATCGAAGCATTCCTGCGTTATCGGCGTATTTGCTGATCGTATAAACTTCTCAATCTTTGATATGGACCGAAAGGCCGCCCCAGTCATCAAGCATCTGATGTATCATACGACTGCCATCCAATTCAAGTCAGTCCTCAATAAGTTCATCAAAGACAAGGAAGCAGCTCCCATCGAGCTTGGTTCGTGGCCGCGGAACATCGATCTGAAGGCCAATGAGTTCCGTAGCGCCGTTACTGTCGGTCGGGATAATGACAAATGTATCTATCTTGAATTCACCGGTGACAAGCATAAAGAACCGATTCGTTTTCACCTGATCGAACCCGGTAGTCGAAGCGTACGAATCGATGGGATGGAACTACCAAAGCAGTCACAAACTGAAATGGTAGCTATCGCCCTGGTTGAGTTATTCCCGATGATGATCCAGGCTATCTTCGACAACGCCGAGCCCCGATCGGCTGGTGGTCCACGAGACATCATCACCCAGACTCCTGGTGTTGGAACCGGGACTGATGTAAACTTCTAAACAGCAGTAAGTATGATGGGGGACGTCATGATCGAACACATCTTAATCCTAGTTGTCCATTGTACTTTATGAATATACCCATTCTAGGAACCGACAGGATTCACACCTGTCGGTTCCTGAATATTGTATCATTAGGATAGTCCACAGATTCATATATATATCATCTGTAGAACTGGATGTAACAATGCATCTTGCAAAGTCTGTGATCTGTATATGCCTAGGCTGTCGCTATTATATTCAGCTGAGATATTGAAATCAATTTAAGTTTATTAAAGGGAGTCGTTATGCTTGCACGATATGTAGATCCGCTTAACCCAAAGAATGTGTATGCGGAGATAACATTTGACAATGAAGAAATCAGGATCGAGCGTCGCCTGTTTGACATCAAGACTTATGCTGACTTCCGTCGCAAAGAAGCTCAATGGCTGAAGGTTGCTCCAGCTAATCGATTCATTGCTACTCTGGATAAAGATGAACAGGATTATCTTGTTAGACTGTTCGTCAGAGCGAAGAGGGATCTTTCTCAAGTGCGTGATCGTCAATCGATGATGAATGCTATTGAGGCTATTGATGCTAAAGTAGCTAAGACCTTTCAGAAGATGAATCTATCTAAGCGTATCTTCGATTTCATCGTTAATGATAAAGATGTATCTCTACCTGATTTTGCTGGAGTCGGTACACGGGCCCAGGATACCCGATCGATGACGTTCTTAAAGGATGATTTTGATCTGATGAATACAATCGTAATCATCGCAAAGATACTGTTCCCGCTGTTTGGCGAGATCATCAGTAAAGTACAGGTTACTGAGGACACTCATAGTGGGGTTAAAGAAGTTGTGGCATTTGGGATAGTTAACACGCTACTGTCCAGGGACTTCGATAGCATCATCCAGAAGCTATACAATTACATATCTAAGCTGATCGAATCATCTCTGTCTGATGATCCGATGTTAGCTTTCTATGGTATCACTGAGACATCGCTGACCTACGATAAGGTGGCGAAGATGGTCGTTAAGAACTTTGTGAATCTCGATATATATCGACCTGGTGGTAATATCATGCGAGTGATAGCTACTACGGTGAAGCGATCCTTCGATATGGAAACGGTTGGTCAGAAGAAAACTCTGGCTTATAAGTCTCGAACCCTGCCTGAAGGAAAGAGTGAAGAGAGCTCTAATGTAAGCTTGCTGGAAAACTCGATCAAGATACTGCATGAGCCGGTCGATACGCCGATCATCGCTAAGCTAGCTGTATCGCGATTTGTTGAGAGCTTTATCATCAAGAATAGTATTAGTCGAGCTCGTTTCGATAAAGCGGTCAAGTTCTACAAAGTCACGACGATACAACCTACACCGATCAATGAGATGCTCGTTGGTATGTTCATCGCTGATCCAGTTGGCGCCGCTTATTGTGTCAAGTACATGACGATGGAATTGATCGTCGAGGTGATCGTGCTGATGCAGATATATGCGATGCGGATGGGCTTTAATGCAGTGGTACCTGTGCTGTCTATGCTTCCGACTGGCCTCGTCAAGACCAAGGTGGACCGGGTCGATAATGACATACTGATGACTGAGGGTCGTGGGACTAACCCTATCAATTTCTATATGAACATCAAGGAGACCGTAGCTCACTTAGCAGATTTCACTAACTTTAAATTCGAAGATACCATGGGGGATATCAAGTTCACCGTGGTGAACATCGTCAATAGCTACAATGTTGCTCCGACTATCTTGGAGGTTGGTGACACTGCGCCAACTATCAATGACAATGGCATAATGCGCTATGATACCAATGTCATATCCGAGATATACCGTTTTATATATTTCCTATTAACAACTGATCGTCAGCGAATAATGACAGTGTGAACTTATGTTAATATTACAAACGCATAGTGAATTGACCATACGTCATCGGTCACTCACAAGAAATGTTATAGAGGCTCTGAGCGGTTTTCGATTGCATATTCCAGTGATGGATGTTAACGCACCGAAGTACGGTGATGATAACGACGCGGCATGGCTTGGATGTTCTATCTCAGCTGGAGTATACACGTTATGTAATCCTGATGGATTTGTGAAACGTCGAGGATCGATCTGCGCCGGTAATCAGATCTATCAATTCGAACTATTACTTTTAGTTACCCCTGGCCAGATCCCGAACCTTCAGCCGTTGATCATACGACTGTGGAATAGTTGGTCATACATCGGCAGTGAGTATCTGATGAGTGAAAATATCAGCGCCGTACGATGTGGTTATATAAAAGGAGAGGTGCCGACCCAAAGCGTTTTCAAGCAGATCATGTCTTTTGTAATGGGGCATATTGAGGGTCAGTTGACCGATAGCCTCAGGTGGCTAGCTGGTAATAGTCAACCGATGTTAATACCGAATTTGTCTGAAGCGGAGTATATCGAAAAGCTGCAGGAATATGGCTGGGGTCCTGATCTCATCTCAAGCATGAACAATCTGCTCGAGTTGTTTTTCGGAAGGATCGATGCTGATGATCTAATCCAACTATTAGGAATAATATCAGGTAAGATCCCTCATAGGTCTACGGCTATATTCAAGCATCCGGGTACTTATACGCACGACAGTGATATCGTGAATTCAACCGTCGTGGGTATGCGTAAATACGATGCTATTCGGGCGCTATCTAGACTTATCTTCGATCACTTTGTGTTCAGTATAACGCTGGACGGATGGGTCGTATCCATCGATGAGCTAGATTCCATGGCTGGTCCGAATATCAGGCTATCCGACGCCAATCTAGTCGCTGAGATCGAGCTGGTCTGTCGTAATTTTATCATAGGCTACTTTCAACAAAGCACCAACGGACAATGGCTCGACGTCATGGATGACCGAGTCTATCCGATAAGCTCAGTAACCATCACACGGACGATGGATGAATACGTTTCGGTTACCGTATGTTCCGGAGGCTCGATTTACGAACAGCGGTATGACCTTATAACCTTAGCGATATTATCACCAGTGATTGGTAATTGATTTCAGATATATATCATACTGGAGCTACTACTAACCCAATTACCAATCTAATCATTAAACATGGAGCTTTCACATGACTTACAGCATAGAGAATGTTGGAGAAACTATTCCAACTGGTATAATTAGCAGCGTTGGCAATTTCAATTCGGGATCTTGTGCTCTGTTTCTACTGTCACCTAGACAGATCGTACCCCATTTCAAACGACCTCTGATCTACAACTTCAACAATGAACTGATCGAATCAGTGTCTGAGAATATTATGAATCACCCATCTCACTCTGGCTCTATTAGGAAAGTGTTGAATACAACCCAAGGTATCAATACCGCGATAGTACCTTCTGGAAATGAAGGGATCAACGTATCGACGGATGCGTATTCTTCGCACTGGATGTTTGTATTGATCACCGATGACGCGCCCAGTTCTAATATCCATCTGGCCAATAAGTTTAATGTACGCTCGATATCCATCGGAATATGTGCGTCGGAACCGATCAGTCACAGTGGGATGATGTCGGCCACACCTGAGCAGTTCCTTAACCCAAATTGTCAGCTGGTCGAAACCAAGCTCCTTCAGATGACCAAATACAACACAGCTAATGTCGGAGGTTACACTGAGAAGATTGGTACCACCAGCAATAATAACATCGTGCATTTCGATCAGAATCTGTGGCATGGTCCACGAACTGGATTCGACAACTCCAGCTTCTTCTCACTCATGCCCAACAATGTCAAGAATGCAGTGATCAGTGATGATCGTGGTGAGGTCACTACATGTATTGATCACGCAGATTCCTTAAACGTCACTCATAACGCGCGGTTGACTGCTTCATTAGAATCACCAGTATCACACATGAATGAAATACTTACGGCGTTTGAAACTGGAGCGTCAAACGCACTCTACGCTGAGAACATAGTCGGCAATGATGAGTCTTTTGGGTATGCAAACGATCGTAACAGTATCATTCGTGAATCAGTGAATAATGCGTTCGATGCGAGCTACACAATCAACACACCAAGTCATCTATCACAATCATTTCTCAGTGATCGGTCAACGACGTATATGACTATCGGGATGGTCGTTGCTAAGTATCATCCAAAGGTATTTCCGGTAGTAACACCGAATAGTTCGGCTGCTGAAATCATGCCGCAACACTACTCGTCAGTGAATAACATCTTCTCGTCACTGGTGTGTTCGGTATTACCAACGTTGTTATCAAAGGTGGGTCTAGCCTCGCTTAGTTTCTTCTATAACTCACCGAACAACGCCTTCAAGGTACTGCATATTGATTCGGTCATCAGTCTCCCACAGCAGGTTCTCGCTTCTAAGTGGAATGAGATTACGGTGTTGCTTAGGACTGAGCTATTCCCAGTTCTGTACGGGAACTGTGGCTCATTCGATCTGCAAGCGATGTGTTCGGTGTCTGGGACGACTGATGTTATTCTGAACTTCCTGGATTTCGAACCAGTCCCAGTTGGCGTCATCTATCAGGAGAATACGGTATTAGGCGGAGTGGTTAGTCCACTGGTAGGGACTGGTGATCAGCTAAAGCACAACGCGATGCAACTTAATCAGCTGATCACTAATGTAAGTGGGCGAACGGCGCCTGGACCTAATTACTAAAAGAAAGGAGAGATCTGAGTCGAAAGACTAAATGGCGCAGATCTCTCTTCAAAATTCATATATGAAGGGGAAGGACATGTCAGAAATAAAAGCGAAGAATGTAGAGGGCTTCGTCAGAGATCTTATCACACTCGCAGGATTATTTGAGTGCGATGATGAAGGGTACGTCGTAGCTAAGCATGATGATGATCAACCAGTGGTTACTAAAGTTGGCAACCAGATGAAACGGCTGATGGTCATGAAGGAGCTCATCAAAGACAATGATGCTTTGATAATCAATCCGCTGAATGAAAATATCTCAGAATCTCCTGACTCGAAGTGGCTGTATACGATCTTCAGCGCTGGTATCACTCGCCGGATCATCGAATTGGCTAGACACTTGAAACTGGTACTTGAACTCGAAAACGAAAAGGATTCCAATATCGGGTTGTCAAATGAGATGTTACAATTCGCTGCAAAGCATAAAGACTTCGACGCAAAGGTGTTGGCACATTTTGAGATCATCACGAAAGATAAGCTGAAGTTCAGTAATGTGTGGTACAACCGGAAGTTCAAGGAGGCTCGATTCCGGTGTGTTATTTACAGTGCTGAAGCAGCTACTCAGTTCCCACAGGTAACGAAAAAGTCATGGAAGGCTATCATCTCTTTCATGAGCGATATCCTCGATCTGGATAATGACATTGAGGTTGCCAGTAACCAGATCAGTACGAAGTATTCGATGGTGAGCGACCTGATCACCGTGCCGAAACTCGAGTCGATCTTATCGGTATATCTGAAGTTGTATTCCAGGTTAAATCGATTCCTCGACATGTGCGAGAGTGATGACGACAGTTTTGTCGTAGATATCACCTCATTGGGCAATCACCTCAGCCACCTCGAAGATTATTACAAGCTGACCAAATGGTTCGTTACCTCAACCTCAACCACGTCAGTTCCGGATAACCCAGCTATCAGACCAGCGGTATCTATAACAACGCCATCAGCGGGTGGTATACCATCCAACCCGATGACGCAGCAGCCGTATCAAGGGGGTATTGTTGTTGAACAGGAGTCTGGGATACCATCTAATCCAGCACGACGTGGAATTGAATACGCTTCTCCAGGTGTGTACGGTCCTGGCAACCCAACCTTCGGTATGAATGCCCCGTTATATAATCAACCTCCGCAGCATCAACAGGTTCAGTGTATCCCGGTCAATCAGAACTATCAACAGTCGGGTGGATACATCCCAACTCAGCCGACTGGTATGTTCAATACTCGGTATTAACCACCAAGGTGAGTGAGCACTGCCTCAGTCAGAGTGCTCACTCACCTCAACTACCTTATATTTTTTGAGAGAGGTATTCATGAGTAATAACTTTAAGGTATATGTAGGTGTAGCGGTAGAAGACCGAGTATTGAAATCCAGAAAGCTGAAGGTATTCCTACGTGAGCTCACACCTTACGCTGCTGGTCCATTAAAGGATACGACTAGATCGGAGAAGTTCACGGTCGCGAATGAGCATGGCGATAAGACCTCGGGAAACGTCAGTACGACGACGTCCGTGATCGCTGATTACTTCGGGCTTGACACCAATCGATTCTTCCCGCCGGATATTGTTACTGGGGAACAGGTATTGGTATTCCAATACGCTGATGAGGATGAGTATTACTGGGTATCTGCCGGTCGTGATGATAACTTACGGCGTGGGGAGTTAGACCGATGGGCAGTATCAGATGATATGGCAATCAATAAGGAACTCACCGAGGATAATACCTACTTCGTTGAGCTTGATACTAAGCTAACAAAAAGGTTCCGTGTACATACGGCTCAGTCCGATGGTGAAGCTTTCGTTTACGACATAGTTATCGATGCTAAGAATAGCCACGTCAAGATAAACGACAACGCTGGCAATGAGATTATTCTGAATTCAGCGACCACGGATATCAGGCTTACTAACGCTGCCGGGTCTGTCGTTGATCTTAATAAAGTAGATATATTCATTACAGCACCTAGAGACATAGTCCTTCGCGCTGGGCGACGATTGGTCATCGGTGCTAGGGAAATGGTACATACTTCGGTCATAAGTAGAGTCGGTAACATATTCAAGATAAGAGCTTAAACTATGAGGAGAACCCACCATGATGGACGACTTTACTAAGGATTCGGTTATCTACGATTATCGGGTCGAGGTAGATCAATCTGGACCGCAGCACATCTTACTCAAGACTGAAAAGTATCATGGCGAACCATTTGAGTACACCATCAAGATAAACACGATCACCAACACTATTGAGCTCCACGATGATGTTGGAAATGAGATATGGATCGATACATTACTTAACCGGATAAGGCTCTTCAATCAGGATCTAACCAGGATCACTATCGACAAAAAGACTGTTGAAATATCGATCGACTCCGGGTCCTCCACTAACCTTAATCCTACCGATATCGTATCGTTTGCCCCGACTTATTACAAGGTGCATAACACTGATAAGGCTGAGATCGTCATCGACAAGAAGAATATCGAAATCAAGGCACCTGATCATTTCATCCTGTCAACAGATTCTGGATCGAAGATAGAACTGTCGAAGACTGAAGTGAAACTCGACGCTCCGTCTATCTCGCTTAAGACTGCAGGTGTCGATACTTCGATCGACGAAATCAACGCTAAAGCCTCTGCCGCCGAGACTAAGGCCGCTGCTGCAGAATCGGCAGCCGCAGCTTCATCGCAAGCAGCCGCCTCTGCTGCGACAGATCTGTCTGCAGCGATTGCCCGAATTGATATATTGGAAGCGTCTATTACTGAACTTAGTGATCGGATAACAGCTCTTGGTGGCTGATTAAACATTTGAGGTACTATTATGTTTTCGTTCTGGAAAAGAGAAGAGGAGGGTCTGACCGTAGCTGAATTCAATCAGTTATCAGACCGATTGGATGCCGTTATTCTTAGTTGGGCACGGCATGAGGTAGCGACCGGAATACAGTCAAATACGAAGCTAGCTGAGATTCTCATATTCAATTTTAAGCTAGTGTATAGCCCGGATGCTCGTGGGACTGAGATGCGTGACTTCATTAGTAAGACGACGGATCTCAAGGGGGAAACCGACTTCACTTTTAGTAGGATCCAAGACCTATTCATAATCATTAGCACGATGTTTCCGAATAGCTTCATTGAAGACATTCGACTGATGCATTATGAAACTATTCGAGATCTTGGTTATCCCACTGATGATTCTGTTTTTGAGCAGCTATCATTTGCCTGGCTGGTGCATCGAATACAGCATACACTCAGATACTGTATGTCAAGCTAAGGTGGTTGATGTTCGGAACACTCGATAGAGCTGGTTGATCTCAGTAACGCCTGGGATCAATAACGTGCTCCTCGTGGTGAAATCCTCAAACATAGTGATGTCATTGATGAGTCGAGCGATCCAGATGATTGACGGGTGACAACTATTGTCACGCATCAGATGCTCGAATTTGTACCGATATCGGTCACGAGTTTCATCAGTGATGGATATCTCCGAGCTGGCTGCTTTGATTACGTCGATGTGATCGGTGATGAATACTCGCCATGCGACGTCAGTTATATTAAGTTTGCTGAGTTTCTTATCGAGCTGTTCAATGAGTGATCCGGTCTCAGTCATCTTAGTGACCTCCGTAGTTCATATATATATTAGAGTAGTACATAGCCTATTTCATACTGATTATTATAGTATTGATGTAGGAGCTTTACCCAACTTTAGTACGGCGAAACCCGGTAGAACTGATGATGTCAGCTACCAAAACGATTAATAACATGCCAACATTGTTTGGTGTGACTAGGAGATTAACGATATGGCGATACTTGATAATCTACGAGCGGATGTAAGGAATCTCGGACTAACTGCGTTGTTAGCCCCAGGGGTCATGACCGCTTCCGGAAGCAGACTTGATATCTTTGCGAAGAATATAGGCCAGACGCGAGTGATGGATAATGGTGAGTTTCCTCACGTATTCACCGGCTTCGAGACGATGTTTTCCGATTATACATTCGACTCGACTAAACGAAATAACCCTGTAAAAGTAATCGCAATCGTTGATAAATACGCCATGAAAGTAGCGAGTATTCGGGCTGGCAGTAATCCTTCCCGTACGGTGATCTATCGCGATCTGGAAACTGGCGAAGTATCTTACTTTGACATCCGGCGATTTACCCATTTCACTAACGACTACGGTTATGAGAATATTATGCGGTCTAATATTCAGGTGAATGACATAATCGATCCAGATATTGAATTCTATTCTTCCCCAGCAAAAGATGGTAATATCTATAAACTCGGTATCAATGCTAATGTAGCATTTGTCACGATGTTGGAGACCACTGAGGATTGTTTTGGTATTTCAGCCAGCCTTGCCGAACGGATGTCGCCAAGAGGATTGGAGATGAAGAGTATCAGTATCGACATGAAGAAGTACCCTCTGAATATTCACGGCGACGAGGAGACCTATAAGTTCATTCCTGATATCGGTGATTCAGTTGGGGCTGATGGTATCTTATGCGCATTTCGTCCGATCAAGAAGTTCAGTGCGATCTCTGATCTACAGCCGGATAAGCTGAATAGGATCAATCATCTCTTTGATAAAAAGGTTTATGCTCATCCTGGATCGAAAGTCGTCGATATCGAGGTACACATGGATAGTCGGTGCGCATTACCGTCGAGGATCTATGAACAGGTGAAGGTATACGCCGAGGCTCGATTATCGTATTGGAAAACCATCATCGATGTGTATAACTCAGTAGCCAGTCTACCTATCAGTAACAAATTCAATACGCTAGTTACAAGGGCTATGGGTTTTGTCATGGCTGCTAAACAAACAGTACCTGGTATCCAGAAGCGGACCAAAGTCCTGCTACTTGACAAATACAACCCGATCAATCTAAAGATCGATATCATGTTGTCACATCAGGTAACGGTTAATCGAGGGCATAAGACTTCTGGTCGTGAGGGTGGCAAAGGGGTAGTCATCGTTAAACCGGATAATGAGATGCCGATCGACGATCAGGGGTTTCGGGCTGATATCGTGATCGATCCAGTATCCGTATTGAAGAGAACGAATATCATTCAACTATACGAACAGTATATCAATCGAGTATGCAAATGGTTTGCGATGAACCTCGATCGTTTAGGAAACTCTGAACAGCAGTTTGCTGGTATTGTCGAGTTACTGAATGATATCAATCCCGAGTATGCGAAGTTGATCAGTGAAGAGCACCCAACTGAGTTGCTCAGAGCTCGGTTTGCTGAGCATTGTAAGAATGATACAATCAATGTATGTATCCCACCTGGAATGAATAATCTGACTAAGGACATGGTCAGGCTACTTCGCAATAAGTACCAAACCCCAATCAGCCCTATCGAGTTCATCATTGATACGTCGACTGGTAAGAAGAAGATCAGAACCAAGACATCAGTTCCGATCGGTTCAAAGTACATATATTTACTATCAAAGTATCCAAAGCCGATGGCTCCGGGATATGGCTATGTGAACACTTGTCACATGCCGGTAAGTTGTCGAGATAAGAATGAGGTCCCAATCAGCACGACGCCAATTCGCTTCGGTGAAAGTGAATCCAGGATATTCGCAACTACGGTAGACATATCAACGGTATTACGACTGAAGAATCTGTTTAGTGGGGCGCGGAGCGGTCCTAGACTGATGATCAATGCGCTGATGGCTGAATCTCACCCATCTCAGCTGAAGCGAGTTGACGTATCGTCTGAGGCCTTGTATGATGATAACCCATCTATTCGGATAGCCCATCATCTGTTCTGTACTGCTGGGATCGAGCTGCAGGAGTCTCTGATATCGACTGACGAAGCTGCAAAACATTTCGATAGCGTATCTAAACTGTAAATCGCATGGGGGCGTCAGGCGAGGCGCCTCCATCTCTGTTTAATAAAAGGAATGTTATATGAACACATTGAATCTAAAGTCGGTTGACATGCGCGCGATCATCAGCGAACTACCAACGGTTGGTAGTAAGATAGTAGTGTTCGACGATGGCAGCCAAGTGGTTATGCCAGTTCGGAAGCTTATATTTCATCTCATCTTTTGGAGCATAGCGCGTAAATGGGGTGTTCCGGTATTGCCGAGTCTAATCGTCGAAACCCATCCAACTACGTCATCCACGATCGGTAATCTTGGCACTAAGATTCTGGTTGAGATCCAGAAAACTCATAACGATTATCATGAGGTAGTTTTCGATTTCAGTGAAGCCATGGACACCCTGAGTATCTATGTGACTGATAACTGTCAGGAATACCATAGATCTCTATCGATCTTAGATCTGGTAGATATCGCCGATATACCCAGTGTCAAAGCTATCTGCGAGAATAAGGTGAATGATCCGAATATCCCAATGAAGGAAGCTGAACGGCAGATCAAGGCTAACGTGGCAAAGCTATATGAGGAACTGTGTAAACCTCATCCGGCGAATACCATCTACGATTTCATCAATCTGCGGTTTGTAAATCCAACTCAGCTGGCACATATCTTCTATCAGATAGGGTTTCGAACTGATATCGACGATACAGTCATTCGATATCCAGTGCAGGGGAACTATCTTGACGGACTGCAGAATATCATCGAGTTTGGTTTGGAGGCATTGAGTGCTAAGAAATCAGCATTCTATAATAAAGATTCGTTACCGGACACCGAGTATTTTGTTCGGCGACAACACATCCTGTTGAGTAGTGTCCCGTATTTCTATCCGGGAGATTGCGGTTCCCAGATAACTCTACCGATCCTAGTAACGAAGAAGCTTCGTAATGATATCCTGTTCAAGAACTTCGTTGATGGATCTAGACTCATCACGATGACCAAGGACAATGTAGATAAGTACATAGGGCAGGTTGTCCAATTCCGGACACCGATCGGATGCAACTACACAAACGGTGTTTGTGAGGCATGTGGTGGAAAACTAATCGCTGGATTACCGCCCAACACCCATATCGGTATATTCTCAGCCATCCAGGTAACTGCAGTTATCACTCAGGTCATCTTGAGTGCTAAGCATATGCAGGATACCAGAACCGTAGAATATATCATTCCAGAAGAACTTGCGCAAATCTTCATCAAGGTGAAAGGGAGCATCTTTATTAAGCCGAAGTTCTCAGCGAAGCTAAAGAAGCTATCACTGGTCATACCGACCTCAGACACCAAGCACCTCATGAATCTTGGTAGTTTCAATCTGTCAAGGCTCAATGTAATCAATGAGTCGTTGTTTGGTACGTGTGGTAGTCTTCTGCTGATGAAGAACAATGTACCGATGACTGATCAGGTGGATCTTGGTTGTAACGGACAGCACCCGTTGTATAGTAAGTATCTCATAAAATACATCGAGGATCATCCGGAACACGTCTCCGTCCATGATGAGATGTTCATCCTGGATCTGTCAGACTACGACTTCATGAAACCGCTATTCAAGATCATCGTTATGAATAGTTCGATGGTTAAGTTCGTTGGGAAGGCTAAGACATTCCTGGAGTCAACGATCAAGGAGTATACGTCAGCGACCAAAGCTGTTACTGATTTCGCTGAGCTGGTGTACGCTCAGGTTCATCCGAACCTCACGTACCTTGAGATTGTACTACGCGGTGCATTGGCTACATCAGCGTTCGATCATCGAATACCGATCGTTACTGATATGGATAATGTGAAATTCGATACGAATAAGAAAGCTCTTCAGGGTCGGTCGATCGGGCAGCTTTGTGCATTCCAGGAACTGCACTCGGCGTTCTACGACGCTTCGATGTTCCTAGTACCAAAAGAGATCACTCCATTCGATTCATTCTTGAATCTTAAGGAGAAAGATTATAGTAAGAAAAAGAAACGATGATGGTCGAATAATCGGCTGATTATCATACCAAATGGAGTAAGATCCCTGAAAAGATGATAAGCGATATTATCCCGCTGTACAGGGAAAAGTACCTTTCATCTCTAGGGGGTCCTAAATCCTTTTATCAGTCGAAATGTTGTTAGGCATCTAATGACAGCCACTCGAGGAGTCTCATCATGCCACCAGTAATATTGAGTAAAGGTACGACCGCCCTGCTCACCGTCTGTAATCAAAATGGTCGATTCGCTGAAGCTGATCAGTTATCGGTATTCGACTTCCTGAAATCGTATTTGATCGAAACGGAATGGGACGCCCGAATCAAGCGGAACATCCAGAAGTACCATTATTACAAATACAATCGAGCTACTGGTATGCTACATCTACCGGTACATGTCTTACCATGGCTAGAAAGCTATCTTGAACGCAATGGGGTAAGCTATGTAATCGAGCCTATTCCCGTTAGTGAATCTATAGATATCAACATCGATGATACCGGATCGTTTACTGATCGAAGCTATCAGTCAGCAGCTATCGAATTTCTTACCGATAGTCGACGGCCGATGCGGGCGCTTGATCTCCAGACAGGCTGTCTAGTTGGGGACTCTGTCATCGATTTTAATCGGGCAAAGAAAGGTTTTCGATTATCGATATCCGAGGCCTATGAACATTTTCATAACACAGGTTCATTGTCAGCTAGGGATTGGGATAGATCAATCCCAACGTTTGTTCGTTCGTTTACCGGGAAAAGAATACAGCTACACGAAATAGATGACATAATGTATTCCGGCGTGCGACCAGTTTACCTAGTAACTCTATCAAACGGACTCAGTATCGAGTGTACTGCTGATCACCAGATTATGACGAAATGGGGGATGGTTCGGGCTGATTGTATTGTTGGAAAAGAGGTCATGTGTGATTCCGCCAATAGCAAGAAATCTGGACGGGCCTATAAGCGGGTCATTGATCACTATCTAGCTGTATCAAGTGATATGTATAGTCGGTTTAATCAGGGTGTCCCGGAATTCTCAACCGCAGTGTCATTTGAATATGTTGGTGATAAATCCACGTATGACATCTGCTGCAAAGAACCTCACCATAATTTTGTTGCTAATGAGATCGTTGTTAGCAATTCTGGGAAAACTTATATTGCTATCCGGACGATCAGCGAGCTAAAGAAGCGGGCGTTGGTTGTTGTACCAGCTTCTCTGATTCAGCAATGGTACGACGCTCTCAATTCTATGGTCATCGCCAACGTAGATGTGATCCGTGGTAATAAACCGATCCATCAGATCGTGGAAGCCAACTACGACATCGATAGTGATATCATTCTAGCGTCAGTGAACACGTTATCCGAGTTTGCATCAGGAGCTGGCGTTTACAACGTAGGACCAACGATCACTGAGTTCCTTCGTAAACTGAGGATCGGCGTTAAGGTAGTCGACGAATGTCATCTTAACTTCTTCGCTAACACGATGATTGATATTCAGGCTAACGTCGAGCACAACCTTTATCTGTCAGCTACGCATATGCGCAGCGCTAAGAGTAGTAACCGTATCTTCAAGCTGGTATTTCCTGAAGAGATCAGACGTGATGGAGATGAGTACAATCGCTATGTGAATATCACTGAGTGTCGATTCAGCGTAGGTCCGATCAACCAGAAGTTGGTTATCACTTCACGAGGCTGGGCTCAGTTCAAATACGAGAAGCTCATGTTCAAGGACTATAAACGGATCAGCTCTTTCTTTGACCGGATACTGTTCAGGATAGTTGAAGAGAAATACATCTCAGTGCGACGAGATGGTCAGAAGATGCTGATGATCGTCGGGCTCCGTGACTTTGCTGAGTTTCTTGTGATCTGGTTCACTAACACTTATCCGGATCTCAAATCGATAGCGTTCCTTCACGAGACCCCCGAAGAGGAGATCGATGCGGCAGACATCATCGTATCGACTATCGGCAGTGCTGGAACTGGACGTGATATCAAGAACTTACGGACTATGCTACTATTTAGCAGCTTTAGCTCAGAGGCTCTAACTACCCAGACCCTTGGTCGTTTACGGAAGTTACCAAACGGAGACACCCCCGAGTTCGTATACTTCGTAAACACGAGTCTATTACCGTGCATCAGGCATGCTGACAATCGACGTCCGATCTATCGGTTACTCGGTAAGAAGTTCGACATCGCTAATTATTAATTTAACAGGAGGGAACATGGCTGACGAGAATTGGCGTATCGAACAGGTCAACACTAGCGCTGGTAATGAACGGGTGATCGTGAACACCACCCTACCGATGGTACTACCATTGGATACTTACAATTACACGATCAATACGCCGATCGTTTTAGCGCCGTTAAATGCGTCATCCACTTTAGTGCTCAGCGCTAGTGAGAACTTAGGTAGACTCAAACTACACATCCATGATCTTCGCGTGGTAGATGGGGCTATCGTGAGCAGCATAGCTTTTGAGATCAGAGGCTCACACCATCAGCTAAGTAAGTTCAAGAACGAAATGAATCGGGTGTGTGATATTCACCGATGCGTCGGTATCAGCTTCTTACTACGAAAGTTGTTCTACGCTGGGTTCTCGACTTTATACAATCCGAAGATACTACATCGCAAACAGAATTCAACACTACGGGCAACGATCAACGTTGTATCTAATACGGTTAATCACTCTAATCAAGATGAGGAACAAGATGGAATTTAATGAGATAGATGATATGGCCCCAGCCATCGACAGTCGTATCCAATATAAGCGAGGTCAACCAGGTCAACCATCTGGTACGGTTTCATTCAAGTCGGTTAACCCAGTTAGCGGCGTTGTTATATCTAAATCGATTGACTGGGGAGCTGATAAAAGTGAGATGCAGGCGTTGATCGAACTGAATGAGTTCATTACGCAGTTTAGTTTTCGTTTGCCGTAATAGATCAAGCTACATCGTTATATAAAGTACCTGATATTACGCGCTACAAGGCCCCCGTGTACTGGGGTCTTGTGGCGATAGTATGAGAAAAATGCACTCTTTATCTATTTTTAATCGAAGGAGGCAATTGCGTGCAAACGGAAGAAATACTGGTCAAAATCATATTTAACAACCAGATGTTATTTTGCGGTATCTTCGGTGCACTTGGCGGTGTAGTCCATTCATTAGATGTTCGTAGTGGGATCACTTTACCGATCCTTATCAATAAGATAATAATCTCTCTCAGTGCGGGACTGTTGTTATTCTTTGCTACGTACGATATGTCAGCAATTACTCCAGCGACCCGTATCGCTGCGGCGATAGTATCTGGATTCTATGGATCATCTCTATTTCGTTATCTAGCGAAGATCTATACGAAAGCTGATCCACATGAATTCACTAAAGCCAGGCCACTGGATGATGCTACTGATGTTGAAAATAAACCACCTGATGGTGATGGAGGGTCTTGTGGTAAAACTAGATAGTAACTTATATAGAGCTATCGTGCTTAAGTTGCTTCGGTATTCGAACGCGATAGCAGTGATCATGATCATCGTGGCGATATATGTATGCTTTTCGTCAAACTCATGGCTCTACGCCTTGATACTCGGTCTATCGTCAATATATCTGGGCTGGCTTACCAGTCAGTACATCATCTCCGAAACCGACGACTTTAATGAGCAGTGTAGCTTACAGTACGGATGTCAGGTAGCGTCATTTAACAGTCGATTGTCGATCGTGTCAAACACAACGATGGTGCTATTCGGCTTAGCGTTCACTGCTTTGATTGTTCGATACTTGGTCATTGATGACCAGCTGGATTCAGCGGTCATTAATAATTCGTACATCATCGGATTCATCAAGTTGATGCTGATGTACATAATGTCCGATAAGATCCACACTTCGCAGTTACTGGTATCGATCTTGTATCGGTATACTCAGTCTATCCGCTTCCTGAACATAGACCTCGATCCCAGGCATCCTGAGCTGCGATACCCAGTGATCTTCCTAGATGGATCGCGGATCTCAGCAACCCGGTATCGGGTGACTGGTTATGCGAAGAATGTAACCACCGTATTCAATCCCCAGTTGTCTTTAGGTGACAACTCAACGATCGAGTATAAGTTTATCGCTGAGGATAAAGATCACGTAGTCCATGCCATACCGTTGTATGACAAATACGAATCGCCGTCGTGTTTCTTCCGATGTCATGTTGTTGTAAAGAACGCCGAAGCCAAACCATCTGAAAACTAAATATACGAGGCTTGAATATGTTGTTAACCTTTTACCATGAGGTGTCGATTGATGCCTGACTTAATCTTATTCTCAACAGATCGGCCGGATTTCTATGTCTTGGAACAGATCTACGATTCGGTTACGAATCCTACGGGAACAATCATACCGCGGCCACAGTCATTAGTACTCGACGTGAGCAATGGCGTATTGAAGCGAGTTCTCTCGGTCAATGAAACAACTTTAAACTCAACCTACGGTCACGTATTCACCTCGATACTGTCACCGCCAACGACTGATGATCCGTTAGCCGATGATGCTGCGGCTGGTATATCGATTATCGACTACGGCAATAGCCGGATGTATCTGTTTTATGATAAAGCAGAAACTCCTACTAAGCTTACGATCGATAAGAAGGTGATGATCCTCGGTAACGACGCTTACTCATATGAGATCGATAAGTTCGATGCGGCGTTACAAAGGTACATCCCCATCTCGTTATACTTCGACACGGAGGGTACCTTTAACGGGACTAAGATCCCGTTAAATGTCATCAGCGATGCTGGTAATGCTAAGGTACCGTCGAACTGTCACACGACCGAGAACCTGGTGGATGGTAATATCTATCACATGTTCATCTTCGACTACGCCGGTACTCAATGTGGCTCGATCAGTCTGTTTGCTCGTAAGGCGGTAATCAACAATGTCTTGGATGATACGTTGCTGATCGAGGCCTTCACGGTTGAAGCTACTCAGATGGATAATGACGGTTTCTACCTCTTTCCTGATCAGGATCCATCCAGTCTGTTGATAACTCCGAGAGTTGTATTGAACAACGGTAAACGGGCTGCGGTTAATATTGATAATTCAGTATGCTACCTTTACGGTCTGGAGGGGTTCACTGCAGCTTATCCGGGTCAGACTGTTGACTTGTTGGTGAAGTACTTCTTAGCTCCGACTCAGCAGGCTGTCGGTGACGACCTAGTCGTCTCTGGTAGCTCTCGTTATATGATCAAGGAGGTAAAGCTGACGGTAAAGGATCCTGGTACCAACGAGTACTCATTCAAGATCTTAACCGTGCCGATATACCTACCATCCGTATTCCGTTGGACCTTGGTATTCTTCTTGTACTCGATCGATGATAATGTCGTGCATAATGTCACGTCGTTCGTAAATGTATCACCAGCGTTCGATGGTCGATTGATGGGTATCAATCAGGAGTTGATGTTATCACTTCGAGTCCGAGAGCTGTTTCCTGATGCGGCAACTGACTACATTTACCAGCAGCCTGTCAGTGTCAAATTAGCGCCATACGACTTCTATGAGCGTTACGTGATACGCGATACGGCTGGTGATTCTTACGGAGTGTTCGGCGTAGATTCACCGATCCTCCCAAGACCGGTGATCTACTATGACGAGACCCTTAGTCAGTATTTCATCCCGTCGAGCAAGTTTAGTCTGGCGTCGATGATGCTCGAAGCATTCTATTACAAAGCACGACCGTTGTACGATAGCAGCTGGTTATCGTCACCATTAGAACCGACGCATTTCACATTGCGTAACGCAGTCACTGGTAATCTGATGTTGAGTGCACCGATAGCGATGGACGCGTTTCAGCAAGCGTTCGCTATCAACGATACAGAAGCGCCCAATAAGTTGTTGGGTACGAATTGTATCGTAGAGTTCTTAAAATACGAACTGGGCGAATATACTGTACTGTACGGTAGTCCGGTCGACGTCTACCGTGGTACATTTGCTTGATCTTAAACTGGAGGAACCTTTGTGAAAAACGTATTTGCCGGATTTGAAAAATGCTCGAATTATGCAGTGATGGCGACCGTTGTCATGCGCACTATCACCTCAATGAATCGATTTAAGAGTGTCCCACGGGACTCTGTTATTTCATCTATATTTGCCAAGCTCAAAGAGCGGGCAGCTAAATAATAACCAAAGCCTATTTAAGATACTCTATCAATATACTCCAAGGAGAGCCCCATCATGAGCACTACTGATTTAGCTGAAGCGGTCGTCGAGTTTGCCGCTGGGTCCGAAGCAAACTGGAACAACTTTGCGCTACCCATCCCGAGTAATGTGGTGATCTTCACCACCGACACTCAGAAGTTCAAACGTGGTGACGGCGAACACCGCTTCACCGATCTCCCCGACGGTCCATCTATCGCTGGTATCGCTAACAGTGAGGAGACGGTACTGAACGTGTTGTCTACGCTAATCCCGGCTGATAACGATTCGATCATCGTTATCGATAGTGAGATCTACAAAGCGAGCACTACCAAGCTGACTACGATCATGGCTCGGATCAGCGCTATCGCCAATACCGATACCATCCAAGATGCTAACATGGATACGATCGTCAGCCAAAGCAACATGGTCGACCAGTCCGTAGCTGTAGCTCCGGATGGCGCGCTGGCTATCATCACTAACCACAAGATGAGCCCTGGTATCTTGGCTGAGGGGCTGATCGTTTCTCAAGACGAACCACCGGTCTTCATTGAGTCGTATGGTATCTTCAGCGACAAGGCCTGTACGATACCAGTCGATACCTTCAACTACAGCTCGACGTATTATGCGAAGGTAGTCGGTCAGCATGATACTGTTGACGTCGATGAGCTCAGCTTTACGCTAACTGAAGAGAGTGACTGGGTCGATACCGTACATCTCGGTCGTGGACTGTTCAAGATCAACGTGGCTAAGCCACCTACAGGTGGACCACTGGTGATGACGGCAACGGTTACCTACAATGCTGATACAGTGAGCGCTGAGAAGACCATTACGTTGAGTGCCTACGTACCTCTGATTTGCGCGCTGTATGGCGGTATTAAGGCTGACACATTTTCGGGTGCAACAGTAGACACTAATGGTAACATATTTGTGGTTGGTGTAAACAGTTCTGATATCTCTGCTATCGGTACTGGTACTGTCGTAAAATTCGATAGTAATCTGAACATCGTTGCTGCTAAATACTGTACCTCTGTTGTCAATACCAATGGGTGGAAGGATGTAGTAATCGATGCTGATGGTAACGTCATCTGCGTTGGCACATTAGATCCAGCTACTACCGGAAATCTTGCACGCGGCGCAATCACTAAGTTCGACAACAACCTCAATCTCATCGCTAATAAATACTATTCCAATGAGCGGCTAGGATATCTCTTTGATGTAGTCATAGATACTACAGGTAATATTTTCTGCTGTGGTAGCCTTGACACAGGCGGGGTCGTTCTGAAACTGGATGGTAGTCTGAATCTGCTTAGTCAAAAGGTTATTTGTGATCCAGGTACGGTGCTCACTGGTATGGCGATTGACTCGTCAGGTAATATTATCTGCGCTGGTAAATCTAAGCTATCCGGGGTCAGTTCATACGACGCTTTCGTTGTTAAGCTTGATAGTTCGCTAAATCTGATAGTAGGACAGCGTGGTGGAAATGGTACCTATAGTGAGCTCTTCTATGATGTAGCGATTGACTCCAATGGCAATATCTTCTGTTTAGGTCAAACTTATTCGGAGGGCGCCGGGGCCACTACCAACCCCGTTTTGCTCATCGTTAAATTTGACGCTGATCTAACTCCATTGGTCAAGAAAAGATATGGAGGTTCTCTAGGCGATTGGGGGTTTGCTATTGAAATCGATAATTCGAACAACGTCTTATGTGTCGGGTATACCTATTCTGAAGGGGCTGGTAGTACTGATGGTCTGGTAGTCAAGTTCGACAATAACCTGAATAAGCTAGCTGGAAAGACCTTCGGAGGCACCAATACCGATATCGGCTATGGTATTACTTTAGATAACAGTGGTGATATAATCTGTGTTGGATCGGTTGCATCGACCGGAGCCGGTCTCACTGATGGGTTCGTTGTAAAGTTTCCAAACAATCTTCCATCGGGTAGTTTCGTCAGCGACAATGGTTTACTAACGTTCAGTGATAGCAGTTTTGCCGTAATTGATAGTATAATCTCCTTCGCCAGTTTCGCAACTGCACCGGTTACTGCAGACGGAGTGATAACGGATAATACCGCAGCAGTACTCACATCAAACCTGACTAGTACTCGTTTCGAAATAGCCCTTTAAACTTCCATCGAGGAGCTCACATACTCATGCCCACATTTGATTTAGCCGAAGCTATGGTCGAGTTCGCTGCCGGATCCGAAGCGAATTGGAACAACTTCACACTACCCATCCCATCTAACGTCGTCATCTTCACGACGGATTCGAAGAAGTTCAAACGAGGTGATGGTGTTCATCGCTTCAGTGAACTTCAGGAAGGACCTTCTATCGAAGGGATAGCCTCTGGTGAGGAGACGGTAGTCAACGTCCTCACTACGTTACTCCCTACTGACAACGATGCAATCGTCGTCATCGATAGTGAGATCTACAAGCCTAGTACTACTAAGCTCAATGACATCATCGGTCGCATCTTCGCCATCGCCAATAAAGATGCGATCCAGGATGCTAATATCGCTACGGCGGTAAGTCAGTCTAGCCTAATCAACAGTGCTACCACGGCGGCTGACGATGGAAAGCTGGCGGTGATCAGCAACCACAAGATGTCGGCCGGTGCGCTGATCACGGGACTCTCCCCAGTAATAACCACGTCTCCGATCTACATCAGGAGCTTTGGTATCTTCAGCGACAAGGCCTGTACGATACCAGCCGATACCTTCGATTACAGCTCGACGTACTATGCAAAGGTGCATGGGATGCATAATGCTGCTGATGTTGACAGCCTTACCTTTACGTTGACCGAAGAGAGTGACTGGGTCGATACCGTACATCTCGGCCGTGGACTGTTCAAGATCAACGTCGCTAGGCCGCCTACTGGTGGACCGCTGGTGATGACGGCAACGGTCACCTACAATGCTGACACAGTGAGCTCCTCTAAGACCGTTACGTTGAACGCTTACGTGCCAATATTTGCTGCAGTATACGGTGGCAGTGCTTCTGATGTCTTCTATAGTGTAACTACTGATAGTTCGAATAATATCATCTGTGTTGGGAGTACTGCTTCTGAGGGAGCTGGTGGTGATGCTCTAGTAGTCAAGTTTGACAGCTCTCTGAACGTCGTAGCTAGGAAACGTTACGGTGGTAGTAGTAGTGATCAATTCCAAGCTGTAGTTACTGATGGCTCAGGTAATATCATCTGTGTTGGGAGTACTGCTTCTGAGGGAGCTGGTGGTGATGCTCTAATAATCAAGTTTGATAGCTCATTGGCTATATTGGCTCGTAAACGATACGGTGCAGCTGGTATTGATAACTTTCAAGCTGTAACTGTCGATAGTCAGGACAACATTATCTGTGCTGGCCAGCAATTGTCTGGGGTTGGCGGCGGTGACGCAATGGTTATCAAATTCGATAGTCAGCTGAACAAGTTAGCTGGAAAGCGGTATGGCGGTAGTGCAGCTGACATATTCCAAGGTGTTGCTACAGATAGTGCGGACAATATCATCTGTGCTGGGTACACTCTTTCTGAAGGGGCTGGTAATTACGATGCTCTGGTAATCAAGTTTGATAGCTCGCTGAATATCTTAGCTAAGAAGTGTTACGGTGGCGTTTCTCTTGAGTACTTCAATGCTGTAACTACTGATAGCTCTGATAACATCATCTGTGCTGGGTATACTACTTCTGAAGGAGCTGGTGGTGACGCCCTAGTAGTCAAGTTTGACAGCTCTCTAAATATCGTAGCCAAGAAGCGTTATGGTGGTAGTGGCAGTGATCAATTCCAAGCTGTAACCACTGATAGCTCTGGTAACATCGTCTGTGTTGGGTACGATTCTGAAGGAACCAATGGTGATGCCCTAGTAGTCAAGTTTGACAGCTCTCTAAATATCGTAGCCAAGAAGCGTTATGGTGGTATTAGTAATGATACTTTTTACGGTGTAGCTACTGATAGCTCTGGTAACATCATCTGCGCTGGAAACACTAGTTCTGAGGGAGCTGGTGGTACTGATGCTCTAGTACTAAAGCTGCTAGCAACTATCCCAGCCGGTACATTCACTGGTACAGTACTTACTGGACTTACTCTAGCTGATAGTAATCTTACATTAGCCGATAGTGTCTTGACATTAGCTAATAGTAATCTTGCATTAGCTGATAGTGCCTTGACATTAGCTAATAGTACATTGACCTTAGCTGATAGTATATTGGCTTACGAGACTGATACCCTGAACTAATCTACAGTATTTTAAACCAAATTCAACACACCCATCCAACGCTCTGTGATAGGGTGTTGGATGGGTGCATCTATAATCTATCTCATGTATATATCACCATAGTGAATGTATTGACATAAAGTTTAATACTCCCTTAACATCTCTCTTATTATGGAGGTCATTATGACTAAAGAGAAAGTACGAAACAAGATGGTAACGTGTATGGGTCTCCCGATGATGGGTCCTATACCCGACGAGCTCTACTACGA
>AMWB02159182.1_pt1 | contig 34075 bp, 22 predicted proteins | sample 200311 | NCBI WGS metagenome assembly AMWB02 (sample SAMN02737377, study PRJNA173069) | bioreactor metagenome | biome: anode biofilm in microbial fuel cells | place: USA: California | collected 2010-12-16
GCATCAATTTCACTGGGGCTCTCCGTCAGTGAGACATCTAGGGAGCCGTCAGAATATATCAGCACATTCCTGATGGCGGATTTCATTCCCATCATCCGGTATTCGATCCTGTACTGTCCGGGAGGCAGGGAGAGTGAATAAAAGCCGGTGCTGTTGGTCATTGCTCCTGACCGGAGCTTCTCAACATAGACAACCACGCTCTGCATACCTGTGCCGTCAAAGGCATCCCTGACCACACCTGTGAGTGTGACTCTTTCCGGCAATCCTTCGGAAGAGGGCCTGCCTATCCTGAAGAGACGGTAATCATCACTGACAGCAGATTCCTCGCCCTGAATAGCAGGCCTGAGGAATTCAGCCGAGGCTGCCTCGGCATACCTTTCCCTGATATAGGTCTCATACTCTCTGACAAAGTTTGTCTTGATGGCATACCCTTTTGACAGGATGATCCTGTTGTCAGGGGTGATCATGAACAACAGGCCGTCACGGCGGAGATTGTTGTCAAGCACACCCTCCAGGGTGGCATTCTCGGCAGATACATTGAGATAGAGTGAGTCAGTCCACCTTGGTGAATAATAGATCTTTACCGGTACTTTCCTTTCGAGTGTATCAACAAAGTCATCAAATAGTATCCTGTTAAACTGGAAGGTCAGGTTGTTGACCTGACCGGATGCAAAGAGGGAAACTCCCAGCAGAACCGTTATCAGGAGTTTTTTTTTCATAATTCCCGGGAGGTCCCGCGTTGACTGTCGAATGATTGTAAAATATTTATAATCTGTCTTTTATTTGCCTTGCGAAGCTTTATCCCACGCTGGTTTACAATTTTTTTCATCACATCCGCTTCATCACCGAACTGTTTTGCAAACTTACCGTCTGAGGTTATCTTCCTGTATCCCAGCGGTGTTTTGACATAACCGACAGGAGAGTAGTAATATTCATCTATTCCGTTACGCTGATGCACAACTGACCTGTGCCTGATAATGTAGCCTGTGGGACCTTCATATGCCATCTCATAGAATCCGGCAGGAATGTCACCGCCGGTTTCACTGTCATTAAGGTACCTGAACCTGAGGGTGTCGGTTTTGAAGAACAGGGTGAAGGCGCCAATGAGGCCACGTGTGATTGATATGTTGTACCGGTTCTGGCCGAAACCGTTATCCACCTCTGAAAATACAACTTCATCGGTAAATGTGTCATATTGAAGCACCAGGCTGTTGTATTTTCTTCCTTTGACGACGATGTCGGCGGTGCGTTCCACTCCGAAGAACAGGAGTGGTTTATTTTTTGCCCGGTAGTGGTAGGGGTAGTATTCGGTACCGTTGATGAAATCGTGCGTGGTGGCAGTACGGGCGGCATAGATGCTGTCAAGCAACTCTCTCTGGGCAGCTTCAACCGCAGCGAAACGGCCTGTTTTCCTCTCCCCGGAGCCTGTTGTCCTCTGCTGCGAATACCCTTGCACAGTAAGGCATAGGAGAACGATCAACAGGTATGTTTGTTTCATTTCAGATCAGGAGGATAAAAGCAATGCCGAAATAACAAATATTATTTCTAATTGAGAGGCAGTTAACATATTTTAATGTTTGAAGTGCCTTATTTTCCGGCAATTAGTGATACCGGGGAGTGATTAAGTTCTATTTTTGTCAATTCTTCAGGCACATACCACAACCAGACTGAACATACTTCGAAGGATCATGATTAAACGATGGCACAGGATCATTTTTGCATTAGTCATATCCTTTACAATGCTGACATGTATTGATCCGTACACTCCGAAGCTGAAGGCCTTCGAATCGCGGCTTGTAGTTGATGCGCTCCTGACCGATGAGATCACCTCAAGCTATGTTCGTCTCACGCGAACCACACTTTTCCCTGACGAAGATCCGAAGATGGTCTCCGGAGCTGCCGTTACTATAACTGATGACATGGGAACCACAGCATTGCTTGAGGAAAGAACCCCGGGGGACTACCGTACCGACTCTGTCACCTTCAGGGCGGAGGCGGGCCGGACCTATACGCTTGCCATTGAGACCACGGACGGAAAAAAATACGAGTCGAGCCCATGCCTGATGCGTCCGGTGGCGGACATTGACAGCCTGTATTACGGTGTGGACCAGTTTTTTTCTGAGCAGACAGGAGCATTCCGTGAGGGAATAAGCTTTTACATTGATACGAAGGGTGAGGAATCCGGAAGTTACTATCGCTGGTCATACGAAGAGTGGTGGAAGTTCTCGGTTCCGGATCCGGCTATCTTCAGATACTTCAACGATTCAACCATTGTTCCTCTTCAGACGATCAACCGGACATGTTATGCCCATACAAGTTCCGCTGTCATCAATATTGAAAATACTGTTTCCGGGCATACCGGGGATTTTATCATGAAGCCGGTACTCTTCGTAGCTTCGAATGAGAGTGACAGGCTGCTGATTCAGTATTGCCTTGTTGTGAAACAGATGTCTCTTTCTGCTGAGGAATATGAGTTCTGGCATCTGATGACTGAGATCAACGAGGCCGGAGGTGATATTTTTGACAAGCAGCCGTTTCAGGTTTTCAGTAATATAAGGAATCTGACAGACCCGGATGATCAGGTAATAGGATATTTCCAGGTTTCCGGAGTCAAGCAGAAGCGCATCTATGTCAGCTTAAGGGAGGCTGCTGCCCTGAATCTCCCTCTGTATAATTATGAATGTGACAGGCAGGAAAAGGGCGAGATAGACTATCCTTCCACCTCTCCGGGTGAAGGATTTACCTTTAACGAGATCTATGCTGGGTTCCTGAATTCCGGCTACGCATTTGTTGCACCGATATACGATAATGATAATATGCTCTTCCGGCTGATTTTTGTAAGGCCCGACTGTGCTGACTGCTCCCGGCGTGGAAGCCTTCTCAGGCCGTGGTTCTGGGTTGATCTCGATTAAGACAGGAAACGGATGACACAGCCCGGTTTAAATAATAGTATTCCTTGCCTTCCGCAGAAATTGATGTACCTTTTTTGCGCCATGCTTCTGCTATCGGCTTCGCTTTGCGGCCAGGGAGGAGTTACAGTAGGCAGTGCTCCGGGAAAGGTCTTGTATAATCCGGAGGAGATCCGCCTTGTGACTGACAGGGATATCTATGTTGCCGGGGAGGAGGTTTTTTTCAGTGTTATACAGGTAGGGCGTCTCACTCACTTGCCGGGCACAGTCAGCAGGGTTGTGTATGTTGATCTTCTTGACAGCCACAAAACCCCGGTTGTACAGGTCAGGGCAGGTACTGACGGTTTGACAGGGTCCGGGGCCTTCAGGATACCTGATACCCTTCGCACGGGTAACTATTTCATCCGGTCCTTCACCAGCCTTATGAAAAACTATCCGCAGGCGCTGTTTGCATACCGGATGATAACAGTAATCAATCCGTTCAGGAGCCTTGCCACGATAAAGATACCCCCATCTGACCATCAGGCTGACAGTGTGGTGTTTTATCCGGAGACCGGAGCCATGGTTGCAGGTCTGCGGAGCCGTGTGGGAATCAGATGTTTCAATGCCGGGGGTGACCCGGTTGTTACAAAGGGCACTGTTCTTACAGCCTCCGGTGATACGGCTGCAGTTTTCAGCACTGACAGGCACGGGGCTGCACTTTTTACACTGACACCGCCTGATGCAGGTCAGCTCAGCCTGATCACAACTGACATGACAGGGGCCGGAAGGCGTTTTGATCTTCCGCGGGTACAGGCTGAAGGCGTGACGTTCTATGCCAGCCCTGAGGAAAGTAACGGCGACGTGATCCTGCGCCTGGCTGCCAGTGACGGTTTCTCGTCCGGAATGGTAAATGTGGTCTTTGCCCCGGTCTGTTTTTTACCTGTAAAAAAGGAGGTCTACACTGCCGGAAATCCGGTTGTAACATTTGATTCCCAGAGCCTGCCCGAGGGGCTGGCGAGAATAACTGTATCAGATATGCAGGGGCATGAGCTGGCTTCCAGGTGGTATTATCACTCTTCGGTACCCGGGGTACAGCTTGATGTCAAAATAAGCTCCGCCACTATCCCTCTCCGTGAGAAGGCAGGGGTCACGGTCATGGTCAATGACGGAACAGGCAATCCTCTTCCGGGGGTCATTTCAGTGTCGGTGGTAAAGCCGGTGCTTGTTAATGAGAGTCGTTATGACGGACTTGCCCGTAACCTGCAGTTATCGTCAGTCCAGGCTTTCAGGACGGATATGGAACTACAGGGGATTAATGATTACATTATCTTCAGTGAAGAGAACGGAGATCTTCGGGATCCCCGGGATGTACAAAGGGAGATAGTTTATCTTCCTGAACCGGAGGGGCACCTGGTCACCGGCGTTATCCGGGATAGCGAGAATGATGTTCCGCTAGCCGGAGAGGACCTTACCCTTTCGATTGTTGGCAGGTATGCCAGGGTCAACTTCACAAGGAGCGACAGTCAGGGAAGGTTCAGTTTTCCTGTAATGGAATATGGCAGGAAGGAGATCGTGATCCAGAGACTAAGGCCGGGGGGAAGAGGATACTACATCGATCTCAATGATCCGTTTCTCTTTGAGATGAGGCTAAGGCAGCTACCCGGCCCGTACTATCCCGATACAACAAGGCTTGAAGAGCTGAATGATGCAATAGTAAGCATGCAGATCCGCAATATTTATGACCCGTTCCTCAGGAAACGGAGCGCAAGACTCTACAGTGGAACGTTTCCCGGGTTTTTCGGGACAGCTGACAGAACGGTGATACTTTCTGACTATATCCAGCTCTCCACACTGAGGGAGGTGTTTAAGGAGCTGGTACCTGGCCTTGCATCAAGCGGAAGAAATGAAAATATAACCCTCACGCTTACTAACCGTTATCCGGGCATCTCCTTCAATTCACAGCCTCTGGTCATCCTTGACGGGGTGCCGGTATATGACCTTGATAAACTGCTTGACATTCCTTCTTCGAGGATAGAAAAGGTTGAGGTACTGAGTGTAAGGTACTTTACAGGCGAGATTGTGACGGATGGCATCATCAACATTGTTTCGCACAAGGGCGACCTGAGCGTATTGGAGTTTGACAGGTCAATTTTAAGGCAGGAGTATGATATGCTGCTGGACAGCTATGACGTTTCCGAGCCTGATTACTCCACTGACTCACTCAGGATGAGCAGGATCCCTGATTACAGAAACACCCTTTACTGGAATCCTTCGGTCTGGACAGATTCCGGTGGCGATGCTGCCGTTGAGTTCTGGACTTCAGACGAGGCCGGGGAGTTTCTGGTGATCACGGATTTCACTGCCACTGACGGCCGGCGCGGAAGAAAAATAACCCCGTTCAGGGTTACAAAAAAGTTGTAACTTTATCATGCCGTTCTCTCCCCGGGAGAGATCCGTGCATTTGTCGGACTAACCAGTGAACGGATGAAAAAAGCGCTGTTATTGATGCTTGTGGCCATTGTGGCATCCTGCAGCTCGTTGAAGAAGAGTTCTTCAGAAGTGCCTGAGGATGACCTGATAATGACGAGAAAGTATGTGGGTGATTTCATTGAGTATCGTCATACGGGTCCGGAGAACTATGAAGGGCCGAATATTATCTGGGTAAAGACAACACTTGAAAACCAGTTCGGAAAGATTTCGGCATACGGGAAGAGATGCGACTTTATTGCCGGTGACAGGCTCTATCTCAGGAGGATGTTTTACAGTCCGGGAATTGTTTCAGCCTATTGGATTTATATTCTTGAAAATGACTCTTCAGTGTCATACAGGGCAACCGATCTTCAGCATGACCGAGAGGTCTTTATCAAAACATGGTTTGAGTAACCGGCCAGGCAATCTTCCCTAAATGAAAAGCATAATTTTAACCGCATTCCAGAAGTTTGACCGTTCACAGAGTCTTGGCGGCATTCTGTTGTTTGGTGCTACTATTGTTGCACTGATATTTGCCAATACGCAACTGGGCGATTTCTATGACAGTATCAGGGAGACGAAGCTTGGTTTCGAGGCGGGTAGCTTCAGTCTGAAAAAGCCGTTGCTCCTTTGGGTAAATGACGGTCTGATGGCAATCTTCTTTTTCATGATCGGGCTGGAGATAAAGCGGGAGCTGATGATCGGAGAGTTGAACTCACCCTCGAAGGCTGCTCTTCCTCTGGTTGCTGCGCTGGGAGGTATGCTTGTTCCTGTGATTTTCTACCTGGTTCTTAACAGGAATCCGGAGGCATCACACGGATGGGGGATACCCATGGCAACTGACATTGCCTTTTCGCTGGCCATACTGAAGTTGCTGGGCAATAGGGTGCCAGCAGGTCTCAAGGTCTTTCTGGCAGCATTCGCTATAATTGATGACATAGGTGCAGTTCTTGTGATAGCCCTGTTCTACAGTTCATCCATTGACTGGATGATGCTGCTCTGGGCTGCAATACCTCTTGCGCTGCTGGTGGCTCTTAACCTGATGAATCTTTTTCCCAAGTACCTGCACCTGGCATGCGGAATCCTTATCTGGTATTTCTTTCTCAAGTCGGGCATTCACCCTACAATTGCCGGTGTACTTCTGGCCTTTACGGTTCCGCTGAGGCAGAAGACAGATACTCATACATTCACTGAGGAGATGTGCAGGATTGCTGATGAATTCAGGGAATATGATTCTGACAATACGCCTTTGCTGACTCCGGCACAGATAGAGCGGATAGATGACATTGAGCAATGGACAGAGAAGGTGCAATCGCCCTTGCAGCACATCGAACACGTATTAAACGGCTGGGTAGCATACTTTATCATGCCTGTCTTTGCCTTTTTCAATGCCGGTGTTGCCTTTAGTGCCGGGATGGATCCGAATATTCCGCTTATCACCAGCCTGGCTGTCAGCCTCTTCCTGGGCAAGACCGCCGGCGTGGCCCTCTTCTCATTTGCAGGACTGAAGCTCGGGATTGCCAGCCTGCCTGAGGGAGTCAATTTCGGGCAGATCTTCGGTATAGCCATGCTTGCAGGGGTAGGGTTCACAATGTCGATGTTCATTGCCAACCTGGCATTTGCAGATACACCAGTACTGATGGATTCGGCGAAGATTGGCATAATGACCGGATCACTGGTTTCAAGTATCGGAGGATTCATCATGCTCAGGTTCTTACGGAAGAATAACGGGGAGGGAATTACCAGCTGAAACCCATGCATGATCCTGACACCAATCTCTGCTTCATTGCCCTGGTTCCCGGGAAGGAACTGAGGGAGAGGGTACTCAGGATCAAGGAGCGGATGCAGAGGGATTTCAATGCAGGCCATGCGTTGAAATCCCCGGCTCATGTTACATTACAGATGCCATTCAGGAGGAAGATTGCCGATGAATCGGCCATTGTTGCAGCACTCGACCGGTTTGCAGCCGGTGAAGCCCCGTTTGATGTACACCTGGAAGGATTCGGATGCTTTGCTCCCAGGGTCATTTTCATAAGGCTTGTTAACCCGAAGCATGTAATAGAATTGCACAGGCGACTGAATGCCGTGCTCCTGGAAGGTCTTGGTTTTGCCGGGAGTGAAATCATGAAGAGCGTTCAGCCTCATATGACAATAGCGACAAGGGATCTTACGAAGCAGGCCTTTGCAGAAGCCTGGCCGGAATATGAGGATGCGGAATTCACCGGATCATTTCATGTGGGCAGCCTCTTCCTGCTGAAGCATAACGGAAGTTACTGGGATATATTCAGGGAGTTTCAATTCCGGGCAGATGGATAGGAGGAGGTTTATAGCAGGAAGCGCTCTTGCGGCGGCATGGTGGATGAGGCCCGGCCGGCTGTCACTGATTGCATCCTCACCTTCGGATCCGGTGTTGAATCCAGCCGGCAGCGGATTGTATGAGCTGTTCCGTGACCCTGCCTCCGGCTATCGGCCTTTCGTAAGGTGGTGGTGGAACGGAAACAAGGTTGAAGCAGGCGAACTGGTAAGGGAGCTTCAGCTGCTGAAGGCGGCAGGTATAGGAGGGGTTGAGATCAATCCGGTTGCATTCCCTTCAAGATTTGACGGTGATGATCTGGGCAGTCCTTCCCTCAAATGGCTGAGTGAGGAATGGAGTTCGATGCTGCGGGTGGCTTTTGAGGAGGCGAAGAGGCTGGGGATGACCTGCGATCTGATCGTGGGATCAGGATGGCCCTTTGGTTCCGAAGATCTCGCAGAAGAGGAGTGGTCACAGATAGTTGTGATAGCAGTTAAAAAACTGACCGGGCCTCTCAATCATTCAGTTTCGCGCGATGAGATTTTCCTGGAAGCCGGGCCGGCTGTCAGCTCCCCGTGGCACGGGAGAAAACATACCCTCCTGTCGCTGCTGCTGGTTCCTGATCCGCTCTCTTCAGCTGATGAGATCACTGACCTGTCAGACAGGAGGGATGAAGAATATTTTGATCTTTTCATCCCGGAGGGTGATCATGCTCTCTATGCACTGGTGCAGGTTAGCGGTTTCATGGAGGTGATTAACGGAGCGCCCGGCGCGAGCGGTCCGGTGCTGGATCACTATAATGAGGCTGCAGTCAGGAGATATCTGGAAGAGATGTCAGGCGCCATAGAGCCTGTGACAGGCCCGCTTTCAAACTATTTGCGCGCACTCTTTACCGACAGCATGGAGCTCGAGGGATCCAACTGGACAGGTGACATGAGGGAGGAGTTTTCCAGGCGCCGGGGCTATGACATCTTTCCGTTCCTGCCCTTCGTTCTCTTCCGTACCGGCTCAATGGGCAATATCACGGACTGGAGCTACGGTGCTGAGTCAGGTCCGGCATTCAGGAATATGATCAGCCGCATGCGGTATGATTTTGAGACAACAAAGGCGGAGTTGCTTGAAGAGAGGTTCCTGAAAAGCTTTGCACGGTGGTGCAGTGATCTGGGTGTCAGATCGAGAATGCAGGCATACGGCAGGGGGTTTTTTCCGCTGGAGAGCTGCATGGCCGTGGATATCCCCGAAGGAGAATCATGGACTATGAACTGGCTCAAACACCGCATAGGTGAGGAGATGCCGGAGAAAGATTACCGTCGCGGGCGGGCATACACCATGGTCAACAAGTACGTTTCATCCGCTGCGCACCTGGCCGGCAAAAGGTTAATAAGCTGTGAGGAGATGACTGATACATACACTGTCTTCAATACCTCACTTGAAAACCTGAAAATGGGCAGTGATCAGAGTATTATATCAGGTATGACCCATTCCGTATTCCACGGATTCAACTACTCACCGCCAGAGGCACCGTGGCCCGGATGGATAAGGTACGGCGGTTATTTCAATGAGAATAATAACTGGTGGCCTTATTTTAACCTGCTGAATGATTATAAGGCACGACTTTCAGCGTTGCTGCAGAACTGTGACATGTATGCCGGTATTGCCCTGCTCCCGCCCACAGCCGATATGTGGAGCCTGATCGGGATGCAGAATGAGCCATTCCCCTCTGTTCTGCATGCCGAGCATCTGTCACTCGTATGGGAGGCAATTGCGAAAAACGGCAGCGGTTGCGACTATATATCCGAAAGGATTCTTCAGGATGCCACTGTTGCAGGAAGGAAGCTATGCTACGGTCCGAAGAAATACCATACCCTGCTCCTGGTAAGCGTGGAGAGCCTCTCTCCGGAGAGCGCCCGCAAGCTGTTGCAGTTTGTGCGAGCTGGAGGAAGGGTCTTTTGCATTGACACCGTTCCCTCAAAGTCAACAGGCTGGAGTGATCATGAAAGAAATGATGCCAACGTAAGGCTGCTTTTGGGAAAGATGAAAGCATATCCGCACCGGTTCATTGTACTGGAAAAGCCAGAAAATGACTATATAGGTTGGTATAAAACAGTTCAGGAGCGGTACCGGATTGAATCTTGGCTGAAAATTGAAGATCCTGATCCATTCCTTATGCAGACAAGATACAGCGCAACGGACGGGTCTGAATACCTCTTTATAGTTTATTCGCACCTGCACAAATCCCATAATACACGGTTGATTTTCTCCGGGGCACTTACCAGGTTTCATAGCTGCTCTGTCTGGATCCCGGAGACGGGAGAGAGAAAGCGGGTGTCGCTTGATCCGGATGGCGGCCTGACCGTTAATCTCGGTCCGGCCGAATCGTTGCTGTTTGCCTTTGACAATGTAAAGGCGGAGGAGGAGTGGAGACCACTGCCGGTGGCCGGCATTGCGATGCAAACGCTGGAGGAAAAATGGACTGCGGAGTTCAGACATTGCCGCGACGGATCCGTAAGGGACGTTGAGATGGGAAGGCTGACTGACCTGAAGGATCTGCCTGGTTACCTGAACTTTTCGGGAACGGTGATCTACCGTAACAGCCTGGTTTGTGAAGACCCTGCAGGAGCGGTCATGAACCTGGGCAAAGTATACGGAACTTCTGAGCTCAGGATAAACGGTGAGAGTTGCGGAGTGAAATGGTATGGACGCAGGATCTTCAGCATTGAAAAGTACCTGAAACCGGGAATAAATACCGTTGAGGTAACTGTCACCACCTCCATGGGCAACTATATGAAATCTTTGAATGACAATCCGATAGCCCAGTACTGGACAAACGCCGGGACAAAAAACCAGCCTCTGCAGTCGATGGGTATGACGGGTCCGGTCTGTTATTACAAAACTTGATATGAAAACAGGGAAACTTCTATTATTGTTCATCCTTTCAGCGGCGGCGCTTCAGATGCAGGCCAAGGACTACAATGCATCCATGTTCGGTGCAAAATCAAACGGGACCACTCTCAATACGAGCTCTATCCAGAAGGGAATTGACTACATCAGCGAGAACGGAGGCGGCCGGCTGGTATTCTACGTAGGCCGGTATCTGACAGGAACCATCTACCTGAAGTCAAACGTAACCATACATCTTGAGGAGGGTGCGATACTTGTAGGTTCAACCAATCCCTTCGATTATGAAAAGAACTTTAACTGGACTGCAATGATTTTTGCCCTTGACCAGGATAACATAGGTATCACCGGCAAGGGGGTGATTGACGGACAGGGTTTTCAGGTAGCCACCAACCTCGTGGACATGATCCACAAAGGGGTGGTAAAAGACCCGCTGAAATATGACCGCCCCAATGAAACCATCCGGCCCCAGAACATCTATTTCAGGGGCTGCCGGAACATAGTTATCAGGGACATCAATCTGCGGGATCCGGGAAGCTGGAACCAGCAGTATGATCAGTGCTGCAACCTGGTCATCGATAATATCAGGGTCGACAGCAAGTCATACTGGAACAATGACGGGGTTGACATTGTGGACTGTGACAGCGTGGTTGTTTCCAATTCTTATTTTGATGCAGCTGATGATGGCATATGCCTGAAATCGCACAGTGCCGACTTCGTTTGCCAGAACGTATGGATTCGAAACAACACGGTCCGGACAAGCGCCAACGGCATCAAATTCGGCACGGTGGGACACGGAGGATTCCGTAACATCAGCATAGTTAATAACCTGGTGTTTGACACATACCGGTCGGCAATCACCTTTGCCGCTGTTGACGGGGGCTTTGTCGAGAATATTATTGTTGACAGTCTGCGGTCACTTAATACTGGCAATGTCATATTTCTGAGGATAGGCGAACGGCGTGCCGGCAAAAAAGGGAGGATGAACGGGGTTATTATATCCAACGTCTATGCGGAGGTTCCGGCCACCAAGCCTGATGCCGGCTACAATTACGAGGGGCCGGTGGAAGATCTTCCGCGAAACATCTCTCCGTCGTCAATAGTGGGAATGCCGGATGCCATGATTGAAAATATTACTCTGAAAAATATTGAAATACACTACCCTGGAGGAGGCAACCCTCATTATGCAAAAGTAGGGCTTGATGAGCTTAACAAGGTACCTGAGATGGGGGCGAGCTACCCGGAATTTTCTATGTTTAAAGAGCTTCCTGCATGGGGTTTTTACATCAGGCATGCCAAGGGAATAACCTTCGATAATGTCAGACTGGTGTGTGATAAGCAAGACTATCGCACGGCAGTGGTATTGGATGATGTTAATGGTGCCACATTCAGGAACCTGGTAGTGAATGAACCCGGGGGCAGCAAGGCCCCGGTATTTCATTTCAGATCATCAGGAATTGTGCTTTAGGCTATTGTGGAACATCATCCCAGATCCTTCCTGGTCACCGGCAGAGTCTTCGGATTCTCCGGTCGTACTTTTCATAACCGGCATGATAGGCAACTCGCGCTGCCTCGATATGGAAGACAATAAAAAAACACACGGCCCCGAAATGGGCCGTGTGATCAGTGATTTTATTTCTTCTCCGGCAAGAAGACCAGTTCCAGCAGATCAGCCCTGTCAAGGAATTTCTTGGTCATCTTCTTTACTTTATTGACGGTAAACTTGTTAAGCACATCTGCATAGTTCCTGTCATCATTGCTGTCAATTCCCGTCAGGTAGTAGTTACGGACAGTATTTGCCCAGTAACTGTTGTGTTCTTTTTCCTCTTCACGTGTCTTCATCAGGTTACTAACAGTCTTTTCGAGGTCAATCTGCTTCGGACCGTTGCTGGCGATATTCTCCAGCTCCTTGTAAATGACGGATTTAAGCTCCTTCGCCCTCTCCGGGTCACACTCAAATGCAACAATAAGCATTGATTTTTCCTCCGGCCTTTTCTGTATCGAGGCATTTACGGAGACACCGTAGGTGCCACCCTCTTCCTCCCGTACCTTTTCTGTATAAACAAGATCGAGTATACCCTTAAGAATATCCATTCCCAGGTATTCAGCGGGTTTGTATTTGAAACCGGCCGAATAGCTCATGATTACTGTTGCCTTCGGAACAGTGAGCGGGATTGCTATTTCTTTTTTAACTGTGCCCTCGGGCTGATCCATTCCCAGGTTTCTGTATGTCTCAGTGAGGTATTTCGAGGGGAGTGATCCGATATAGAGCGATGCCATCTCGCGGGCAACAGCTTCATCGATATTTCCGGTTATGAAGAATGTAAAGGAAGAGGCATCGTCAAACGCAGTCTGATAGATGTAATTGATGTCATCGTATTTCAGCCGCTTCATTGATTCAGGGGTCAGGAGGAAGGTTCTGGGGTGGTACCCTGACATGTTCATCTGGAGACTGTCAGACATGATTTTATTCGGGTCTTTCTGCATCATGGTTATCACCGCTGTAAATCTTCCGATGATGGCATTGTACGCCTCCCTGTTAAAGTTGGGACGTGCGAACCGGAGGTAGAGCAGCTGCATCATGGTCTCGAAATCCTTCGGGGTGGAGGATCCGGTTATGGTCTGCATTGTTTCCTGTATACCAAGAGAGACGGAGGCTTTCTTTCCTGCTAGCAGCTTGGTCAGAGCCACGTTGTCATATTCTCCTGCTCCGTACATTGAGATTACCTGCGGGAAGAGATTCAGGGCCGGTTCAAGTGAATCGGGATAAAACGATGAACCACCAAAGGCGTAAGCGCTTAAGCTCACGTTATCTTTTTCATAATCAGCATGTTTAAAGATTACTTTAGCACCGTTGGCAAGGGTCCACTCGGTGGCTCCAAACTGAGGCAGCGAAACGGTTTTTATTATTTCAGCTCCTTTCAACTCCCCGGAAATAAGGTCTGTACCGCCGGTTATATCATCGTAGGGTTTAATGTCTGCTGAAGCCACCTTCTCCAATATTGTCATCGCCTCTGCCTCTGTCATGTGCTCCTTGTCATCAGGACCCTGGATAGTGATGAACCTGTTATCATCGGTCACCAGTTCCCTGAGCCTGGAGATTACCTCTTCAAGGGTAATCTCAGGCAGCATTTCCTTATAGTAGTTGTACTGCGCATCCATTGACGGGATGGGTTCCCCGGTCAGGAAATGATCACTGACCTGTCCGGCCCAGTCGTCATTGCTTATCTTGTCTTTTTGCTTATACAGATTTTCAAAATTGGACAGCATATTAGCCTTGGCCCTCTCAAGTTCCCCTTTGGTAAATCCATGACGACGGGCTCTCTCCAGTTCTGTCAGCGCGGCTTCAAATCCTTTGGCTTCCTCTCCGTCATTGGTGTAAGCCGCAAGGTTGAGGGCATTGTAGTTCCTGGGAAGGTCGGATGAGTAGCTGAGAGCACCGGCTATAAAGGGAGGAGTTCCTTTCTGTACCAGTTCATTGAACCGGTTGCCCATCATGGTGTTTATCAGGGATGTAACGAATCCGTCACGTATGTAATCCAGATTCCTTGCCCTTTTGTCCGGTTCACGGTCAATGATCATAAGACTCACGGTTGTCCTCGGGGCCTCAGGGTCAGTTACGAGGAGATATTTTGTCCCCTTCTTTTCCGTGAGGAGATTCTCCGGCCTTGGCAGAGGATTTTCTACCGCAGGGATGGGGGAGAAGATGCTTCTGATTTTAGCCTCCACCTCATCCACGTTGAAGTCGCCCACCACTGCAATAGCCTGCAGGTCTGTCCGGTACCAGTCATGGTAGAAAGCCCTCAGTGTCTCGGGGTCAAAATTCTTAATAACTGCGGTGTCTCCGATTATATCACGTTTGGCATACATTGAGCCTTCATAAACTACGGGAAGCATCTGTGTCATCATCCGCCACTGGGCGTTGCGCCTGCTGCGCCACTCCTCCAGGATAACGCCGCGCTCCTTGTTTATCTCCTCCTCATCAAGAGTGAGGAAATCGGACCAGTCTGCGAGGATCATCAGACAGGTGTCAATCAGTCCGGGCTTGTCAACCGGGACATCGCTGAGGTTATAGACGGTCTCGTCAAAGCTGGTGTAGGCATTTATATTGCGGCCAAAGGCGACACCGTGGCGTTCAAGGGTGTTGAGGATGCCTTTTCCGGGGAAGTGTTTTGTACCGTTGAAGGCCATATGTTCCAGGAAATGCGCCAGTCCGTTCTGGTTGTCCTTTTCAAGGATGGCCCCCACGTTCTGGATGATGTAGTAGCTGGCCCTGCCTGCCGGTTCCGTATTGTGTCGGATGTAGTAGGTAAGACCGTTTTCAAGTTTACCGATCCGGTAATCCGGATCAACTGGAACAGATTTGTCTGTATTTCCCTGTGCGTTCACTGACATGCAGACAGCAACAAGAACCAGGAAAACAAAAGTCTTTTTCATGATTATCAGGATTTGAAATTGTGAGACATTGACAACACTTATCAATACCAAAATTAAATAAAAAAACCATCACCCGGATGGTTTTTATATCTCTTTTTTCAATACTGTTCAGAAGAGCCCGTGAAGCTCGGCATTGATTTTGTCAATAACTTCGCTCAGGTGTTCCTTGTTCTCGGGGAAATCATAATAGTCCGCCTCAAGTATCAGCAGCTTCCCGAGCTTGTATGATTCGATCCATGCCTCGTAGCGCTCATTGAGTCTTTTGAGGTAATCGAGCCTGATGGAGCTTTCATACTCACGTCCACGTTTCTGGATCTGGTTGACGAGTGTGGGGACGGAAGCCCGCAGGTAAAGGAGCAGGTCAGGGGGCTCCACCAGTGAGCTCATCAGTTTGAACAGGGTGAAGTAGTTCTCAAAGTCACGGGTTGACATGAGTCCCATTGCGTGAAGGTTTGGGGCAAAAATATATGCGTCTTCGTATATGGTGCGGTCCTGGACTATGGTGTTCTTTGCCTTTTTGATTTCCAGTATCTGGCTGAAGCGGGAGTTCAGGAAGTAGATCTGCAGGTTGAATGACCATCTCTGCATGTCTTCATAGAAGTCATTCAGGTATGGGTTGTCATCAACATCCTCATAATGAGGCTGCCAGCCGTAATGTTTTGAGAGCAGTCCGGCCAGCGTAGTCTTTCCTGATCCGATATTGCCTGCTATGGCTATATGCATAAAATGATTCTTTATTTCCGTGGCTAAATATAGGAAAAAGGGAAGGAGAAGTGCCTTCTGTTGATAAAAAGATTTTACATGCCGGCGGTTTTCAGGACACTCTCAACGTACTCCCTCGAGTTGGCCAGGCGTGGCATCTTGTTTTGTCCACCGAGCTTGTCTTTTTCCCTGAACCACCTGTAAAATGTACCTCCCGGCACCATCCTCAGCAGGGGACGGGTAAGGGTCAGGTTTTTATATCTTTTGGCCTCATAGTCAGAGTTGAGTGCTTTCAGGGTGGCATCCAGTATTTCGATAAAATGCTCGGGATCATCAGGAGCTCTTTCAAATTCAATCACCCATTCATGTGCACCGCGGCTCTCATCAGCCATGTATACAGGCCCTGCGGTGTATTCGGTTATATGTGCGTTAGTGCCGTGGCAGGCCTTTTCAAGCGCCTTTTCTGCATTATCAATGATAAGCTCTTCGCCGAAGGCGTTGATATAGAACTTGGTACGGCCGGTAATCCTGATCTTGTGCGGATACAGGTTTGTAAACTCGACGGTATCACCAATCCTGTATCGCCAGAGGCCTCCGTCAGTTGAGATCACCACTGCGTAATTTACCCCCTTTTCAACTTCTTCTATAGTCAGTGTACGGGGGTTATCCGTGTCTGCGTCTTCGGCGCGGATGAATTCATAATAGATTCCGTAATCAAGCATCAGGAGCATTGAGCTGTCCGTCAGGTCGTCCTGAATGGCGAAGAAGCCTTCGGAAGCATTGTAGGTCTCCATGAAGTGCATCTTCGGGTCCGGCATCAGTTTACGGTACTGTTCACGGTACGGTGCAAAGCTGACGCCGCCATGAAAAAATACCTCGAGGTTTGGCCAGACCTGGTGAAGGTTGGCTTTGCCGGTGGTTTTCAGTATATGGTGTATTAGGACGAGGTTCCACGATGGTACACCGGAGATGCTGGTGATATTCATCTCTACCGTCATCTCCGTTATCATCCTCATTTTTTCCTCGAAGTCCTCAATAAGGGCGATGCGTGCCGGCGGGGTTCTGATCAGGTCGGCATAGGCCGGTGCATTTTCTATAAGTATGGCCGAGAGATCACCATAGAGAGAGTTATTGCTGAAGCTGTTGATCTGGTGACTGCCCCCGAGGGTGAGGCCTTTGCCTAAAAATATCCTGGTTGCAGGGTTAAGGGAGGTGTAAAGCACAAGGCAGTCCTTGGCGCCCCGGTAATGAGTGTCTTCGAGAGACTCGCGGGTGATGGGAATAAACTTGCTCTTTGTACTTGTTGTACCTGAAGATTTGGCGAACCATTTCACTTCACCGGGCCAGAGCACATTCTTTTCACCTGCCCGCAGCCGGTCAACGTAGGGGATCAGATCCTCGTATGTCTGTACCGGCACATTATTGCAGAACTGTTCATGGCTTTCCACAGCTGCATAACCGTGTTCTCTGCCCCAGATGGTATCCCTGCTCCCTGCTATGAGACGTGTCAGAACCTCCTGCTGGCTCTCCGCCGGGTATTTCCTGAAGAGATCAATCTGTGACAGACGTTTGGTATTAATCCATTTGATTACGGAGGGGATAAAGGGCATTGGTTTAATTTTGTTCAAAGATAGCTAAAGAGTGATTAATTTACCTGAAAATATCCTTCAGGACCTGCAGTGAGCGAATTTCCCTGATGCCGGGAAGGTGGAGGCTGTAGTATTTCAGCAGCCTCGCCAGCAGGTCAGTACGTTCATCTCCGGAGAGTCTCAGGGATGCAATCCCGGTCGCCGGCATCTGCAGCAGCATGTTAAGAGTTCGTGCCCCTGCCGGATCAAGGTAGTCGGGATGCAGCGGCTGCTGACTGGTGAACTGGCCGGTAAGCATGTCAAACCAGCAGCTGGTCATCCCGGTATGCGATGGACCTATCCCGGCATAGTCGGTAAAGGCAACCAAGAACCAGAGATGAAAGTTGCTGATGCCTGAATCCATCTCGTCAAGGGTGATTACAGACGACTCTATGAAATCAAACAGCAGCCTGTTGGCATCTTCCTCCCGGATGACATTGTAGAGGATCTCGCTGATGAACATGGCAACGGAGGTCCGGGTTATATCACCGTGAATTTGCTTTGGGATGTAGGCAAGGCTCATCTCCTTCAGATTGTATAGTTCTCTGTTTTCGCGATGATAAAGCTCGAGGTTAAAGATATTCAGGGGCTGGAAATAATTGAATTTCGCGCTGCCGCGCCTCGTGGAGATCCCTTTCGCCATCACTGAAATGCGGCCGTAATCACTGGTATAGAATTGGGCAATCAGTGAATTGTCTGAATACCGGACGTGATGAAGCAGTATGGCTTTTGTCCCTGTCAACATGGCTGGCCTGATCACATCAAATGTATTAAAGTTTCATCACAGCATACTGCGAAGCGGGACTCTGAGTTTATAAGAAAAGATAATTACTGCAATTCAGCGAAGATGGAATCAGCATCCAGGGATCAGCTTCTCAAGCGAATAGCGAGGCTTGTTCGTCAGAACAAGGAACTGGAGGAGCATGTAAAAAAACTGGAGAAAGAGAAGGACCGGTTACTCGAAACAACGGAGAAATACAGGCTTCTCGTAGAGAACAATGAACTTAAGGGAGTCAGGGTGGCCGAGGAGGAGAAGACTCTCAAGTTCAATATGGTCACCGTCTTGTTTGCTGATATCCAGGGATTTACTAATCTTACTGAAGGGATGGATTCCGGTGCGGTGATGGATGAGCTGGACGAGATCTTCTTCGAATTTGACCGGATAATCAGCAAATACCATGTCGAAAAGATAAGGACAATAGGTGACACCTACATGTGTGCCGGAGGGATCCCTTCGAAGAATATCACCAACCCGGTTGAGGTTGTGATGGCGGCTGTTGAGCTGAGACGGTTTTTAAGGCAGTACGAAGCAGCACGCAGGGGTGAAGAGAGGATCTGGAACCTGAAGATAGGCATACACACGGGTCCGGTCTCTGCAACCATTTCCGGGAAGAATAAGATGTCCTATGATATAAAGGGACGGGCTGTTAATACAGCAAGCCGCATACAGGGGGTTTCAGACAGGGATTCCATCCTGGTTTCCGTGATGACGTACGAGCTGGTTAAGGAGTTCTTCAGCTGTGTTTATTACGGGAAGCTGCCAGTGAAATATACCGGTAATATCCAGATGTATCAGGTGGAGGGATTGCTGCCAGGGCTCTCCGCTGACGGCAACGGATCTGTACCCAACGAAGCCTTCAGGGTTAAGTTCGGGCTGATTCAGTTCACTGATATCCAGGAGGTAATTCTCGATAAGCTCGAAAGGGAGCTTCCCGATTATCTCTTTTATCACAATGTCAAGCACACTGTTGATGTGGTCACGGAGGTTGAGCTTATCGGCTGGGCTGAAGGGTGCAACGATGAGCAGATCCTGATGCTGAAGATGGCTGCGCTGTTCCACGATGCCGGCCATACTGTCTCGTATGATGATCATGAGTACCAGGGGACTCTCCTGGCCCGGAGCATGCTGCCTGATTACGGTTACAGCAGTGAACAGATTGAACGCATCTGCAGTATCATCATGTCAACGAAACTTCCGCCGAAGCCTTCCGATCTTCTGGAACAGATCATCTGCGATTCTGATCTTGACTATCTTGGGAGAAGCGATTTCATACCGGTTTCCAACACACTATACGAGGAGCTGAAGGCACAGGACAAGATCACCAATCTCAATGACTGGAACAGGTTGCAGGTGAAATTCATCTCAGGGCACCAGTATTTCACCGGTACTGCCCGCCGCCTGCGGGAGGTTAACAAGAAGCTTCAGATTGAAAGGATCCGGAGTCTGATCACTGACAACTGATTATCTTATTACCAGCATCTTAGTCACCCCGGCCAGGTTTCCGTCTTCCGTAGTGCAAAACACCAGGTAAACACCTGTTGCCACCCGCTGACCCCTGTAGTTAAGCAGGTCCCATGTGGCCTGTCCTCCCAGTGAGGTACCCTCCCAGACCAGGTTACCGCTGACATCGGTGATTTTTACGGAAGAATTCTCAACCAGCCCGGTGACCGTCACCACTCCTTCAAAATCTTCCCGTACCGGGTTAGGGAAGGCGTACATGCCCGAGTAGTCATCAACTCCGGCGGTGGCTTCACCCCGGTATGAAACGATTCCTTCTGCTGTTCCGAACCACACTTCACCGCTGATTCCGTTGATGGCTATTTTAACTATGTTGTCAGAGAGAAGGGGGCTGTTTCCGGCATCGAAGCGGGCCAGTTCCTTCCTGGCATCGTCCGACATCAGAAAGGCACCTGAGCTTAGAGTACCGAACCATTTCCTGTTTGCACCGTCAACGGTGATTGCAGTTACCGTCTGTGTACCAAGGAGGTAGTCGGCCAGGCCAGATCCGTCATTTCTTGGTATCTTGATGCGGGATGCCTTCATCTCGGATGAGAAGGCTTTACCGGGGTTGTAATATACCACAGGCCCCATGTCAGTCCCCACCCAGATATTTCCGTCAAGATCCTGTGCAATTGAGTAGAGGTTGTTCATGGTATGCCCCTCTGTATCCTGTACCTGGAGCCTGATATACCTGTCGTCGGAGGTGTTTGCGGGGGTGCCGGCAGGGTCATAGACCAGCAGGCCGTTTCCCCTCGGGAGTACCGCCCAGATGTACTGATTACGGTCAATTATCATGTCGCCGACTGCTGTTACGCTGAGGTTTAACGGTGTAGCTATCCAGTTACCGTCAGGGGTGAGGGCCTTCAGGTTGCCAGTGACACCGGTCTGGGTCATCCAGAGGTTTCCGTCATGGTCCCAGGCAAGGCCGCAGATGCGGGTATAATTCTCTCCGGGCCTGATGCTGGCCAGCGGGGAGTTGTACTGGTTGTAATTATTGATCAGTTCGCCGTCAAGGAATTCATAGAGACCGTTTCCCCATGACGATACGAAAAAGTGATTCTCATTATCGGGATCAGCAATCACGCGCATTGCATCCCTGTCTGCCTCACCGTAAAAGATATGGCTTTTCCAGTTGTCGCCGTTGCCGGTAAAGATCTGCAGCGGACGGTATACGTTACCCCATGCGTTGTCAACCGTACCGCCTGTCACATAGAAATTACTGCCTGAGAATACGATATCTGCAACATTCTCAGTATATGGGCCGGGGAGTGTATGATTGGTGAACCGGATGTAATCCCGTGTCGAGACCAGTCCAACCGATGCATCTGCTATCCAGAGATCCTGACCGGAAGTCAAAGTCCCGGAGGGATTCGTTTCTGCCCAGCCGTAGGCGGTGATCTGCCTGATTACTTCGCCCTGCGCGGAAAAGATTGTGACTGAGGAGGAGAGGGAGGCGACTACCTGGTTGCCGTTGCCATCCAGCGCCCTGAAGGTTCCGGCAGGTTCTTCAGCTATAAGTGCTGCAGGCTGACCGGGGGTGATCAGGAACAGGGAGTCTCGTGAACCGGCCAGAGAAGCGCTTCCCGGTTTTGTTATCATCAGTGACGAACCTGCAATGGTGATATTGCTGTAAGCTGCTCCGGGTTCGGGAAAGCCTTCCAGTCTTTCCCAGTTGCCAAAGTAGGAGAGTCCCGGGCGGTTCAGAGGAGCAGACCAGATGCCCCTGTCAGTAGATGCATAAATACGGCTGTTCAGTATTTCCGTTTCGCTCACGCTGTTTGTTTCTCCGTCGGGCCCTGGCCTCCAGGTGTCAGCTATATAGCGTCCTTTTATGTCAACCACAACTATTCCGAAGCTTGATGAAAGCATTGCGCGGCTCCCGGCGACGGTTACGCTGTTGATCTCCTTCAGACCGGGTATATATTTATTTTTAATATCCGGGATGTGGGTGATGATCCCTTTTTTTACTATGTCAATGCCGGTGCTCCGGTATACGATTACCAGGGACTCTTCGGCATCACACCAGGCAAGATGAGATATGGCTGTCTCGGTCAGCCCCGAAACCTTTGAAAGCTTTGAGGCGGTACCGCTATTGAGATCATAGATGAGTATTCCCGATCCTGTTGATGACCAGATCTTGCCTCCGCCGGCGGCAATGCTGAATGCTCTGCTGTAGGGAAGGTGATCATTCCAGGAACCCACGGCACCCTGTCCTGAGGCCAGGAGTGTTGAGAGAAGAAATAATGCTGCCGGGATGATCTGTTTCATTTTGCCGTTGTTGCCTGCAGTTCAGGGCGGGTTATTCATTCAAGTCTTTCAGGAAGGATATTAGCTGGCGCATTGCCCTGGCTCTGTGGGATATGCTGTTTTTCTCCTGCAGCGGGATCTCGGCAAAGGTTTTGTCAGAACCGGTTGCCCTGAAGACCGGATCATATCCGAAACCGCCGTTGCCTTTTCTTTCTGTTGTGATTTCACCTTCAACGATACCCTCGAAAAGATACTCCCTGTCGTCAAGTATAAGGGCAATCACTGTCCTGAACCGCGCACTCCTGTCATTCGCACAGTGCATCTCACAAAGAAGTTTGTCGATGTTGTCATCAAAGCTTTTGCTCTCGCCGGCGTACCTGGCGGAATAGACTCCGGGAGCGCCCCCAAGGGCGGTGACTTCCAATCCTGTATCGTCAGCGAAGACATTCATCCGGGTCTTTCCATGGACGTATCTGGCTTTGAAGAGTGCGTTTTCTTCAAGCGTATCGGCATCTTCCGGGATCTCTTCGGTAATGTTGAGGTCAGACAGGCCAATTATTCTGAAATTACTATCGAGAAGATCACTTATCTCACTGACTTTATGTTTGTTATTGGTGGCAAATACAAGTTCCATAGTTATGACGGGTAAAAGGCAAAATTAATCATTGCATCGTGACAGGGTGGCAGCGGCATACCAAAAAGCTAAAATATTAGTTTATTTTTGTATAGATCACACTTTGTAATCCTCTATGGTTATCAACTCTTTCCGATGGCTTGTCATAACCGGCATCATGCTTCTTGCAGGTGCGGTTTACGGCCATATTGACGCCGGGGGAGTTCCGGGGGAGAGATCCGGAAGTCTTCAGGAAGAGAGAGCGGGGACTTCCAACGGAACAATTACGGGAGAGAAACCGGCGAATATCTCCGGAACAATTCAGCGACAGATCCCAGAGTCTGACAACCGCATAAAGGGTGTTTATGACTACAGGAGCGGCAGGAGTCTTGATGCATCGGCTGGCCCACCCGTTCTGGAATATCGTGACGGGATTATCTTCATTATGGAGGAATTGCCGGATATAGAGTACTCCTATTTTCTTGCCGGTCCTGACCTTGAATGGACTTCCTGGAGTGATAGGGCTTACAAGGAATATACGGATCTTGACCGCGGCAGGTATACTTTCCTGTACCGTTTCCGTGTACACGGTGATGATATTTCCGGGGAAGGTTCATTCAGTTTCAGGGTAAAGGCGCCATGGTATTTATCGCCGCTTGCCTGGATTATATATCCTTTGCTGCTGGTGCTGGGCGGGGTGCTTCTCCGGATACGCACGCACAGGCTGTATATGGAGCGGCAGAAGAGGCTGGAGCAGCTTATTGCCGAAAGGACCGAGGAATTGCAGCACGAGAAGGAGAAGTCTGACAATCTGCTGGCTAACATGTTACCCAAAGGCACTGCTGAGGAGATAATGCTGAAGGGAAAGGCAGACAAGAGGAAGTACAATTTTGTAACTGTTCTGTTTTCGGATATCCAGGGATTTACCAGGATAGCTGAAGAGATGAATCCCGAGCTTCTTATTGATGAGCTCGATCGTTTTTTCTTTCATTTTGACTCCGTTGCCGAGAAGTACCGTATTGAAAAGATCAAGACGATAGGTGATGCCTACATGTGTGCCGGAGGTATTCCGGAGAGGAACAGGACCAACCCTGTAGAGGTGGTTCTGGCAGCTCTTGAGATGCAGAAGTACATGCAGCAGATGAAGAATGACCCGTCAAGACCGGCAGCGAGGTTCTGGGATATCAGGATAGGTATCCATACGGGGACTGTGGTGGCCGGGGTTGTGGGGCACAAGAAGATTACCTATGACATCTGGGGTGATACGGTTAACACGGCAAGCAGGATGGAGTCGTCAGGCGAACCGGGAAAGATCAATATCTCCGGCACCACCTACGAGTTTGTGAAAGAATATTTTACCTGTAATTACCGCGGCAGGATGCCGGTGAAGTACAAGGGTGACCTCGACATGTATTTTGTTACGGGTATAAGGCCTGAGCTGCGCGGGGAGGACGGTTCGCCCAACGGGCGGTTTATGACAAAGATTGAGATGATACGTGTCCTCGATGTCGAGGAGCACGTCTTTGGAAAATATTCTGAGATTGCCTCCCCGGATCTCTTCTTTCACAGTGTTGACTATATCAGGAGTGTCGCTCTGCAGGCTGATCTTCTTGCAAGGGCCGAGAAGCTGACGGACCTTGAATATGTACATCTGAGACTGGCATCGGTCTTCATCTACTTTGGCTATGCTTTTGACTACAATGATCCGGAGGCTGCAACGCTGAAGCGGGCAGGAGAGATACTGCTTGTTTACGGTTTCGGAGGTCAGACGCTAAAGGCGGTTTCTGACCTGATAGTATCCGCGCCCTCTCCGCAGCAGGAGAGTGCAGCGGGCAGGGTGCTTCATGATGCTGTATATGATTTTACCGGCAGGGTCGATTTTGTGGCAATGATTGACAGGCTGTACCGCGAGGAGAAGGCTTACGGAAAGATATATGACGAAAAAGCCTGGTTCAGAAAAATAGCTTCGCAGATTAATGATAACGTGTTCCTTACGGGGACTGCACAGAAGTTACGGTCTGTGCCTGCTGATGAGCAACTTAATGCGCTCCGTGTATTTGCCGGGGGGAAGCTCAACAATAGTTAAAATCATTTGGAACTTTGGTTTAAAACCGTACATTTGAAAAATCCAAAAATTGAGATCATGGTAAATTTAGATTGGAACAATCTTCCTTTTGGCTACATTAAAACGGACTTCAACGTACGGTGTTACTATAAGAACGGACAGTGGAGCAAACCTGAGATATCAGAATCAGATACCATCAGTATTCATATTGCTGCCACGGGGTTGCATTACGGCCAGGAGGCTTTTGAGGGCATGAAGGCTTACCGGGGCCGTGACGGCAAGGTAAGACTGTTCCGGTGGGATGAGAACGCCAAAAGGCTTATCTCCTCGGCCAAAGGAGTGCACATGGCACCGGTGCCGGTTGAACTGTTCAAAGAGGCTGTCTTTACTGCGGTGAGGCTAAATGAGAAATTTGTTCCGCCTTATGGCTCGGGCGCATCACTCTATGTCAGGCCCGTTCTCTACGGCAGTGGTGCTGAGGTAGGTGTCAAACCTGCATCGGAATACACCTTCATCGTGTTCGTATCACCTGTCGGTCCTTACTTCAAGGGAGGCGTTAAGCCTGTGAACATGATGATCTGTCGCGATGTTGACCGTGCCGCACCGCTTGGTACCGGGAATATTAAAGTCGGAGGCAACTATGCTGCCAGCCTCAGGGCCATCGTCAAGGCCCATGATCTCGGTTACGGCAACGCACTCTTCCTGGATGCTCTGGAGAAGAAATACATCGACGAGTGCGGCCCGGCAAACTTCTTTGGTATAAAGAACAATACATACATCACTCCTAAGTCAGACTCAATCCTTCCTTCAATCACCAACAAGAGCCTTATAGCGATAGCTGAAAGCATGGGCATAACAACCGAGCGTCGCAGGATACCTGTTGAGGAGCTGGCAGAGTTTGAGGAGACCGGAGCCTGCGGTACTGCTGCCGTTATAAGCCCCATTGCCAAAATCGTTGATCCCGATACCGGAAAGGTCTATGAGTATTGCAAGGATGGCAAGCCGGGACCTGTCTCAATGAAGCTGTTCAATAAGCTGGTAGGCATCCAGTACGGGGATGAGCCGGATGAATTTGGATGGATGACGGTTGTGGAGGCCTGATCTCATTTTAAACACTATTGGTTTACTCCGGTAAGGCTTAGGATTTTACTGCCTTATGGCCGGGACCACCTGACATTGTTGCGAATGACCTTCACTGCTTAAAAAAATGCAGTGTGATTGAAGGATTTGGCGGTTTGTGTGCTATTTTTGACGCAAAGTTTCAGTAGTGGCAATAACAACGGGAGGAATATCCAGATACAGGCTCGGCAGTTCATATGTCACACTGGTTGTTAGTGTCTCACTGGTTCTGTTCCTCCTGGGCATTCTCGGGATGGTGCTGATAAACGCAAGGCAGTTGTCCGACTACTTCAGGGAGAGCCTCTCATTTACCATAATGCTGAAGGAGGATGCCCGGGAGGCCGATATGAGGATGTTGCAGAAGGAACTTGATGCCAGGCCTTTTGTCAAAAAAACCGAGTACGTTTCAAAAGATCAGGCTGCTGTCAAGCTTCAGGAGGAACTTGGCGAGGACTTTCTGAACTATCTTGGCTACAATCCCCTGATGCCGACAATTGATGTGTATCTGCAGGCCAGGTACACTCACCCCGACAGCGTGATAAAACTTGAGAAAATAATTTCAGAATACCCGGTTGTGGATGAGGTTTATTATCAGGAATCACTACTTAACCTGATCAATGACTTTGTCCGGGAGATCAGTGCATTTCTTTTGATAATAAGTCTCTTGCTGTTCCTGATTGCCCTGACGATCATAAATAACACAATTCGTCTGTCGATCTATTCCAAAAGATTCCTGATAAACACAATGCAGCTTATAGGTGCAAACAGGTCTTTTATACGGAAGCCCTTCCTGTTGCGGAGTCTCTTTTTCGGTTTTCTAGCCGCGCTGATTGCCATTGGTCTGCTGATGGGGCTTATGTATCTGATAGAGAAGGAATTCTTTGCACTTTTTACCTATGAGAATATCAATCTTTTTCTTCTTCTCTGTCTGGCACTGGTGGTTGCCGGGGTGGTTATAAACGGGATTTCTACTTTTTTTGCCGTGAACAGGTATCTCGGCATACACGAGGATAAATTATATTACTAGAAAGTTATGGTTGCTAAAAAGGAAGAAGAAAAGAAGACCGGTTTTGCCCTGGGACGGGAGAATTACAAGTTGATGGCCCTGGGCTTCGCCGTCATAATTATCGGTTTTATTTTAATGGCTGGGGGGAGATCCGATGACCCTAAGGTTTTTTCGGAAGATATCTTCAGTTTCCGCAGAGTCACCCTTGCCCCGCTGATTGTGCTGGCCGGGTTTATCTTCGAGATATATGCAATAATGAAAAAGCCGCGCGAATAAGACAGAGGGCTTTGATTAATCTGACGACTGAGAATGAATTGGTATGAAGCCCTGATTTTCGGGCTGGTGCAGGGATTGACAGAGTTTCTTCCTGTCAGCAGTGACGGACATCTTGAGATTGTGAAGTTTCTCTTTGGAGGGATTGAGGAGAGTTTCCTCTTTTCCGTGGCGGTGCACGGTGCAACTGTGCTGAGTATTCTGGTTGTCTTCCGGAAGGATATTATGAATTTATTGGGTGGTGTGTTAAAATTCAGGATGAATGAGGAGACGGTCTATGCACTGAAGCTTATTGTTTCAATGATACCGGTTGCCATTGTTGGTTTTACTCTCAAAGACGAGGTTGAGTCACTTTTTGTTGCTGATATGGATATCACGGGATCCTTCCTGCTGGTTACTGCTCTCTTTTTGCTTGTAGGACATTTTGTGCCTAAAAGGGAAAAACCGATTACCTATGGCGGTGCCTTCCTGATGGGAATAGCACAGGCACTGGCCGTTCTGCCGGGATTATCCAGGTCGGGATCGACGATCTCAACCGGCCTGGCCCTTGGAAACAGCAAGAACGACCTGGCCCGGTTCTCATTCCTTATGGTAATCGTACCTATAGTTGGAGCCAATTTTATGGAGGCGGTCACCATGGAACCCCAGGCAGCAGACGGAGTGTTGCTCCCGCTGATAGTGGCATTTGTGGCGGCTTTTGTGTCTGGGTATGTCGCCTGCAGATGGATGATAGACATTGTGAAGAAGGGTAAACTTGGGTGGTTTGCCCTCTATTGCATACTTATTGGACTTACGTTGATAATATTTGCCTGAAAGTGCTGAAGAGCTGTACCGACTTTGAGGAAGGCGAAGTATTGCTGTTGCAGAAACCGCTTTACTGGACATCCTTTGATTTGGTGAACAAGGTGAAGATGGCTGTAAGGCATCACTGCGGTCTTAAAAAGCTTAAGGTAGGTCATGCCGGGACGCTGGATCCCCTGGCCACGGGACTGATGATTGTCTGTACAGGAAAAGCTACCCGTCGTGTTGAGGAGTTCCGGGACCTGGACAAGACGTACACGGCGGTGATACGGTTCGGTCAGACGACTCCTTCTTTTGACCTTGAAAGTGAGGTGGATGGAGAGTTTCCTTCCGGTCATATAACAGAGGAGATGATCCGAGTTGCGCTGAAGAGTTTTTTGGGTGAGCAGGATCAGGAGCCTCCGCTCTTCTCTGCCAAGTTTGTTGATGGGAAGAGGGCATATGAGCTTGCAAGGAAGAAGATAGAGAGGAAGCTTGACAAGGTGAAGGTTGTGTTCCGTGAGCTGGAGCTTCTCAGTTTTACCGGCACCGATGCAAAGATAAGGATTGTATGCAGCAAGGGCACCTATGTCAGGGCTTTTGCGCGTGATCTGGGTCTGGCCCTAGGCAGCGGCGGGCATCTCAGGGCTCTGGTTCGGGATAGTATTGGCGATTACACACTTGAAAAGGCGCTGACGGTGGAAGAGTTGAAATTTATTTTGGAAAATTTGAAACAAAGTGATAATTCATTCGTATAAATAATCTTGCACTAACGGATTTTGATCATGAAACTATCTCAATTTAAGTACACGTTGCCTCAGGATCTGATTGCACTTTATCCCTCTAAAAACAGGGATGAATCGAGGCTGATGGTAGTGCACAGGGATACCGGTGAGGTTGAGCATAAGGTTTTCAAGGACATCGTTGAGTATTTCAGGGAGCAGGATGTGGTTGTTTTCAACAACACCAAGGTATTTCCTGCCAGGTTGTACGGGAACAAGGAGAAGACCGGGGCTGAGATTGAGGTCTTTCTTCTGCGGGAACTGAACCGGGAGCAGAGGCTCTGGGATGTCCTGGTTGATCCCGCGAGAAAGATCAGGATTGGCAACAAGCTCTATTTCGGGGAGAATGATCTGCTCGTTGCGGAGGTAATTGACAATACAACATCCAGGGGCAGGACCCTTCGCTTTCTCTTTGACGGAACGTACGAGGAGTTCAAGCAGACACTTTATTCGCTCGGCGAGACACCCCTTCCCAAATTCATCAACAGGCCTGTTGAGCCGGAGGACAATGAGCGTTACCAGACCATCTTTGCAAAGCATGAAGGCGCGGTGGCGGCACCTACTGCAGGGCTGCATTTCAGCAGAGAGTTGCTCAAGAGGCTAGAGATCGTGGGTGTTGAGTTTGCCGAGATCACGCTTCATGTAGGTCTGGGCAATTTCCGGAACGTGGATGTGGAGGATCTTACAAAGCATAAGGTTGATTCCGAGAGAATTATTATCTCCGAGGAGGCTGCTGTGCTGATCAACAGGGCGAAGGAGAGAAAAAGCCGGGTTTGTGCAGTTGGAACAACTGTCATCAGGACGCTTGAGAGTTCAGTTTCGACGTCAGGATTGGTAAAGCCTTTCAACGGATGGACGAACAAGTTCATCTTCCCGCCTTATGATTTCAAGGTTCCTGATATGCTGGTAAGCAACTTCCATCTGCCTTATTCAACACTTCTGATGATGGTTTCTGCCTTTGCAGGCTACAATCTTTTGTTTGATGCATACCGCACGGCCGTCAAGGAAAAATACAGGTTCGGAACATATGGAGATGCAATGCTAATACTCTAGATAACAGGCAATAGCAGAGCTGTAGCTCAAGCTGAAGTTTATATAAATTGTGCCGGCATTCTGTGCCGGCACTTTTATTTTGTCTGAATTTCAGGCTTTAAGTGATGAAAAGTACTGCAATGAAGCAACCATTTTCCCGTTTCATGAGTATAAGTATTTTGCAGCACATTGCCAATCAGAAGGATTTGTCACCACAATAGGAATATGCCTGAACATATTTTTTTCATAATTAACAAGCTTGCAGGCCGGGATTTTCAGTCGAGTTCAGTCCGCATAAGCAACAGATTAGCACTATCATCTGCCCTTCGGCTTATAGCAGTACTGTTTTTGTTTTTTTTCACCTCCGTTAATCTGCTCCTCAGCCAGTCGGTTGGTGATTACAGGACAAACGGTAATGTTCAGTTTAATACTGCGGCTAACTGGCAGGTTTACAACGGCACCTCATGGATAGCCGCTTTAACTGACCCGGGGTCAGCAAGTGGATTGATTACCGTGCGCAGCGGTCATACCGCTACACTGACAATATCTGAAACACTCGATCAACTTATAGTTGAGGCCGGAGGTACTCTGCGGATCAACAGTTCAAGGACCCTGTACATCGGTAACGGATCTGAGCCGTTCGATCTGGATGTTTACGGTACGGTAAACAACTATGGTAGCATTAATACAACATCCAATCCTGGTTCAGCAATCAGGTTCAATAACGACTCATTTTATAATCACAGGCTCAACGGCGGCACAATACCTGAGGCGACTTGGCTTATCAATTCAACATGTGCAATATTAGCCGTATCAGGCACTCTGCCGTCCGGTCTAAACCAGGTTTTTGGAAACCTGACATGGAACTGTCCCGGTCAGAATTCTGATATTGACATAAATGCCAATCTGGATGTGGCCGGGGTCTTTACCATGGCGAACACCGGCAGCCGGTACCTTCGAATAGCAACTTCCGGTAATTACACTTTGAACTTTGGAGGATATACTCAGATTGGGGGGAGGATGAATCTTGCGATTGGAGGATTTACTTGCACTTTTAATCTGACAGGGGATTTCAACTTTTCGGGAGGGAGTTTCCTGACGAGTGGCTCGGGGATTGGCAATGTAAATTTCAGAGGACCCGGAGTGCAGCACTTCAACAGAACTGGAGGAAGTTTTTCCAATACAAGGCTGAATTATACCGTATTCAGCGGTGCAATCCTTGACATGGGAACAAGCATAATTGACGTTTCCGGGTCATATGTGGCTGCCGGGACATTCACACTCAACGATGGGGGTGGATTGATTCTTGGCGATCCTTATGGAATAACCTCATCTGAAACCGGACTGACCGGAGGCAACATAAGAGTAACTGGAACGAGAACTTTCAGTACAGATGCTGATTACACCTATAGCGGAAGTACGATGCAGGTAACCGGAGACGGACTGCCGACTACTGTTCGTAATTTTACTACAAACAATCCTTCCGGGATAACATTGTCCAGTGACTTGAACGTGACTGGAATCCTAACCATGCTGGATGGTAATATATCTACTGCCGGCAACAGCTTTGTTCTTTCCAATAGCAGTGCAGCAGCGCTGTCCTATACTTCAGGAACGGTAGTCGGCGCCTTCGAAAGATACATATCCCAGACAATTCAGAGCTACCTTTTCCCGGTAGGTTCTGCAGCCAGAACGCAGTCGTTTATTGTCAGTTTTTCTGCCATGACACCTGGAAGCCTGCTGGTGGATTTTAGCGAAGGTGATCCGGGAAATGCAGGCCTCCCGTTGACAGACGGAGGCTCCTATACAATAACTAATCAATATGCGACCGGATATTGGGTTTCTTTGTCCAAAAACTCTTTTACCTCCTCGAATTATACCCTTGATCTCGATGCAACCGGATTTGGACCATACCCTGTGACTTCCGGAACAAGAGTAATTCGCAGAAATGGCACGGATGACTGGACTCTTGACGGGACGCATTCAGGAGTAGTCGGATCAGTGGTAAGCCGGTCTGGGATGACTCAGTCCTTCTCCTCCGGAATTAGTGGAACTCAATTTTGTATTGGGAAAACCGGGCCTTTTATAATTGCACAGCCGGCTGATAAAAAATTATGCCCGGGTTCTTCCGACCCTGTACTGTTCCAGGTTACCGCAATCGGATATCTTCCTTTAAGCTATCAATGGTACAGGGATTCAGGAGAGATTTTGACAAATGACGGCCACTTCACAGGAGTTACTTCCTCAACCCTGGGTATTACCAACGTAAGTACTCATGATGATGGTGAATATTATTGCGTGGTTACTGACGGAAGGGGAGAAAGTATCATGACGCGTCGGGCTTTACTTCATGTTCCCTCAGTTACCTTTGGATTCAATTATTATTCTGATATCTCTGTAAGTCAGGCTTCCGGGACACAGGACCTGACTGATTTTCCGGTATTGGTGGATATTACACAGAGTTGGCTCAGAACCATTGGAAACGGTGGTCATGTGACCAGCAGCAATGGATATGACATACTTTTCACTGATAATGATAATGCCCGGCTGGACCACGAAATTGAGTCCTATGATCCTGTGGCAGGTAGACTTGTCGCCTGGGTACGTGTTCCTGCTTTATCCTCCTCAGGCCCTACCTCAATCCGAATGTTATATGGTAATCCTGCTATTACAACGGACCCTTCCACAGAGACCACCTGGATCAGCAGTTATAAGGCTATATGGCATCTTAGTAATAATGCAGTTAATGATGCTACCTCGTTCAATAATGACCTTACCAATAACGGGACCTTGGACGCGCCAGGTCTGATTGAGGAAGCAAGGAGTTTTGATGGCTACAATGATAACCTTAGAGCTGTTACTACTACCGGATTTGGCGGAAATGCCTATAATCAGACAATCAGTGCCTGGGGCAGATATACATCTTCACCCGATGAAACACAGAATATAATGGTTCTGCAGAGGGCAGGATCCACTTCCGCCATTCAAATGGGTTTCAGGGAAGTTAGTGGCTCATATAGAGTTGTGGTGTGGAACTGGGGCGGAGGGCCTCTACTGTGGAGCAACTTTCTGCCTTCGGCAAATGAGTGGCACTATTATTCATATACTTTTGACGGAACAACTCACCGTTTGTATATAGATGGGGTCGAAGCCAGCACTTCAACTACCGCTGCAACACAAGGCGCAGTACCCCAATTTGTGTATCTTGGAAGTTATAGTGGTGGAGAGTACTTCAAGGGAAACATCGATGAATCAAGATACTCCCTGACCCGAAAAACAGAAGGGTGGATTGCAACCGAATACAATAACCAGTATTCTCCAGGGACCTTTCTATCTGCCGGCCCCGAGCAGGTAATGAATTCTCTTGTCTCAGCAGGTGTATGTAATGGTCCTTTGGCTCTCACAGGATATCCGGCAGGAGGAACATTCTCGGGTCCCGGTGTCTCCGGAAACTCCTTTAATCCTGCTGCTGCAGGAGTCGGCACCCATACTATTACATACACTCATAATGTAGACGGTTGTAGTGTAACTATATCAAAAACAATTAAAGTAACACCGGTCCCTCCGGCGCCGTTGACCGGTGATGCTTATTGCTGTGCCAGAAATGTAACTGACCTGGAAGCGATTGGAAGTAACCTTAAGTGGTATACAGATGCTGGATTAACTTCCCTGGCCGGATGGGGAACACCTTTTGCTACCGGTCAGACCGCGGTGGGAACCTATCAGTATTATGTTACTCAGACAGTTAATGGATGTGAAAGCGTTGCATCCCGGGCTGTGCTGACAATCTATCCCAATACTCCGGTCGGTGGCACTGCAGAGGTCAGCCGTAGCCCTGAATGTGTGGGTAATACGGCTACGTTTACATTGACAGGTCATACTGGCAGAATAATTGGCTGGCAAAGGAAACTGGCTTCTGATACCGAATGGATAAATATTCCGGGTAGTGATGCAAATCCATTCAGTGAAATTCTTTCCGTGCCTGGAACCTGGCAATACAGAGCTGTTGTGAGTGTTGGATTATGCGGATCCGCCTATTCCTCAATTGCCATTGTTACTGCCATTATCGATGTTGAAGGTCCCGTCATTACCGGATGCCCGTCAAATATCACTGCCTATACCGGCCCTCTTAACCCTGTCTGTTCGCAAATTGTCACCTGGACTGAACCAACATCAACCGATTATTGCGAGGGGTCTGTTACTTTTTCATCCCGTAGTCATGTGCCAGGGTCTTCTTTCCCTGTGGGAACCACTGTTGTCACTTATTCCTTCACTGATGGGATTAATGTTTCTTCCTGCATGTTCAATGTTACTCTAGTCGATAACACTGACCCCACTATCACGTGTGCCATCCCGTCGACGAGTTTCACGGCAGATGCGGGCGAGTGTTATTATACAGTATCAGGAACAGTCCTTGATCCGACGTCAATGAATGACAACTGCAGCGTACAGAGTGTTGTCAATGACTTCACCGGTACGTCAACACTTGCGGGAGCCCCGGTCCCTGTCGGCACGACCACTGTCACCTGGACTGTTACTGACGCTCATGGCAACACAGC
>AMWB02030659.1_pt1 | contig 33892 bp, 26 predicted proteins | sample 200311 | NCBI WGS metagenome assembly AMWB02 (sample SAMN02737377, study PRJNA173069) | bioreactor metagenome | biome: anode biofilm in microbial fuel cells | place: USA: California | collected 2010-12-16
GAGCCGATCGGTCAGGCGCCCGCCGTCCGCAAAGATGAAGCCCTGCTCGAGAACATCCTGAAGTTCGCTCACCAACACCGACGGCGGCATGGACGTGTTGTCTCCGATGCTCTGGCCCACATAGCTGATATAGAGTCTTTCCCGGGCCGAGAGGAGGGTTTCCAGGAAGAGGTAGCGGTCGTCCTTCCGCCGGGAGCGGTCGCCGGGCCGCGGATGGGCGGCCATGAGATCGAAGCCCGGTGCGGGGGTGGTGCGGGGATAGTCGCCGGAATTCATGCCGAGGAGCCCGATGAACCGGAAGGGGATGCTCCGCATCGGCAGCATGGCGCAGAAGGTGACGCCGCCGGTGATGAATCCGAAACCGAAGATGTCGCTCTCGAGCCGTCCGGCCAGGTAGGCCCGGATGACGGAGATCTCCACGGCGCCGTCATAATCGGCCTGGGAGGCGGTGTCGGCGAGCGCGGCGAGGGCGTCTGCGATCAGCTGAACGTCCTTTTCGGCATCGGCATCGATCTCGAAGAACGCCGCCACGGCGCCGTTTAAAAAAGCGCTCCATTCCGCAGGGGTCCTCGGCCGCGGCAGGTCTTTTGCGTATGCGAAAAGGCGGTCGGTGAATTCGAGAAATCCCCCGAGTACCGATGTTTCGGATCCCTCCATGGCGCCGAAGGGAAGGATGCCGGCAAAGGTCTGTTCATCGTCTCCGGCCATGGCGTATCCCAGAAGAAGGCGGTCGAGCCCCGCCCGCCAGGTGTGCTCCGAAAATCCGGGCAATCCTAGCGCGGCCCGGCTGTCGCCGTCGATGCCCCACCGGATGCGGACATCCCGGATCCAGCCGCGGATCCGGTCGAGGTCGGCTTCCCCCAGGCCGAATTTTCGGTGAATCCAGGGCGTTTCCAGGATGGACATCACCTGGGCGGCGCCCAGGCGTCCGTCGCCCAGATCGAGCAGGGTGAGAAAGGCTTCGATGAGGCGGCTTTCGCTGCGGATGCCCCGGTCGGCGATGCTGAAGGGGATCCGCTTGGCATCGCCCGGCGGACGGTCGAAGACGGCCTGAATGTAGGGGGCGTAGGTTTCGATGTCCGGCGCCATGATCAGGATGTCGCCGGGCCGGAGGGTGTCGTCCGCGTCGAACAGCGACAGGAGGTGATCGAAGAGCACCTCGGTTTCCCGCATGGGGCTGTGGCAGGCGTGGAAGGTGATCGACCGGTCCTCGGGCCGGACGGCGAGCCTGGGATACCCGTCCGACGGCCGCTCGATGCGGTTCAGGATGTCGGACTGAACGCAGGCAAGCAGCGTGTCGCTGCCCGGGTCCTCGAACATTTCATCGGCGAACTCCGGATCGAACTCGGTGATCATCTCGAAGAAATCCCGCCCCGGAATGCCCATGGAAGCCAGAAGGCTGTTCTGGCCGCCGATGTGAAGGTCCGGCTCGGGCACCGCCTGCGCCTGTCCTTCGCGCATGGCCTGCCGCCGCTCCCGCCGGGAGAGCGTGTCGCCCCAGTAGTCGGCGCAGGGATTCATCAAAAAGAGGTTGACCTCCCGATACCGCGATACGGCGTCCAACACCTGCATGTGAAAGCGGGGCAAGGTCGATATGCCGAAGACCGATATCCGTTCGGGCAGGGTCTCGGACAGAAGCGGGGCGTCGGCCGGCAGTTCGGTCAGGCTTTTTGCCAGGGCGGCGCGGTGCCGCCGGCGTTGTCCCGCCGAGAGCCTGCGCCACAGCGCGGGTTGCCAGCCGCCGGCTTCCTTCCCGGCTTCCCACGACAAGATCCATTCCGGGCGGAAGGTCATGTATTGGTCGAAAAGATCGGCGATCCGTTGGGCGAGCTGGTACAGCTTGAGGCCGGTGTCGCCGCCCGCCAGATAGTGTTTCAATGGAGCGAAATCCGGATTTTCCAGGCAGCCGGGAAGAATGTCCATGATTTTCCATGTCATCACCGGCCGGTCAAAGGGGGAGGTCTCGGGCAGATCGGGCAGCGCCGCCCGAAAGACATTGGAATAGACGAACGCGTTGGGAAAGGGAAAGACCATGTTGGCGCAGATGCCGTGGCGGCGGGCCAGGGCCATCGAGATCCAGCGCTCCATGCCGAGGCTCTGGACCACGACGATCTCAGGGGCCAGAGGGTCTGCCGGCGGACGGCGAAGCGTCTCGGCCAGGGCCGCCACCAGAGTTTCCATGCGGTTGCCGGTAAAGAGATTGAAGCGTTTCATGTGACCATAAGCAGAAAATCAGAGAAACACGGATATCCGGCCGCGCGGATCAATATACCTTCCGTTCTCCGAAATTGGAGCCGATGACATTGAAGCTGTTCTCGACGATGAACAGGGCCTGGGGATCGATATTGAATACCGTCTCTTCAACGCGTTTCATCTGGATATTGTTGGTGATGGCCATCAGAATCAGCTTGTCTTTCCGGTTGTAGACGCCGCAGCCCTTGAGAAAGGTGCCGCCCTGGTGCAGATCGTTGACGAGGACGCCTGCGATCTCTTCATTCTTGTCGCTTACGATAAAAATCACCTTTCGCTGGTTGAACAAGGCCAGCATATAGTCGAGCGACACGGACATGATGAACACCAGAATGATCGACGCGATGAAGATATCCGCGTTGTAATAGGTGATCACGAAGCTGAACAAAACGGCGTTGAAGACGAGGTAAAATTTGCCGAAGCCGAGATTGAATTTCTGGTTCAAGATGACGCCGATGATGTCGAGCCCGCCGCCGGAGCCTAAAGAGCGGAGTGTAATGCCGCCTCCCGTGCCGCAGAGAATGCCGCCGGCGACGGCCGCGTAGATCTGTTCATGGATGCCGAAATTGAAATCGATCAGCTCGGATGAGATCGTGGTGACCAGAACCGCGTAGAGGGTGTAGAGCAGAAACCGCCTGCTCACGAAAAACCAGCCGATGACGAGCAGCGGAAGGTTGAACAGGAAATACCAGATTCCCGGGCTGAGCCAGTGGGTTTTGTAGTAAATCAGAAGGCCGGTGCCGTAGATGCCGCCGGTGATGAAGTTGTTGTGAAAGACGATGGCCTTGGCCCCCAGGGAGAAGAGACTCGCACCCACGGTGATGACCAGGAGATTCCAGGCGGGGGAATAGGTGTATTTCTTCAGGTTCATCATACACAATCATATAAGCCGATAAAATGATCATCGATATGCTGCCGACCGTCCGGGACAGCCTGTTGTCGCCGACCGGCGGCATGCGGGATTGCCGGTATCGTGATGCATCTTCCTCTTTAGCAGGATATTCCAGCGTCGACAAGACTCTCCTGCGAAAATTCCGGAGGGATCATGACGTATTTTTCATCCATCTTTAATGCTGGTTTCATTACGACCTAACGATCGGCGGCTACAGTCTCCGGCATGAATGATGCAAAAGCGGCGGTACGAGGAAGGTCTTATACGGTCCGAGGTCTTCTTTGGAAAACCCTTGGCCGGCCTGTCGAATTAATCGTCAAGGCGCCGCGCTCAGGGCTTGATCCATGAACGTATACTGTTGCGCATGGCCTCTCAGGATTATTTCATACATCTGCACGCCGCGAAACGCGTTTCGCTTTTCCTTGATCTCCACCAGTATAAATGGAGCGTCTTTGATGGGATCCAGGCCGTTGGTCGGGCTCACCTTCGACCAATCGCGGCTCATTCCCACATTTCCTTCGAGAACGAAGTAATGAATGCCGCCCCGAAACGCGATTTCGCCGCGATGATCGTGTCCGGAGAATACCGCCAGCACCTGCCCGTCGGCTTCCAGGAGTCCGCGCACCACATCGGCGTTCCTGATGGTGTAGTCGTCCCCGGTGGTATCCCGATGCAGCACCTGGTGGGTGAACACCACGGTCGGCAGGTTGCTGGAGGCGAGATCGGACGCGAGCCATTCCAGCTCCTTTTGGGGAATCCAGGACTCTTTCCAGTTCCAGAAGGGATGGTCCGGGTTCTGCAGGTCATATGGCCGATGCGGGTCTGCGGCGGTATAGTCGGCATCCAGCACAATGCCGTGGATGCCGTTTCTGTCAAAAGAATAATAGGTCTTTCCAGGTGGAACCTCTGTATTGAACAGGAGCGGCACCAGAACATCCCGTTCAATGTCGGCGAACTCGTGGTTGCCCAATACATGGTATCTTGGGCCCTTAAAAGCGCTAAAGACGCTTTCAACCTCATTCAGGTTTTCCAGCGGATCCTTATGCTTCACCACCTTATCGATGAAATCGCCCAGCTCGATAATGAAGTCGGCTTTTTCCCGATGCATCGTTTTTACAAAATACGCCGTCTTGGCCGGCGCGGCCGAATATTTGCGCTCCGCCGTGTCGGGCTTGTTGGTGTGGTGGACATCCGTGATCACGCCGAAGCGTGCAACCGTTTCCGCACCGGCAGTGACCGTCCAGAAGAAGAACAGCAATGCAGCGCATATCATCTTTTTCATGATTCAGCTCCTCGTCGTTTTCTCATCCTATGATCATTCCATGCTGACATTTCAATGTAAATATGTGAAGACAGAGGCGCCTGTCGATCAAATCATGATAAGGCACTCGCTTGCCATAACAAAAATGGATCGGCACGCCAAGCTTCATATCGATTATAGGACAAACGCAGAGTGTTGGGGCACGGATATCCGGCGGCCCGTTACAGATCATTTTGAATCCAATGAATGACTGGTTGGATGAAATATCGTTTCCCCCGAATGGTTTTTTATGGGTTTGGGTCCTTCATGCAGGGTGAAGGAAAAAAATTGTCTGAAAACAGAAGCTCGTCTGTTTTCGGACGTCACTTTTTATCGTAAGGAGATGAAAGATGAATCCTGAATGGGGAGTTTCGCGACCGACCGGCCGAGTAAGAAGGATAACAACGGTGCTGCTGGCGGCGTTGTTCTTTGCAATGATGATCGGTGTATGCTCCGCCGAAGACAAAGAGACCGTCACGACGGAGGAAATACTGAAGATCTTGAAAGAAAAGAAGATCGTGACCGACGCCGAGTACGACGCGCTCATGAAAAAGGCCCATGCTGAACAAAAAAAGACCGATGAACAATACGCCGTGAAGTGGGACAACGGTCTCAATGTCAACCGGAACGACGGGGCCTTCAAGATCAAGATCGGCGGCCGTATCCATGCTGACTGGGGGGGCGTCGATCCCGATTCATCCCTAGAGGCCAACGAAGCCGCGGGCGTTTACGGCGACAATGCGCTGGAAGGCGACGGGGTGGAATTTCGCCGCGCCCGGCTCTATATCGCCGGTACGGTCTGGGAGGATTTCGTGTTCAAGGCGCAGTATGATTTCGCGGGCGCCGAGTCGAATTTCAAGGATGTCTACCTTGGTATGCAAAACATCCCGGCCGTGGGCACCGTTCTCGTCGGCCAGATGTATGAACCGTTTTCCCTGGAGGAACAGACCAGCAGCAATTACATCACCTTCATGGAGCGTTCGCTGCCGAACGGCGTGTTTGCGCCCAGCCGAAAATCCGGTATCCGGGCCGCAAACGCCGTTTTGGATCAGCGGATGACGTGGTCTGTCGGGGCTTTTTACGGGGATACGGACGACGACGGGGATTCGAATTTCGACGATGCCGCCACCATCGACCTGACGGCGCGTGTTACCGGACTGCCGTATTATGCAGATGACGGAAAAAGGCTCCTGCACTTGGGCCTGGGCTACAGTCATCAGATTCGCGATGAAGGAAAAACCTTCGCCCGATACCGCAACCGGCCGGAAACGCATCTGACCGATGCCAGGCTCGTCGATACCGGCGACATCGATCTGGACGGCGCCAATCTGCTGAGCCCGGAAATCGCCGTCGTATGGGGACGGTTTTCGGTTCAGGGCGAGTATTTCCGGGACAAGCTCGACGCGGCAGCGGCGGACGATCCGACATTTCAAGGAGCGTATCTTTACGGCAGCTGGTTCGTGACCGGGGAACACCGGCCCTACAGCACGTCGTCGGGACTGTTTGGCCGAGTGGAGCCGCAGAACAATTTCAGCATGGGCGGGGATGGTGGATTCGGCGCCTGGGAGCTGGGCGTGCGGTGGTCGTGGGTCGATCTGAGCGACGCCGGGGTGCGCGGCGGCGAGGAAAACGATTTTACGCTGGGTGTCAATTGGTATTTGAATCCGAACTACCGTTTGATGGTCAACTATATATACGCCGACGTGAAAGATCGGGCTGAAGCCGAGGACGGGAGCGCCAATATTCTGCAATCCCGGTTTCAGGTCGATTTCTGAAGCCCCGGGGCCGGCCGGATGCGTGCCTCATGAACACGCATCCGGTTCCGGGCGATATCCGGAAAGGCTATCCCAGCTCCTTTTCCCCTCTGTTCCGGATCTTTTCAAGGGCGGCAAGCGTCTTGTCGGGGAGCGCCGGCGCGGCATGGGTTTCCAGGATGGCCGCGATCTTCTCCCGAACCTTTGCCGCCGTATCCTTCGATCCGGCGGCGACCCAGTTGCCGTAGGATTCCCGGGTGAAGAGTCCCGGCTGCCAGAGTTCGCTGCGGAAATTCTTGCAGGTGTGCATCTCCTGAAGGTAGTTGCCGCCCGGCCCGACCCTGCCGATGACCTCCATTGCCAGGGTGTCGGCGTTGATCTCGACGCCCTTGAGAAAGCGCTTGACCATTCCGATGATCTCGTCGCCCAGAACGAGCTGCTCGACCGCGCAGGCCATGCCCATGTCCATGTATCCCACGTCATGGATCAGGTTGAGCCCGGCCTGGGCCTGGGCCAGGATGTGGAACGCCGCCTCGGCGCCGGCCTGGGCGTCCAACACCTTGGCGTCGGTCGCACCGGCCAGGCCCCAGGTGGGCAGACCGAAATACTGGGCCACTTCGGCCTGGAGCGCCAGTCCCAGGCTCGTTTCCGGCGCGGAAACGCACATCAGCCCCCGCCGCATGTCGAGGACGCCGAAATTGCACCCCAGGCCCACGGGGGTGCCCGGCCGCCGGAGCTGGCAGAGCACCAGGCCCATCAGGGATTCGGCCAGCGCCTGGGCGACCCCGCCGGCCAGGGTGACGGGGCCGGTGGCGCCGGGCTGGATGGTGGGGCCCATCATCTGGGGCATGAAAAGATCCGCCGCCACGAACATCCGGGCCACCACCTCTTCGGGAAAGACCAACGGCGAGATCGATTCGGGGTAGAGCACGAGAAAGGGCTTTTCCTGCAGCACCTCCAGCCCGCCTGCGATTTCAGCGGCCATTTCATAGACCAGCGCGGTTCCCCTGGGGGTGTAGTTGAGAAACACGATGGGTTTGACGGTGTTGGTCGCCGTGGCGTAGAATTCGTGAAGGTCGGCCGCGCCCGCGGGAACGTCCTGACACGATCCCATCGGCATGACCCAGTCGATGTGCGCAAGGGCATCGGCGATCTTCGCCGAGCGGGCGAGATCCGCCACGGTCGTCGGGTGGTATTCCCCGGTCAGGGCGTCTTTGGTGTTGGGGCTTGCCGTGGAGGTGCCGAAATAGCTGTTGCGCCCGGCGACGTCGAGGGCGCGCTCCCCGCAGCGGTTATAGAGCGTCCATCCCTTGGGTGCGGTCGCGAGGCAGGCGGTGACGATGAATTCCGGCACCTTCACCCGGTCGTCTCCGACAACGGCGCCGGCTTGCTTGAGCAGGTCCCGCGCGCCCGGGTGAAGAACCTTGAACCCGACCTTCCCCATGATGTCGAACGCGGCGCGCACCAGTTCGTGGATCTGATCGCTGCTGAGCAGTTTGAAATAAGGAGCGCCCTTGATGGTGGTGTTGGTTTGAATCGCCATATCGTTCCTTTCTCTTCTGTTCATTCTTTCTTTTCGGTCCATGGTCGTTCATGATTTCCGGGTCAGTTTCAAGCATTGCCCCGTTATCCCTTTTGATTTCAGATGTGACGCATATCTGGTCTCATGCCACATGCCGTGCCCGAATGGCAACCTTTTTGCCGTGGGCCTTGAATTTAAAACACCTTGACAAAAACCGCGGATACTGGTTATGGGCCAACAGACCGGCGGGCAAGCGAGAATATCCTGCCCGGGACCGGCAAACGAGACGCGAAAACAATTCACAATTCAAGGAGCACCAGGATGGGAAAAGCGTACGACGCCGTTATCATCGGATCGGGCATCATCGGCTGCTGCACGGCCTTTGAACTGGCCAAAAAAGGCCGCAAAACCCTGAACGTCGACAAACTGGCCGCCGCAGGGCAGGGCTCGACCTCGGGATCCTGCGCCATTGTCCGCCTGCACTATTCGACGCCCGACGGTGTCGCCATGGCGCGCGAGGGTTTTTACTACTGGTTGGATTGGGAAAAGTATCTGGGCGTCAAGGACGACACCGGCATGGCGCGCTACGTCAATACCGGCTGCCTCGTGATGAAAACCGCCTTGAACAAAGATCTGAAAAACGTGATGGCAAGTCTGGACGATCTGGGCGTCGGCTATGAAGAGCTGGACGCAGCGACGATCCGTCAGCGGTGGCCGCTGCTCAACACGCGCCGGTATTTTCCGGCCAAACCCCTGGACGACCCGGCGTTCGGCAATCCCACGGGAGAGACGATCGCGGGCGGCATCTATGTGCCGGAGTCGGGATATGTCACCGACCCCCAGCTTTCGGCACACAACGTCCAGGTGGCGGCGGAAGCCAGGGGCGCCGAATTCCGGTACCATGCCGCGGTCGTGGAGATCCTGAAAAAAGACGGGCGGGTCCGCGGCGTCCGGCTTGCGGACGGCACCGAGATTGCCGCCCCCGTCGTCGTGAATGTGGCCGGCCCTCACTCGTATATCGTCAACCGGATGGCAGGCGTGGAGGAGGGCATGAGGATCAGAACCCGGGCGCTCCGCCAGGAGGTCTGCCACGTGCCGTCGCCCGAAGGCGTCGACTACGAGAAGGATGTTCCGATCATCTCCGACGGGGACATCGCCTGCTACTCCCGCCCCGAGGTCGGCAACCACGTGCTGATCGGGAGCGAAGACCCCGAATGCGACGAGCGGGAATGGGTCGATCCGGACGACTACAACCGGGATTTCACCCGGCAGTGGACCACCCAGGCGATGCGGCAGGCCCAGCGCATCGACCGGCTTCCCATCCCCAACCAGCCCCAGGGGGTCGTCGACCTTTACGACGTCACCGACGACTGGATCCCTATCTACGACCGGTCCGATCTGCCGGGATTCTACATGGCCGTGGGCACCTCGGGCAACCAGTACAAGAACGCTCCGGTGGTGGGGGTGCTGATGGCGGAGCTGATCGAAAAGGTCGAAGCCGGGCACGACCATGACCGGACGCCGGTCGAATTCACCATGAAGAACACCAAAAGGACGTGTAATATCGGCTTTTTCAGCCGAAAGAGAGAGATCAACCCCGATTCCAGCTTTTCGGTGATCGGGTAATCCATGGATGCGCCCGTCCTGGACGTCCGGGATCTTTCGATCCGCTTCCATGTAAGAGAAGGCGTGGCCCGGGCGGTCGACGGGGTCTCCTACCGGATTCTCCCCGGGGAGACCCTCGGTCTGGTGGGGGAGAGCGGCTGCGGCAAAACCGTGTCGTCCCTCTCGATCCTGAAGCTTCTGGACGTGCCGCCGGCCGAATACCACGGCGGCCGGATTCTGTTCGAAGGAGAAGATCTCCTGACGGCCGGCGAGAAAGAGATGCGCCGGATCCGGGGCAGGAAAATCTCCATGATCTTTCAGGAGCCGATGACCTCCCTCAACCCACTCATGTCCGTGGGCTTCCAGATCACGGAAGTTCTGCTGACCCACCGGCGGATGAGCGCGGCCGACGCCCGGGACCGGACGGTTGAATTGCTCGCCATGGTCGGGATTCCATCCCCCCGCAGGCGCATGAACGAATATCCCCACCAGCTTTCCGGCGGAATGCGCCAGCGGGTCATGATCGCCCTGGCCCTGGCCTGCAACCCCAGGGTCCTCATCGCCGACGAACCGACGACGGCCCTGGACGTCACCATCCAGGCGCAGATCATCGACCTGCTGATGGATCTCCAGACCGAGCTCAAAACGAGCATCCTGCTGATCACCCATGACCTGGGGGTGATCGCCGAAACCGCGGACCGGGTCGCCGTGATGTATGCCGGGCGGATCGTTGAAAAAGCGGATGTCGGCGGCGTCTTCGAAAATCCGCGCCATCCCTACACCCAGGGGTTGCTCCAGTCGATTCCCAGGCTCGATGAAGAGGCCCGGCCGAAACGCCTGAAGGAGATTTCCGGCCGGGTGCCGAACCTCTGTTTTCTGCCGCCGGGGTGCGCCTTTTACGACCGGTGCCCCGTCCATGTCGAACGGTGTCTTCTGGAGCGCCCGGAGCTTGCGGCGGTGGATGAGAACGGACATCTGGCCTGTTGCTGGGTGGCCCAGAACAAGGTGTAGTTCAAAAAAACAGGATACAGGCAGGCGGATGGCCGAAGCACTTCTCGAAGTCACGAATCTGGTCAAGCACTTTCCCATCCGGCGGGGACTTTTTTCCCGGGAGACGGGGCGGGTGCATGCGGTGGACGGCGTCAGCCTCCAGGTCGTGAAAGGGGAGACGATGGGGCTGGTCGGCGAGTCGGGGTGCGGGAAAACGACGGCCGGCAAGACCATCCTGAAGCTCATCGAACCGACCGGGGGCCGGATCCGGTACGGCGGAAAGGAGATCACCGGCCTCAGCCGCCGCCGGATGAAGCCGTTCCGCCGGGAGATGCAGATCATTTTCCAGGACCCGTTCTCCTCCTTGAATCCTCGGCAGACCGTCGGCGCCATCATCGCGGCGCCTCTGGAGATCCACCGGCTCGTGGAAAAAAGCGAGAAGGAGGACCGGATCGCGGGGCTCCTGCGCCAGGTCGGGCTTCCGGCCGCATCGATGCGGCGGTATCCCCATGAATTTTCCGGAGGGCAGCGGCAGCGGATCGGTATCGCCCGGGCCCTTGCCGTCGACCCGCGGCTGATCGTCGGAGACGAACCGGTCTCGGCCCTCGACGTTTCGATCCAGGCCCAGATCCTCAATCTGTTGGAAGACCTGCAAGCCGAGCTGGGGCTGACCTACATCATAATCGCCCATGATCTCAGCGTGATCCGCCACATCGCCGACAACATCGCCGTCATGTATCTTGGAAAAAACGTCGAAACCGCGGGCAGCCGGGAATTGTACGGCAATCCGCTTCATCCGTATACCAAGGCACTGCTCGCGGCCGTGCCCATCCCGGACCCTCGGCGGAAGCGGCAGCGGATGGCCCTCAAAGGAGACGTGCCGTCGCCGATCCGGCCGCCTTCGGGCTGCCGGTTTCATCCGCGCTGCCCCGAAAGGTTCGCGCCGTGCGACGCCCAAGAGCCCCCGTTCAGGGAAGTCTCGGCGGATCATTTCGTGGCATGCCACCTTTACTGACGGCCGCAACACCGCCAAGAGGGTGACGGCTGCCGCCGTCATCCGCCAGCGGAGGTCAACCGTGTTCCAGTATATCGTCAAACGTTTTCTGCAGGCCGTTCCGCTGATGATCGGGGTGTCGATCATCGGGTTTTCCATGATGCACCTGGCGCCCGGCGGACCTCTGGCCGTCTATACCCTCAATCCGACCATCACCGCCCAGGACATCGCGCGCATCAAGCATGTCTTCGGCCTTGACCAGCCCGTCTATATCCAGTATGCGAAATGGGCCTACGGCATGTTCACCGGCAACTGGGGGACCACCTTTTTCGGAGGGCGGCCCGTGCTCGACGTGATCCTGGAACGGATTCCGGCGACCTTTCTTCTCATGGGCTCGGGGATGTCCCTGGCCATGGTCATCGGCATGCTGATCGGCATCCTGGGCGCGGTCAAGCGCTATTCGGTCTTCGACTATCTGGCCACCACCGGCGCCATGATCGCCCTGTCGTTTCCCACCTTCTGGTTCGGCCTCATGACGATCTTCATCTTTTCGCTCAAGCTGGGCTGGCTGCCGTCGGGCGGCATGTATACCCTGGGCGGCGAGGAGGACATCCTCGATCTGGCGGCCCATCTCGTGCTGCCGACCCTGGTCCTGGCCCTGGTGCTGGTGGCCCAGTGGAGCCGGTACACCCGGTCGAGCTTCCTCGAGGTGATCCACCAGGATTATATCCGGACGGCCCGGTCCAAGGGGCTTGGCGGCGGCCGCATCCTGTTCCGCCACGCGTTTCCCAACGCCGTCGCGCCGCTCGTGGCCCTGGCCGGGGTGCAGCTGCCGTGGCTGTTTTCCGGGGCGCTCATCACCGAAACCATCTTCGGATGGCCCGGCATGGGGCGCCTCTTCGTCGACGCCCTGACCATGAAGGAATATCCCATATTGATGGGAATGGTCATGATCACCGCCCTGGCCGTCATCGTCGGCAACCTCCTGGCGGATGTGATCAATGCATTGATCGACCCCCGCATCCGCATGGAATAAATCCGGGAATCTCTTTTTTGACATCTTATGCCCCGCGATCTTAATGAACGCAGTCAGATTGGACTCATGCAAAAGGATCATCACGTCAGACCTGTTTCAGATGCGGCCGAAATAACCGATTCCCAAGACCGCGCCGCCGTGTGCGAGGCGCCGTCGGCCCCTGCATCGGGCTATTATGAAACCCAGACGCGGCGGATCTTCCGGCGGTTTTCCCATCACCGGATGGCCGTGATCGGCGGGTGCGTCGTTATCGCGCTTCTGCTCATGGCGCTCCTGGCCGACGTCATTTCCCCTCACGACCCCCTGGCGCTGGATACCCATCGGCGCTTCATCGCGCCGTTCAAGAATCTGTCGTTCGTCCTGGGGACCGACGAAATGGGCCGGGATATGCTGAGCCGGCTGTTTCACGGCGGGCGGATCAGCCTGGTGGTGGGGATTGCCGCGATGTTCGCCACCATCGTCACCGGACTCGTCGTCGGGCTCGTCTCGGGCTTTTACGGCGGCCGGATCGACAACCTGCTGATGCGGTTCACCGATACCATGCTCTGCTTCCCCCAGGTGTTTCTGCTGCTGGTCCTGGCGGCCTTCGTCACGCCCACGGTCGTCTCGATCGCCCTCATCATCGGCCTGACCTCGTGGATGGAGGTGGCCCGGATCATCCGCTCCCAGATCCAGTATATCAAGGAGCAGGATTTCGTTCAGGCCGCGTTCGCCCTGGGCGCCTCCGAAAGCCGGATCATGTTCCGGGAGCTTTTGCCCAACGCCGTGGCGCCGGTCGTGGTGTCGGCCACCCTGAACGTCGCCAACGCGGTGCTCATGGAATCGTACATCAGCTTTCTCGGGTACGGCATCCAGCCGCCCTTGGCCAGCTGGGGCAACATGCTGACCAACGCCCAGTCCTATTTCGACCTGGCGCCGTGGCTGGCCATCCTGCCCGGGGCCATGATCACCCTGACGGTGATGAGCTTCAACTTCCTGGGCGACGGCCTCCGCGACGCCCTCGATCCCCGATTGCGAATGTGACCCGTTTGCGAATATGATCCGATGCGTTGAAAAATATGGTCGGTTTATCCATTGTTTTAAGGTATCATCCGTTCCGTGAGGTCAACCAGAACCATCTACAGAGAAGGAGAAGCCATGGACCCCAAGAAGATCACCCGCCGCGATTTCATCAAAACCACCGGCATGGTCACCGCAGGCGCCGTTCTGTCCGGATCGGCCGTCGGGATGCTCCCGAAAAAGGCGTGGGCCGCGAAGAACAACGTCATTGTCGGCATGACGCAGGAGCCGGTCAACTTCAACCCGCTGCTCTACGTCAACTCGGGCACGGAGGAGGTGCCCGAGGCCTGCATGTTCGACGCCCTCTGGGACATCAACCACAAGGGAGAGTTCATCCCGAATCTGGCCGTCAGGGTTCCCACGCTCGAAAACGGCGGCATCTCCCCCGACGGCATGGTCTGGAAGGTCGCGCTCAAAAAGGGCGTGAAGTGGCACGACGGCGCGCCGTTTACGGCAAAGGACGTCGAGTTTACGTATAAGACCATCGTCAATCCCGATGTCGCCATCCGCTCCCGCTCCGGTTTCGACCTGATCTCGGATTTCAGGATCATCGACGACGGCAATGTCGAGATCCATCTTTCCAAGCCCTTTGTCCCCTTTGCATGGGCCTGGCAGAAGATGCATATCGTTCCCGCCCACATTCTGTCCAAGGAAAAGGACATCAATACGGCCGCCTTCAACACGCAGCCGATCGGGACGGGCCCGTATACGCTCGTCAAGCGGGTCGCCGGCAGCCACATGGTCTACAAGGCCAATCCCGCCTACCACCGGGGCGCGCCGGCCATCCAGACCGTGATCCACAAGTTCGTGCCGGATCAGACCGTGGCCTACACCCAGTTCAAGACCGGCGAGATCGATGTCTTCGGCCTTCACGGCGTCCCGCCCGAAAGGTTCGAAGAATCCCGCACCCTGCCCGGCCGGGATGCGCTCGAAACCCCTGCTCCCTGGGTCGAATTCGTCTATTTCAACTGCGGAAAGCCGCAGTTCGAAGACAAAATGGTCCGCCAGGCGCTCTATTACGCCATCGACAAGGACCGGTGGATCAAGGACATCTATTACGGTCTGCCGCCCCGGACCCTGTCCTACCTCCATCCGACCCACTGGGCCTATAATTCGAACCTGAAGGATCCGGGATATGACCCCGGGAAGGCCGCGGAAATGCTCGACGCCGCCGGCTGGAAAAAAGGGGCGGACGGCATCCGGGAGAAAAACGGCGTGAAGCTGCGGTTCTCCATGTCGACGACGGCCGGCTCCAAGGCCCGGGAACAGGCCCAGGCCATGATCCAGGCCGGATGGAAAGAGATCGGAGTCGCCATGGAAATCAAGAACATGCCGGCGTCGGTGGTCTGGGGGGAATACACCACCAAGAGCCAGTTCGATACCCTGATGGTGGGATGGGAGCCGACCGTCGGGATGGATCCGGACTACACCGCCCGCTGTCACTCCAAGCAGATTCCCGTGAAAACCGGTACGGGGTCCAACTACGTCCAGTACGAAAACCCCGCGCTCGACAAGCTTCTGGAGGAGGGGGTCCTGATTTCGGACATGACCAAACGCAAGGCCGTCTATGATCAGATCCAGGCGATTCTGCACGAAGATGTGCCGTTCGCGCCGATTTTCGCCTACATGTTCATGTACGGCAAGAAGAGCGATCTGAAGGGATACGAGATCAATCCGTACACGACCGACATCACCTGGAATATCCAGAACTGGTCATGGACGTGACGATTGTTGACATTCTCCGATAAAAAAGCGCCTGTCGCGATTGCGGCAGGCGTTTATCGTTTACGAACAGGAATGGGGTGACGCGGAAGACCGTCCGGATCAGCTTTTGAATTCCTCCACCAGGGTTTCGATGGTCGCCTTGGCGTCGCCGAAGATCATTCGGGTGTTGCTCTTGTAGAAGAGGGGATTGGGGATGCCGGCAAAGCCCGAGGCCATGGAGCGCTTCAGCACGAAAACGTTCTGCGCCTTGTCGGCGTTGATGATGGGCATGCCGTAGATGGGGCTGTTTTCGTCCTCGCGCGCGGCCGGGTTCACCACGTCGTTGGCGCCGATCACGATGCAGACATCGACCGTATCGATCGTCTGGTTGATGTCGTCCATCTCCACGAGCTTGTCATAGGGCACATTGGCTTCGGCCAGGAGCACGTTCATGTGCCCCGGCATCCGGCCGGCCACCGGGTGGATGGCAAACGACACCTCGGCGCCGTTGGCCTCGATCAGGTCGGCCAGCTCCCGGACGGCGTGCTGGGCCTGGGCCACCGCCATGCCGTATCCCGGCACGAACACCACCGACGAGGCCGCTTCGAGCACGTAATAGGCGTCCTGGGCCGTCGTGGACTGTGCGGTGCCCCCTTCGTCGGCCGCCCCGCCCTTGGTTTGCGCCGAGCCGAATCCGCTGAAGAGGACATTGGCCAGGGATCGGTTCATGGCCTTGCACATGATGTTGGTCAGGATGAGTCCACTGGCGCCCACCAGGCCGCCGGCCACGATGAGGATGTTGTTGCCGATGGCAAAGCCCGCCGCGCAGGCGGCGAGCCCCGAATAGGAGTTGAGCAGGGAGATCACCACGGGCATGTCGGCGCCGCCGATGGGAATGACGGTGGTGATGCCGATCACGAGCGAGAGAACGACCGCCAGAGGCACATAGGCCGGCATGGCTCCCGGGGTGATGTTGCTGCAAAAAAGGATCCCGACGAGCAGGGTGACGAGGAAGAGGCCGCCGTTGATGAGCTGCTGGCCGTTGAAGAGGACGGGGCGCGACGGCATGTTGCCGCTCAGTTTTCCCCAGGCGACGACCGATCCGGTAAAGGTCACACCGCCGATGAGAACGGCGAGGTAGATCGCAAGGAGGACGAAGACGGCCGTGTGATCGGGGTGGGCGTGAAACTCGGCCCATCCCACGAGCATGCTGGCCAGTCCACCGCCGCCGTTGAAGAGGGCGACCATCTCGGGCATCCCGGTCATCTTCACCTTGAGGGCGGCAAAGACGCCGATGGCGGCTCCGACGACAACACCGACGGCGATCCATTTGAAATCGAGGCCGCTCTGAGCCAGGGTGAAAACGACGGCGAGCAACATGCCTCCCGCCGAGACGAGATTGCCGTTGCGCGCCGTTTCGGGAGAACTGAGCATCTTAAGGCCGTAGATGAACATGACGGCCGAGACGACATAGGCGAGGGACGTGACATAGAACATGGTTGGATATGCCGCCGCCGGAATCATCGGGAACCGTCCTTTTTCTTGAACATGGCGAGCATCCGGTTGGTCACGACATAGCCGCCGACGACGTTGATGGTGGCGAAAATCACCGCAAGAACCCCCAGCACGTGGCTGAACGCCCCGCCCGCCCCCGAGAGATTGACCGCCACGATCGCGCCGATCAGGGTAATGCCGGAGATGGCGTTGGCGCCCGACATGAGGGGCGTGTGAAGCGTCGACGGCACCTTGGAGATGAGTTCAAACCCCAGAAATACGGTCAGCATGAATACGAAAAGCATATCAAACGACATGACGGATCCTTTCTATTCTATGTCTATGCGGTTCTATTCGGTCTGATTCTGTTCCGATACTGTCCCGTCTACATATGTTGCGAGGGCATGATGCCGGGGCCGGGCATGTGCCTGCGGCATCGATTGGCGCTTGTGCGGATTATTTTTTCACCACGGCGCCGTCACGGGTCATGAGGCAGGCCTGGGCGACCTTGTTCTCGGCGCCCGTGCGGATCTCTTTTGATTCCGGGTCCCAGAATTCCTGGACCAGATGAAAGACGTTCATGCCGTACATGGTGCTTGCATCCACCGGCACCCGGCCGGGAAGATTGGCGTGCCCCAAGATAATGACGCCGCCTGCATCGACCTCTTCGTCTTTCCGGGAGCCTTCGACATTGCCGCCGCTTTCGACGGCCATATCGACCACGATGCTTCCGGGGCGCATGGCAGCCAGCATCTCGGCCGTGATGATGCGCGGCGCCGGTCGCCCGAAGACCTGGGCCGTCGTGATGACGAGATCCGACTGCGCGCATATCTTGACCATGCCCTCCCGCTGCATCCGGAGCTGCTCCGGCGTCAACTCTCTGGCGTAGCCTTCCGCGGTCTGACCTGTTTCGCCGATATCGATCTTGACGAATTTGGCGCCTAAGGACTTGACCTGCTCCTCGACCACCGGACGGGTGTCGAAGGCCGATACGCGGGCGCCCAGACGCCTGGCGGTGGCAATGGCCTGAAGCCCGGCGACGCCGACGCCGATCACCAGAACGGCCATCGGCTTGATGGTCCCGGCGGGGGTGGTCATCATCGGCATGATCCTGGCGGACCGGGCGGCGCCCATGATCACCGCCACGTAGCCCCCGAGGTTGGCCTGGGAGCTCAGGGCGTCCATTTTCTGGGCATAGGTCGACCGCGGAATCATCTGCATGCTGACGGCCGTGATCCCCCGGCGGGCCAACTGTTCGATCCGTTCGGTTTCATTGAAGGGGTCGAGAAAGCTGATGTGAAGGGTTCCGGCGGGAATCGCGGCGATGTCTTCGTCCGCGGGCGCCCGGAGCCTCGCGAGAATCCTGGACGAGGCCAGAACCTCCGCCCGGTCGGCAAGTTCGGCGCCGGCGGCGGCGAAGGCGTCGTCCGGAAGGCCCATGTGCCGGCCGATCCCCCGCTCGACGACGACGTCGATGCCGCTCTTGCGGTATCGTTCAACAACCGGAGGGACGACTGCGATGCGGGGCTCTCCGGCAGCCCGTTCCGATACAAAACCGATCTTCACTGTTTCCTCCTCAGGCTTCGGGTCACGGCAGGGCAAATCGAGATTTATCACCTGAAAGAATGGTACCCGCCGCCGGATATGTCAAGCGAATTTCTTGAAGGCGGGCGCCGGGGGGTTGAACCGCCCTGCCGGGCTGGGCCTGCGACCGCCGGCACGGCGACGGTAGGATTTCAGAGGGTGAGCAAGGTCGCCTCCCGCTTGAGGAGGTCGGTGAGAGGGAGGCCCCAGTATTTGACTTCGATGCCCTGCTTCTCCAGGACCTCGGTAACGCCCAGCTGGTCTGCGCAGGCCTTGCAGGCGGATATGTGAACCCCGGCGTCGCGTGCCTCGGCAATCCATTGTTGAACGTGGGCGTCTTCACCCGCCAGTTTGGCGGTGGCCCCCCAGATGATGAGGGTGACCTTTTCCCACCAGCCGTGTATCAAGGCGTTTTTCGTATACATGAACACCATCTTTTCAGAGGTGATCGGATCGGCGTTGGTCCATAAAACATACAGGTGAATCTTATCGTTCATGATCGTCCTTCCTTTCATGATGTTCGGGCGATGCCTGCTTGGTTTTTATCGGATGGATCATGGCTTCGAAGGACTTGTCGTCCAGCACCTCTTTTTTGAGGAGCGTCTCGGCGATCGCCACGAGGGTGTCCCGATGCTCCAGCAGCAGTTCGGTAACGTGGGCCTCGCGCTGGGCGAGGATTTTTTTGACCTCGTCGTCGAGCCTGGCCGCGGTCTCCTCGCTGTAGTCGCGCCCGCCGATGCCGGTGTGATCGTTGCCTAGAAAAATCGGGGTCTGCCGGCGGGGATAAGTGGACAGCCCCAGGGTGTCGCCCATGCCGTATTCGGAAACCATGGCGCGGGCGATATCCGTCGCCCGCTGCAGGTCGTTGCCGGCGCCGGTGGTCACGTCTTCGAAGGTCATCGTTTCCGCCACGCGGCCGCCCAGCAGGACGTCGATCTTGCCCAGAAGCTCCTCCCGGCTCATGAGGTAGCGGTCCTCGGTGGGCCGCTGCTGGGTGTATCCCAGCGCGGCCAAGCCCCGGGGAATGATCGAGATCTTGTGGACCTTGTCGGCGCCGGGGGTGAACGCCGCCACCAGGGCATGACCGGTTTCGTGATAGGCGACGATCTTTTTCTCTTTTGCGTTGATGACCCGGTTCTTCTTTTCCAGACCGCCGATCAGGCGGTCGGCGGCCTCGTCGAGGTCGGCCATGCCGACGCTTCGTTTCCGCTTCCGGGCGGCCAAAAGCGCAGCTTCGTTGAGAACGTTGGCCAGATCGGCCCCCGAAAACCCCGCTGTTTTCTGGGCGAGAACGTGAAGGTCGACGTCCTCGGCCAGTTTGATCTTTTCGGCGTGGATCTTGAGGATGGCCTCCCTGCCGTTGACGTCGGGCCGGTCGATCAGCACCTGGCGGTCGAAGCGGCCGGACCGGAGCAGGGCCGGATCGAGAACCTCGGGACGGTTGGTTGCGGCCATGATGACCACCCCTTTTCGCGGGTCGAACCCGTCCATCTCCACGAGCAGCTGGTTCAAGGTCTGCTCCCGCTCGTCATGGCCGCCGACGCCGCCGATCCCCCGGGCCTTGCCGATGGCGTCCAGCTCATCGATGAAGATGATGCACGGTGCTTTTTCGCGGGCCTGGACAAACAGATCCCGCACCCTGGCCGCGCCCATCCCCACGAACATCTCGACAAAATCCGATCCGCTGATCGAGAAAAACGGCACCCCCGCCTCGCCGGCGACCGCTCGTGAAATGAGCGTTTTTCCGGTGCCCGGCGGGCCGACGAGGAGCACCCCTTTGGGCATCTGGCCGCCCAGCTCCTGATAGATGTGGGGTTCCTTGAGATACGAGACGATCTCCTGCAGCTCCTCTTTGGCTTCGTCCGCGCCGGCAACGTCGGTGAAGCGCGTCTCGACCTCCTTTTCCCCCACCAGCTTGGCCTTGTTCTTGCCGAAGGTCATCATGCCGGCCTGGGACATCTGCATCCGGCGCATCATGAAAAACCAGATGAGATAGAACAGAAAGATCGGCACCACCCAGGAGAGGAGGCTTTTCATAAAGGTATTTTCGATCTCCCCCCGGAACTCGACCTTGTGCTTTTCGAGGGTCCGGGAAAGATCGGTGTCGACCCGCACCGTCGTGAACACCTCGGTTTCCCCCTTTTCATCCAGCATGCGGCCCGAGATCTGCTCTTTCCCGACGGCGATCTCCTTGACCCGGTTGTCGTTGATGGCCTGAAGAAAAGCACTGTAGGGAATGACCTTGGGCTTGAACTGTCCGAAGATCAGGTTCTGAAGGATCAGAACGCCCCAGAACGCCAGGATCAGGTAGTAAAAATTGAATTTGGTGCCTTTTTCCATGGATGGATTTCTCCTGAACCGGATCGGATGAACCGGCTAGATGGTCCGTTGGATATCAATGCCTCGCCCGTTCCTGTCGGCAAGAACGACAATGGTGTGTCCGGACGGTAAGCAGGAGCGTGTTCTATGGCGGCGTGCTCAGAAATAAATATGATGGTTTTATGGGAAAAAGCAATAGACAAAGGGGGGAACAGGTAGACCACGGAAGAAAAAAGGAAACGGCCCGGACGTCAACATTGAAGCGGAGGGCGTGCGTTCGGGAGCCCCCCGCTCGCGTTTCATTTCATCCCGAAACTATCGCTATTCACACAGCTCGAAGAGGGCGGCCGCGCCCATGCCGCCGCCGATGCACATCGATTCCACGCCGTACTTGACGCCGCGCTCTTTCATGCGGTTGACGAGCTGGGCGCAGAGCTTGGCGCCGGTGCAGCCCAGCGGATGTCCCAAGGCGATGGCGCCGCCGTAGACGTTGAGGCGGTCCATGTATTTGTCGATTCCCAGCTCGCGGATGCAGTAGAGTGCCTGGGAGGCGAAGGCCTCGTTGATCTCCCAGAGTCCGATGTCGCCGACCGCAAGACCCGCCATGTCGAGAAGTTTGGGAATGGCGTACCGGGGGCCGACCCCCATTTCGTCGGCGCGGCAGCCGACGGTGGTATAGTATCTGAGTTTGGCCAACGGTGTGACGCCCAGTTTTTTGATCATATCTCCGCTCATGATGACGGTCGCGGCCGCGCCGTCGGTGGTCTGGGAGGCGTTGCCGGCGGTCACCGATCCGCCTGCCCGAAACACCGGCGGCAGCTTGGCAAGCCTGTCGACGGTGGTGTCGGCCCGGATGCCGTCGTCGACATCCTGGAGAAAGGTCTCCTTTTTATAGGTGCCGTCGGCCTGTTGTACAAATGTTACCGCGGGCGTCGGCACGATCTCCTTGTACAGCTTTCCTTCGAGGGCTTTGGCGGCCTTCATCTGTGACTGATAGGCGAATTCGTCTTGATCCTGCCGGGAGACGCCGTAGCGGAAGGCCACGTTTTCCGCCGTGATGCCCATGGAGACGTAGAGATCGGCATGATCCCTCGAATAGTCGGCGTCGGGGCGGGGAAGGTTGCCGCCCATGGGTACAAAGCTCATCGACTCGACGCCGCCGCCGACGGCGATGTCGGACCAGCCGGTCATGATCCGCATCGACGACTGGACGATGGCCTCGAGGCCGGAGGCGCAGAACCGGTTGACGGTGGCGCCGCCGACCGTCTCGGGCAGACCCGCGATCCGGCCGGCGATACGGCCGATATTGAGGCCCTGTTCGGCCTCGGGAAACGCGCAGCCGATCATGACGTCGTCGATCATGGCGGGATCGAGGCCCTCGGTTTTTTCTACGGCCGATTTCAGGATAAACGACAGCAGCTCCTCGGGTCGGGTGTCCTTGAAAGCCCCCTTGGCGCGCCTGCAGCCGGGCGTTCTGACGGATGTGACGATATATGCATCTCTCATGATGGTGTTCCTCCTATGGTCCAAACAAGATGTGTAAATGAATCGCGGTATCGATCAGTTTCTCAGGGGTTTTCCGGTCTTCAGCATATGCTCCACCCGGGCCGCGGTTTTTTCATGTTTCCAGAAATCGACGAATGCGTCGCGTTCGAGCGTAAGCAGCACGTCTTCATCGATACGGGCGTCTTTTTTCACGTCGCCGCCCGAGAGGACAAAGGCGATCCGCCGGGCCAGGAAGACGTCATATTCGCTGACGAATCCGCCGCTTTGCAGGTTGAAAAGCTCGGCGTGAACCATGCCCTGGGCCGCCTGTCCGGCCACCGGGATCTTGCGTTTGACGGGCGGGGCATATCCCGCGTCGACCATCCGCAGCACCTCTTTTTTCGCTTCGCCGATCAGATGGTCCCGGTTGAAAACGATGCGGTCGTCTACGCCCAGAAACCCGATGGCCCGGGCATCGGCTGCCGAGGTCGAGACCTTTGCCATGGCAATGGCCTGGAAAACGGGCAGAAAATAGGTCGGAAGATCCGCCGTGGCGACGGCATCCGGAATCGTCGCGATGAATTTTTTCCAGAGGTTGGTGCATCCGCCGCCGGCGGGGAGAAGGCCTACGCCGATTTCGACCAGACCCATGTAGAGTTCCGCATGGGCAACGATCCGGTCGGCGGCGAGGCAGACCTCGCATCCGCCGCCGAGGGTCAGGCCAAACGGTGCCGCGACCACCGGAAAGGCGGCGTAGCGCGCGCGCTGCAGTCCGTCCTGCGCTTTTTTGAGAAATGCATCGATCTCGTCGAATTTGCCCGCCTTCGCCAATCCCGCCATGTAGAACAGGTCGCCGCCGGCCGAGAAGGCGCCGGGCATGCCGCCGGCCTGGTTGCCGATGACCAGCCCGACACCGTTGGCATCGACATAATCGAGGGCGCCGCCGATGAAATCGACGATCTCGCCGTTGATGGCGTTCATCTTGGAGTGAAATTCACAGCAGAAGACCCCGTCTCCCAGATCGACGAGCGATGCGGATTTGCAGGCGTCGATCGTCTTGCCGCCGGCCTTGAGGGCCGCAAGCGATATCACGTTGTCGGAGACGGCGACGGGCTTGTAATCGCCTGAGGCGAAGTCATAGAAATATTGTTTTCCGTCGTCCGTCTTGTAGAATTTCTCATAACCCCTGTCGAGCATTTCTCGGATCTTTGGCGGCACCGGCATGCCGTCCGCGTCCATTTTTTCCACGGAGGCCTCGAGGCCGATCGCTTCCCATGTCTCGAAGGGGCCCATCTCGAAATTGTAGCCCCATTTCATGGCGTTGTCGATCTCGACGATGGTATCGGAGATTTCGGGAATGCGGTTGGCGGCATAGATCAGCGCCCAGGCCATGGCTTTCCAGGCGAACCGCGCACCCTTGTCGGCGCCGTAGAGGACGGCCTTCATCTTTTCCGGCAGGGTTTTGGCCTTCTTGGCCTCGGCGAGGCACGGAAAGTCGGGGGGGCTGTATTCCTCGTATTCCAAGGTGTCGACATCGATTACCTTCCGCACTTTTTTCCATTCGGGTGTCAAATCGGTCTTGTAAAAGCCGCCGCCCGATTTCTTGCCGAGAAGTTTTTTGTCGATCATCCGGTTGACGAACGCCGGAACCTTGAAAGCCTCCCGCTGTTCGTCGTCAGTGACCAGATCATAGGTGTTTTTCGCCACATGACCCATCGTGTCGAGGCCGACCAGATCGGTGGTTTTGAACATGGCGGTCTTGGGGCGGCCCAGGGCCGGTCCGAACAGGGCATCGACCTCGGGAACGGTGAGGCCGTCTTCCACCATGAGCTGCATCGCCTTGACGATGCCGTGGACCCCGATGCGGTTGCCGACGAAATTGGGGGTATCCTTGGCCCAGACGATGCCTTTTCCGAGGATGCGCTCGCCGAAATCGGCGATGAATGCAAGAATTTCTGGAAGGGTTTCCGCGCCGGGAATGATTTCGAGCAGTTTCATGTAGCGGACCGGGTTGAAGAAATGGGTGCCCAGAAAATGCTGCTTGAATTCGGTGCCGCGGCCTTCGGTCATCTTCTTGAGGGGAATGCCCGAGGTGTTCGACGAGACGATGGCGCCGGGTTTTCTGACGGGTTCGATGCGTTCAAAGAGCGATTGTTTGATCTTCAGGTTCTCAACGACAACCTCGACGATCCAGTCACACTCCCCCAGCTTGTCAAAATCGTCTTCCATGTTGCCGATGGTGATCAGATCGGCGTCTTTGGGTTGCATCAAGAGGGCGGGCCGGGATTTGATCAGGGTATCGAAACCGGCCTTGACGATGCGGTTGCGGGCGGCCGGGTCTTGTTTTTCCGCGTCTTTGAGATCGAACGGCACGATATCCAACAACAGGGTTTTGACGCCGGCGCCGGCCAGAAGCGCCGCAATGCCGCCCCCCATCACCCCGGAACCGATGACGGCCGCCTTTTTGATTTTTCTGATCATAATATCCTCCTGAGTCGAAAGTTTATCATATAAATGAATGAACATTCATTCATTTAGCAGAGCGGGGAATGGACTGTCAAGGAAAACCTGCAAAATAGAGTTTGTCTATAACAATCTTAAATCAAAGAATTTTTAAAATGTCTTCAGAGATTGAAAGCGCAATCGATAGAGAAACGAGCCGTTGGCATAACCAAGTCGGTCTGAATGATCATTCACAACCATAAGGTAAGGCCCTAATTGTCCAGCGCCGATCCCAAGATGCTCCGGATCCTTTCCATCAGATCATCGATATCCTTTTCAAGATATCCGCTGGTTTCAACCGGCGGATGGATGATCAGATCGGCTCTTCCGGGAAAAATATCCAGGGTGTCTGGCGGCAGAATGGCCCGAGTCCCCCGGATGGTAACCGGCAGGATGGGCAGGCCCAGATCCAGGGCCATTTTGAAGGCGCCTTTTTTGAAGGGGAGGAGCCGGCCGCTTCTGCTGCGGGTTCCCTCGGGAAAGAAAAGGACCGATGTCCCCCCGGTGATCCTCTTCTTGGCGGCGTTGATGGTCTCGATGGCCGCAGTCGGGTCGGAACGATCGATGAAGATATGGCCAAGCTTTTCGCACGAAACGCCGATGAAGGGAACGCGCCGCAATTCCGCCTTCATCACCCATTTGAAGTCGATGCCGAGCCAGCCGTACAGGACGAAGATGTCATACTGGCTCTGGTGGTTGGAGATGATGACATACGACCGGCGCCCGTCAATGAATTTTTGGCCGGTGACGCGGACAACCATCGGCGTGAGCCATCCGTTCAATCTGGCCCATGACGCCCCGCACAGGTAGCTGGGGATTCTGGGATCGAGAAATGTGCAGAGCGCCACCGCAAGGGCGCCAAAAAAAATCGTGCTGACCAGAAAGACCGGTGTCAGAATCAGCCACTTGTAGGGTTGATAGAGAATCCGCCGGAGCTTGTTCAATCCGCCGCCTTTCCGCCGACGCTCATTGTTTGACCGCTTTTTCCCGGTACTGGAGATAAATGGCCTTGAACGACTCGTAGGGGTCGACGGCCGCCTCCTTGACCGATTCGTAATCTCCGACATGCATCGAAAGCCAGTTGAGCCTCTCGTAGGCGCGCAGGAAAGGCGACACATCCGGGTCGATGTAGGCGACGGGGTCCAGAAAGAAATCTCCGGCCCTGCCGAAGGAGTCTCTCAGCGTCGAAGGCCCCAGCACCGGCCAGACCAGGTAGAAGCCGTTTTTGACGCCGTAGGTTCCCAGGGTCTGTCCCAGATCCTCTTCGGGCGGTTCCTTCAGATTGGGTTCCAGATCCGCCAAGTTCCAGAACCCCAAGCCTCCGCAGACGGTATTGACCATGAATCTTCCCAGCTCCACGCCCGCCTGCTCGGTTTTGCCCTGAAGCATGGAGTTGACAAACCGGATCGGCATCTTGAGATTGACGTAGAAATTCTGGATACCGTTGCGAAAAGGCTGCGGCAGCACCGACCGATAGATGACGGCAATGGGCTTCAGGCCCCACAGGTAAAGCTTATCGTTGAAATGAAACATCCCCTTGTTCCAGTAGTACAGAGGGTCCGCGACTTGGGGGACGGGCGCTTCACCCTCGTTCAGGGACTCTGCAAAGGCGAATGCCTCGTCGTCATCCGAGACTGCCGGCGGCGGCGGCGCCGTCTCCTGGGCAGGTGCCGGGGACGCGGTGCAAAGATGCATCCCCGCAAGAAAAACGATAATCCCGAACCACCGTGCGGCTGTTTTTGATATCATGATAATCTCACTCGGCTGAAGGTTTTAGAGAAAGCAGTTTCGGGCGACGTGCGGGCCCCATCAGGCCTTTGGCTCGCCCGTTTCCTCCTCCACGGTTTTATTCCGGATGCGCTGGATGAGTTGTTCGGGGGTTTCCTTGGCAAGGATGCTTTTGAACTGGGTCCTGTAGTTGTTGATGAGGCTGACCCCCTCGATATTGATATCATAGATCCGCCACTTCCCCCGGGTGAATACGACCTTGTAATCCATGGGGATCTCGGTCTGCTGACGGAGGATCTTGCTCCTGACGACGGCTTTCTTGTCGGTGAGCATGTCCTCTCCGAGAAAAACGACCTTCTCATCGTGATACTGGCCCTGGATTTTATTGAGGTAATTGGTCCTGAGCAGGTCGGTGAAGGCCTCCGTGAATTCGTCCTGCTGCCGGGGGGTGAAATCTTTCCATTCGCGGGCCAGCGCCATCATCGAGATGATTCTGAAATCGAAGATTTCCTGGACCAGATTCCAGATTTTCTCGCGCTGTTCCTTGATTTTTGTTCCGCCGGCGTATGCCGGGTCTTTCAGCAGGGCAATGCCTTGTTCGATGGGGCCCTTGATATCATCCAGCGGTTTGGCCTGGGCCGCGTGCGCCGGTGTCTGGAGGTGTAAAAGCAATGATATGATGAGAAGAGGGAACACTCGGATCATCATTATCTCCTTTCCTGCTGTTTTTTCCGTTTTCCTCTAAAGTAAGAACGCTCTTTTGGAGTTCAAACCCGAGAGAACCCTTGTTTCAGATCTAACGAATTTTCATTATTTCAGATCCAACGAGTTTTCATTTCTCGCCGGAGCGCTCGGGGAAGATTTCGAAATACCGCCGAAGACGTATTTGCCGATCAGATCCTCGATATCGATGGGAGGTTCGGTTTCGATGATCATTCCTCCCGGCGGGATGATGGTATCCGATCCTCCCGGCGACAGCCGGATGTACTTGTCTCCGATGAGCCCCGAGGTTTTGACGGATGCGATCACGTCATCGGAGAGCTTTACCTCCTGCATGATCTTCATGCCGACGAGGGCTTCCATCCGCTTGATGTCCAGGCTGATCTTGTCCACCTTGCCGACAACCACGCCCGAGATCACCACCTCGGCTCCTTCCTTCAGGCCGGATACCGACTGAAAACGCGCGTTGACGGGATAATAGTTTCCTCCGATCCATTCCATTTTTCCAAGCTTGATGGTGAGATATCCCACACACAGGAGGCCGATGACGAAGAAGATTCCCACGGCCGTTTCGACGGTCCCTTTTTTCATATTGCCTCCATGGCGCTAACAGACCTTGAATTCGTAGAAGATGTTTTTCGCCGATTCAGCCGCGGCGATTAGCTTTGCAATAGGTTGTTCCAGCTCCGCCTCCGCCAGGCCCGCGCTGACGGAAAAGCAGAATCCCGGGTAAGCCTGAATATCCATGCCGTTGTCCGATTTGAATTTCTCGGCCATCCGTCTGCAGAGTTCCTGCGCCTCGGCTTTATCCGTGCGGGGAAGCAGCAGCATTATTTTATTCATGCCGAGCCGGGAACAGATATCCGTAATCCGCAGATAAAACTGAACACGGTTTGCGAATCGTTTGAACGCGGCTTGCTGAGCTTCGTACCCGGCCATTTTTTCCACCATATCCAGGTTCTCGATGGTCAGAATGACGAGGGTGAATGCACTGTTGTCGCTCTGCATGCGGATCATCTCTTCCTGAAAACGACGTTCCCCCTGAGGTTGGGGCGGCAGGCCGGTCAGATCGTCGTGTCGGCTCTCGAGTCCCCGGATAAACTGCTGGACGGTGGGATTCTCGGAGCTCTGGATTTCAGACGCGCTGCCTTCGAAGATGATTTTTCCGCCGTCAAGCATGGCGATCCGCTGGGAAATATAAAACACTTCGGGAATTTCATGGCTGACAATGATGCCGGTGAAGCCGAAGCGCCGCTGGTAATCGGCAATCATGCTGTGAACCGCGTTTTTGCGGACCGGATCGAGGCCGGTGGTGGGCTCGTCAAAAAGAATGATCTGGGGTTCCGTGACCAGCGCCCGGGCCAGGGCCACCCGTTTTTTCATGCCGCCGGACAGCTGGGAAGGGTATATCCTGTCGATCCCTTCGAGATCGAGCTGCTGCATTTTATCCCGCACCCGTTTCCGGATCTCTTTTCTATGCATCCGGCTCTTTTCCTTGAGAGGAAGAGCGATATTCTCAAAAACGGTCATCGAGTCGAAAAGAGCGGACTCCTGAAACATATAGCTGAATTTTTTCTGCAGCGCCTTCCGTTCGGCTTTTTTCATACGGGAAATGGGGATGCCTTTAAAAAGGATGGCGCCCCCGTCCTGTTCGATCAAGCCGATGATGTGCTTTAAAAGAACGCTTTTGCCTTCACCGCTCTTGCCGATGATGGAGGTGATTTCTCCTTCGAAGATACTGAGGGAAACCCCGTTTAATACCGATTTATCGCCAAAGGACTTGAAGACATCCTCCAACGCGATCAAAGGCTCTGTCATAAAACCTACATCAGGAAAGAGGTTAATACATAGTCGGTCGCGAGAATCAAAACGGAGGATATCACCACGGCTGATGTTGTGGCGAAGCCGACGCCTTTGGCACCGAACCCCTCTTTCCGGGTATGGGTATAGTATCCCTGAAAGCAACAGATCGTGACGACCACGGCGCCGAACACGACGGCCTTGATGAATCCGCCGTTGATGTCGACCATCTGGACGCTGTACTCCACCCGGTAAAAATAGATGCCCGGGCTGATGCCCAGAAGGAGCGAGCCGGTCAGATAGCCGCCAAAAACGCCGACCGCGTCGAAAATGGCGGTGAGAAGGGGAAAGCTGATCAGGGCGGCCAGGAGGCGCGGACTGAACAGAAACCGGACGGAATTGATGCCCATGGTCTCGAGTGCATCGATCTGTTCCGAGATGCGCATGATGCCGATCTCGGCCGCCATGGCGGAGCCGGCCCTTCCGGTGATCATGATGGCGGTCAGAACCGGCCCCAGTTCGCGGATAAGGGTCAGGGCCACCATCGTTCCCAGAATACCCTCCGATCCGAATTTTACGAGGGTATAGTATCCCTGAAACCCCAGCACCATTCCGGTAAACGCTCCCGTCAGACAAATGACGAGGACGGATTTCATGCCGATGAAATAGAGCTGGTCGACGAATTTGGCAATTTGAATCGGGTAGGTGAAGATATGGAAAAACCCCCGGGCGAAGAAGATGCCCAGGCGCCCCAGTTCCTGAATGATAAAGATGATTTTGGCGCCCAGGGTGGTGAAAGGCGTTCTCAACATCGAAAGCCTGTCCATCGCAGCAATCCTAAATTTATAGAATAAAATGAAAAAACGTTGTTTTTTGAATCTTGAGATATAGTCGAGCCGCCGGAACGTGTCAAGAATGATTTGGCTATAACAAAAGACCGGGGAGCGTGCCCCGGCCTTCGAAACCGTTCAGGCGAGGTGGGAAAGGTCGCAGATGGAGGACGTTATTGCGGGAGTTTGGCGGCAACAGCCTTGCCGTAATCCTGGCAGGCTTTCGTGCCGTCGGGGGTGTCGACGACCGCCTCCTTCAGGCTCAGGGCCCCAAGGTCGGTCATGTCCATTTTATAGACGAATTCCATGGTGTCGTAAATCATGGGAGCGGATTCGCCGCTGTGGGTATAGGAACCGAATGCTCCGCCCATCTTTCCGGTGAGATTCAGATTTTCCGCGAGAAAAAGAAAGGTTTTCATACCGGCGGTCATATCCCGGTGATAGGTCGGGCAGCCGAACATATAGGCATCGTAGTTGTCGATGTCTTCCGGCTTCTTGACCTCGGAGATTTTTTTGACGTCTGCCGTATGTCCGAGGATACGAATCCCTTCAGCGATGAATTCGGCCATTTTCTGCGTTTTCCCGGTTCTGCTCGCGTAGGCAACCAGCACTTTTTTCATGGACTGACCTCTCTTTCTGTTTGGGGTTTCAATGCAATAGGAATGATCGGATATGCCACTGATAAAAAAAGGGGACTTGATATCAAGCCCCCTCTGTTCAGTTCAAAAGAAAGTTACGCTTCCAGTTTCTGGCGGTCGGCGAAGTCCATCATGACGCGCTCGCGGGCCTTGTCGATGCCTAAGGCCTTGCGCTTTTTGTCGATGTGGGCGATCATCATCCGGGCCATTTCGTATGGATCCGGGGTAAATCCCCATTTGCCGAGCCCCCATTCCTCTTCCATGCGCCGGAACAGAAGATCATGAAATTTGGTATCCTTGACGATCGGGAAAGTGACGCCGAAGACCGTGTAGACGCCCGAGGCGACGAAGTATTGCCCGATGGCAATGGCCTTTTCACTCATATATTCGGGGGCGGCGCCGGCGACGGGCAGATCGGAGATGCTGTCGCCCAGGCCTCCGGTTTTCACCATCTCGGTACAGGCGATGAGGATGCGGCTGTTGTCCACGCAGGAGCCGAGGCCCAGAACCGGCGGCATGCCGACCGTTTCACAGACTTCGCTGAGGCCCGGTCCGGCAAGATGGGCGGCTTCAGGGGTCAGTAGTCCGGCTTTGGCCAGCGCCACCTGGGAGCATCCGGTCTGGACAACCAGTACGTCGTTCCGGATCAGTTCCTTGACCAGTTCCACATGTACCCAGTCCTGTTTGACGCGGGGGTTGGTGCAGCCGACAACGCCGGCAACGCCGCGGATCCGTCCGTTGATGATGTTGTCGTTCAGCGGGGTGTAGGAACCTCTGAAGCTGCCGCCCAGCATGTAGTTGATGTATTCATGGGAGAAGCCGTGGACGCCCATGTTGCGCATTTTGGGAATCTCGATCGGTTTGTTGCGGCTTTTGAAGCGGCTGATGGCTTTGATCACCATCTCATCGGTGCATTCACTGGGGCGATCCTCATGGAATTGAACGTGAATGGCACCCTCGATATGGCACCGGTAGTTGGTGGTGAACAGCGGCGTGTTGTAGCATTCCGCCACCTTGACTAGCCCCTGTTTGATACACTGGACGTCCACGACCATGGCGTCGACCGCGCCGGTGACCAGAATGGCCTCGGTGGACATGAAGTTGCCCGCATGGGGCACGCCGTGACGGGACATCATCTCCGCGCCGGAGCAGCACATGCCGACCAGGTTGATGCCCTTGGCGCCGGCGTCCTTGGCGGCCTGGATCAGCGAGGGTTCGTTGACGGAGACCAGCATCGACTCGAACATGTTGGGTTCGTGGCCGTGGACGATGACGTTGACCATATCCTCTTTCAAAACGCCCATGTTGACTTCGACCGCCACCGGTTTGGGGGTGCCGAACAGGATGTCCGAGATCTCCGTGGCGACCATGGAGCCGCCCCATCCGTCGGCCAGGGCCGTCCGGCTGAACTGCTTGGCGATGTTTTCATAATCCTGGTCCACGCCCATATGGGTCCGGTGCATCATCTCCATGATTTCGCGCATGGAACCCCTGGGGATCATGTTGTATTTGCGCCAGATCTCCTGGGTTTTCTTGGGGGCGCGCTGCGCAAAGGGGATTTCACCGTCGACCGCGGTGTAGGTGCTTTCAAGCTTTTTGTAAAGATCCATGGCGATATCTTCCGTGGTGCGCCCTTCGATGTCGATGCCGATGGACGCGGCGACCTGTTCGAGTTTCTGGACGTCTTTGATGCGATACTCTTTGATATGACCGCTCACAACCTCCCGGAACAGATCGAGCATGCCCATGCCGTGGTCGGTGTGGGCCGCGGAGCCGGAGGCCACCATCCGGGCAAAGTTACGGGCCATGATGGTGTCGATGGTCGCGCCGCAGACGCCGACTTTTCCATATGGATCTTTCGAATTCAGACGGCAGGGGCCCATGAAGCAGTGCTTGCAGCATGCGGAGTCGGAACCGATGGGGCAGGCCTTCATGGAAGCGGCCCGGTCGAAAGCGGTTTCGACGCCGTCTCGCTTAGCCTTCTCGAGCATCTGAACCGTGGCATCACAGATCGACATGTCTCTGAAATTGACGGGTGCCTCGATGGTTTTAGAAGTTTTTTTCTCTGCCATGTTTTCTCCCTTCGTGGAAAAATTATATTGGTGAAAGACAGGTCAAACGGAAGAACGATTCCACTGTTGCTGAAATCAATAATTACAATCAGTTGGAACTTAATAGTAATTGTTACTAAGAATGTAGAATATTCCGGCGTCCCTGTCAATTAAAATTTTTGATAATACGCGGGGATACTGTGCAAGAATACCCTCGCCGTCACGTAAGGGGGTTGACAGACAAACCGGGAATGTTGGATAAACAACTCCAACAATCAAAGAAAGGAAAGCCTGCGCAGGACCGTGCAGGTTTTTTTTGGCCGATGGACATGCGCAAACGACATCACCCCGAACGATCAGGCGATCTGCTGTCCGCCGCCGCCGGTCTGCTGCTGACGGCCTCCTTTCCCGATGCCGGCCTGGATTGGATCGCGTGGTTCTCCCTGCTGCCTCTCATGGCGGCACTGCCGGAGGCATCCGGTGGGCGGGCCTTCCGCCGGGGCATGATCGCCGGGATGGTCCATTACCTGACGCTGATCTACTGGCTGGTCTACACCATGCACACCTATGGCGGCCTTCCGTGGATCCTCGCCGTCCCCCCGCTGTTTCTCCTGTCGGCCTATCTTTCTCTTTATATCGGCCTGTTTGCCTGGATGTGGCCGACCATCCGAAAGATTGGCCCGGCGGCGGTCTTTGTGGCCCCGGCGGCATGGACAGGACTCGAGTATCTCCGGTCGTTTTTTCTCTCGGGTTTTCCGTGGGAGCTTCTGGGATATTCCCAGTACCGCCATTTGCATCTCATCCAGATTTCGGATATATGGGGAGTATACGGGGTTTCTTACCTGATCGTCATGGGCAACACCGCCATTTTTCTTGCGGCCGCTGATCGAATGAGCGCGCGGCTGGGGCGGCCTGCGGCATTCGTCCGTGCGTATATCGGCCTTGCGGCCTTCCTGATCGCCGTAGCTGGCGTCTGGGCCTACGGCGCGCATCGCATCCAGTCGACGGAAAAGGCGATAGCGGCGGCGCCGACGCTTCGGGCCGCGGTTGTTCAGGGAAACATCGACCAGATGACCAAGTGGAACCCGGTCTTTCAGGAGCGTACCGTGGATAAGTATCTCGCCCTGTCCCAACGCATCACCCCGCCGGTCGATCTCGTCGTCTGGCCCGAAACGGCCGTACCCTTTTACCTGTTCGACGATGGCATGTTGACGGATCTGGTGATGCGGGGCGTTCGGGAAACGGGCGCCTATTTCGTCATCGGCAGCCCGGCCTTCAGACCGACGAAGACGGGTATCGACTACTACAACAGCGCCTATCTCGTATCCCCCGACGGCCGGTCTTCCGGCAGATACGACAAGGTGCATCTGGTGCCGTTCGGTGAATATGTTCCCCTGAAGAAATGGCTGCCGTTTGTCCGGAAGCTGGTGGCGCAGGTGGGCGATTTCAAAACGGGGGAAAAGGGCAGAACCCTTCTGATGAAAGGGGGGCGGCAGGGAGCAGGTCCGCGGGCGCGCTTGGGCGTGCTCATCTGCTACGAAATCATTTTTCCGGATCTCTCCCGGGCCGCCGCCGACAACGGTGCGGAACTTCTGGTCAATGTCACCAACGACGGCTGGTACGGCAGGAGCAGCG
>AMWB02068421.1_pt2 | contig 33845 bp, 19 predicted proteins | sample 200311 | NCBI WGS metagenome assembly AMWB02 (sample SAMN02737377, study PRJNA173069) | bioreactor metagenome | biome: anode biofilm in microbial fuel cells | place: USA: California | collected 2010-12-16
CTACAGTCCTACAGTCCTACAGTCCTACAGTCTTCCAGCGCTTCTGGCATAAACCGAAAGCGACTGGCTGCCAAAATCCTTACGAAGATACTTAAAATATCCCGTAATCGCAATCATCGCCGCGTTATCGGTGCAATATTCAATTTTGGGAATGAATACATTCCAGCCGATTTCTGAAGACTTTAGCTGCAATTCAGCCCTGAGCCTTGAATTCGCCGATACACCGCCTGCAATGGCTATATCGCGGATACCAAACTGTTCCGAGGCTTTGATCAGTTTTTTAACGAGGATTTCGACAATAACTTTCTGAATAGAAGCCGCCAGGTCAGCTTTATTGTTTTCGATAAACATGGGATCTTCTTTCAGCCGGTCGCGCAAAAAATACAGAAAGGAGGTTTTAAGGCCGCTGAAACTATAATCCAGTCCCGCGATCGCCGGTTCAGGAAACCTGAAGGCATCTTCATGGCCTTCTTTGGCCAGCTTGTCGATTAACGGCCCGCCAGGGTATGGAAGTGACATGATCTTCGCTGCTTTGTCAAACGCTTCTCCTGCCGCATCATCGATTGTTTTGCCAACCACTGTGAAGTCAAAGTAGTCTTTGACCAGGACAATCTGTGTGTGGCCACCGGAAACCGTAAGGCAGAGGAAGGGAAAAACAGGTGTTTTTTTCACGATCCCGGGTTCCTGAATAAAATGAGCCAGGATGTGGGCTTCCATGTGGTCGACGTCGATGATCGGAATACCCAGGGAGAGGGCAAAGGATTTTGCAAAGGACGTACCGACAAGTAAGGAGCCGAGCAGACCCGGACCCCGCGTAAAAGCAACGGCGTGCAATTGATTTTTATTTACTTTTGCTTTATCCAGGGCTTGTTCAACCACTGGGATAATATTTTGCTGGTGTGCCCTTGAAGCCAGTTCGGGTACCACGCCTCCAAAAGCCCGGTGCACTTCCTGGTTGGCGATCAGGTTGGATACAATTTCCTGGTCGCGGATCACAGCCGCAGAAGTGTCATCACAGGATGATTCTATGCCAAGGATATAAATACTCATTAATCTGTTTCTTACGGGCAAAATTATTAAAAAAATACTGAGACTGGTGGCACTGCTGATGGTGATCTTCATCACAGCGGTCTTTACATTGTTTTCCCTGTTTCGTACCCCTTCTTTCCAGGTTCTCGCAGGCAGGTTGACTGCCGGTTATCTTTCAAAACATCTTCATACCCAAATATATCTCGATAAAGTGCGGATCACTGATCTGTTGTTTTTGCAGTTCAAAGGACTTCAGGTCAATGACCATCATGACCGGAAACTATTGCGCATCGAAGATCTCAGTGTGAAAATCCAGGAGCTTTTACTGAATGATCAATATATAGGATTTGAACGGGTAAGCATCGACAGCGGAGAATTTTATCTGGAGAAATACCCGGAAGACAGCCTGCTGAACCTGGCCATTTTTCTGCAGGGTTTTCAACATGATTCGATTGTCATTGAAGATACCCTTCCTTCACCTGCATGGACGTTTAAATGCCACGAGCTGATCATCGATAAATTTACATTTGGCCTGCGAAACGACACGGTGGCAACCACTTACCCGGGCATTGATTTTGATGACATGCTTTTATCCGGGATATATGTTGAAATGAAGGAGATCAATGTCATCGGTGACTCGATCGCGGCGTTCATCGAACATATATCAAGCCTGGAAAAGTCAGGGTTTGAACTGCTTAATTTTTCAGGTGATGCCAGGGTCAGCGCTACAGGGATCAGGTTGAAAGGCGGCCAGGTTTCTACGGGCCGGTCAAGCATTGACCTTGACCTTGATTTCCTTTATGACGGTTACGATCAACTCTCATGGTTCCTCGACAGTGTCACGATCCGTTCAAAGATCAGGAGTTCGCTGCTGACCCCGGGAGATATCGGCTATTTCGCTCCTGAACTATTACACATGGAAGACCCGGTTATGTTTTCGGGCATGGTTGAAGGAGCCGTAAGCGATTTCGTTGCGCGCGATTTGAAGATTAATTTCGGCGAATTTTCCGAGTTTGAAGGTGAATTCGGGATGAAAGGATTGCCGTATATTGACTCAACTTTTTTCAGTCTCACTCTTGATCATCTGACTACTGTTCCCGAAGATATCTCGGGGTTTGATCTCCCTCTTGAAAATTCAACACTTGATCTTCCTCCGCAGGTCCTGCAAATGGGTTTTACAACAATCAGCGGCCGGTTTGAAGGATATCTTTCCGACTTTACCACCAGTCTGAATGTCAGTTCTGATGCCGGAAATATCGTCATCGACGGTAGTTTGTCAGAAAATGCTGAAACAGGCCAAATGATCTTTTCGGCAAGCCTGGCGGGAAATGCCGTCCATCTCGGGAATCTGCTGCAAAGTGAAGAACTCGGCACGCTTGATTTTGAACTGGAAGCTGAAGGAAGCGGCTCAACGCTTGATGACCTTGACCTTGCCGTTGATGGTTGGATACAGGATATGGAGGTCAAAAAATATATGTATGAAAAAATTATCCTCGGAGGAAAAATTAAGGGTAAATCGTTCGATGGAAGGATCATGGTGGATGATAAATCTTTGGTCTTAAAATTTGACGGGCTTGTGGATTTTAACCATACGGTACCTGAGTACGATTTCTTACTTGAACTTGAAAAAGCCAGGCTTAATGATATTCATTTATCTGACCGGAGTAAAGATCAAAACCTGAAGGGTACATTTAAAATAGATTTTAAAGGCTCAAATGCGGATTCATTTTATGGACAGTTGTTATTGAATGATTTAATATATACAGAAGAGAGCAAGGATTACACTTTACATCATCTCGAACTGAACCGCAGAAGAAATGCCGGGCAGCCGGATGTCACAGCACTGAGGTCAGATTACATTGATGGAGATGTTACCGGAAGATTTATTATCAAAGATCTGATCACACAATTCAGTTCTTTTATATTGGGAAATGAAGAAGATACAGCGATTTGGAATCATATGAGTACAAATCCGCAGTACGTTTCTTTTGATTTCAGGCTTAAAAATATTGCTCCGGTCACTGAACTCCTGATGCCCGGAATAACCATTTCTCCGGGGGCTACGCTGGTCGGGCTTTTTGATTCACAGAACCACAAACTGGAATTATACGGCCACACCGATGAGATTTCCGTAAGTGGTATTCATATCAGTGAGGTGGATATGAGCGGGACTACCACCGGCCAGACTTTTGACTTTAATATTGATGTCAGGCAGATCATGCTTCAGGATAATGAAGATGGTTCAGATGTCAGCCTCGATAATTTATCAGCCCGACTGGTTACAGGTGACAGCAGCCTGAACTATAAAATCAATTGGGATAATAAGGCTGAGATTGCTCCGAACCGGGGCACTCTGGACGGATTTATCCATTACAACTCCATGAATAGCATTGAGGCTGGCTTGAACCATGCTGAAGCCAACATCTATGGAAATGACTGGCGGATTGATCCTGATAATTTCATTGTGATGGATTCTTCCAATCTCAGCATCCGAAATTTTAAAATTTATAAAGGAGAAGAAAGTCTTGTTGTCGACGGTAAATTGTCTGACCAGCCTCATGATACGCTTAACCTGTATTTTGACGATTGGTCACTGGATAATTTCAATCCGTTCATGAGTGCTTACTCACTTGAATTGGAAGGTGTGATCAATGGCAGATTTGGCATTTTCAGGCACAATCAGATCATTAACCTTTTTGCCGGTATTCACATCGATGATCTCAACCTGAACCAGGTATATTTTGGCGATGCCGATCTTAAAACGCGCTGGCTTGAAGGGGAGCAGGCCCTGGCTGCCGACCTGGGTATTTTTTCCAAAGGAACGTCGGAAACACCTTTTAAAATTCTTGGGGTCAGTGGCCTCTATTATCCCTTCGATGATAAGAGGAATTTTGATTTTGACATCGCCACGCAGAATTTAAATATATCGGTGCTTGAGCCACTCCTGAGCAGTTTCAGCTCACACCTGGCCGGGTATGCCACGGGTAAACTCAGTCTTGAAGGTACCAATGTAAAGCCGGTTATTTTGGGCAAACTTAAACTACAGCGCGCCGAAATGATGGTGGATTACCTGAATGTCATTTACTCTTTCTCCAATGAGATCGTTTTTAAAGAAGATATGATCCGGTTTAATGAACTGAAAGTGTATGATCCCAACTCAAATACAGCTATTCTCAATGGAGGGATAAAACACCATTATTTTAACAATATGAGCCTGGACCTGGCCATTGAACCTGTGAATTTCATGGCTTTAAACCTTGACCGTTACCAGAATGAGGTGTTTTACGGTACTGCTTATGCCACAGGAAAAGTTAACCTGACAGGCCCCTTTGAAAATCTGACCATCCAGGTAGACGTGGTTACTGATAAGAATACGAAAATTTCCATACCGATCAATTATTCGGTGGATGTATCTGAAAATAACTTTATTGTTTTTACCCATGACGGTGATACGGCAAAAACCGATAAAAAGGAAGAGGTGCAAATTGTTGGACTTAACCTGGATATTGCGGCACAGATCACCAGTGATGCTGATATTGAAATCTTTCTGCCGGGCAACATTGGTAACCTGCGGGCAAAAGGCAACGGTAAATTAAGAATGGGTGTCGATTCCTATGGATATCTCACCCTGAACGGATCATATGTTATCCAGGCGGGACTGTTTGTCTTTTCTCTGGAGCAACTCGTCAGCCGGCGGTTCGATATACTGGAAGGAAGCAAGATCAGCTGGACAGGTGACATCAACGACGCAGAGGTCAGTATTGTCGCCCGCTATCGTTTAAGGACCGACCTGAGCGGCCTTGGCATAACGCTGATTGAGTCGGATGCAGCAAGCCAGAAGGTCATTGTGTTTACTGATATTCGGATGACCGGCAATTTATTTAACCCGGAACTGAATTTCGGGATAACATTTCCTAACCTGCAGGAGCAAACCAGGCAGGCAGTTTATGCTGTACTTGATACGAACGATAAAGGTTTGATGAACCAGCAGGCCATTTCACTGCTCGTATTAGGAAGTTTCAGCAGTACCGGGACCGGTGGTACAAATCCGGTCAATCCGGCGGCTATAGTTTCTAATACGCTCAGTAACATGCTATCACAAATCAGTAATGATTTCAATATCGGCATTAATTATATGCCGGGTGACCAGGTTTCATCCGAACAGCTCGAGGTAGCCCTTTCGACACAATTACTGGATGACAGGCTGATCATCGACGGTAACATCGATGTATCAGGCTCTGACGCCAGTTCACAGAAAACCAGTTCCATCGTTGGTGATATAAATGTCGAATATAAACTGACCCCGGATGGAAGGTTTCGTGTTAAAGCCTTTAACCGTTCCAACGATCTTTCACTGTTCAATGATTATGCGCCATATACCCAGGGCGTAGGTGTTTTTTACCGGAAGGATTTCAATAACCTGGGCGAACTGTTCAGAAAAGAAAATGCCAAAGCCCGTAAAAAGAAAGAAAAAGATTGATTTCGCCATATATTTGCATCGTATAAAACAATCTTCATTTATGATCAGGAATGCTGCAATGTTAATTTTTTCGGTTTTTTGCGCCTATTCACTGGAGGCGCAGATCATCATTACAGGAAATGATATGCCTGCACCCGGCGATACAATCAGGAAAAGTTTGACGACTCTACTGGATGGTTTTGATTATGAGCAGAGCGGACCTGATCAAACCTGGTATTTTGATGAATTGACCGTGATCTCCCAGCAAGTCGACACATTTGTCAGCGTGGATGAAACACCCACGGTTTACCAGTTTTTTTTCAATAATCAATGGATTTATCCGGACTATAATGCTACAATGGCTCAAAAGCTGGCCGAATTCGGAGCAATACCCGGATTAACCCTTTCGGATACATATCTTTTTATTCTTAATGACGATGATGAATACCGCGAGGTAGGTTACGGAGCAGCTTTAGAGGGTGTTCAGGTACCCATCCAGTTGCAGGAAATCGATACCATATACAGGTTCCCCCTCGAATACGGCGATGTTGATTCTTCCCATTCACTGCTGGAAGTCGAAGTACCCGATCTTGGTTATTTGATGGTCTCCAAATTCAGGCGGAACACTGTCGATGGTTGGGGAACCCTGATCACGCCTTATGGAGAATTCCAGACATTACGGGTTAAAACCGAGATTAATGAGTATGATAGCCTTTACAGCGATTCACTTGGATTTGGGATGCCCGTCACACGGAATATTATCGAATATAAGTGGTTTTCAAATGGCTATCCGGGACCTGTTCTCACCGTCAGTGCCGAACCATTTTTCGTGACAGCTTCCTACATGGATTCGGTCAGGTCGACTTTTCTATCAGTTCCTGATATTATAAGCCACGAATTTGATTTTTCAGTTTATCCAAATCCTTCTCATGGGAACCTTACCGTAACCTATGAGCTTGATAATACTGCAGAAGTCAGTATATCATTATATTCTGTTGATGGTCGTGAAGTTAAACTGTTAAACCGGACCCGGCAGGCACAAGGTACATATGAGCGGGTTGTTAACCTGCAGGAAGATGGCATTTTAAAGGGTATCTACCTAGTGAGCTTCTCAATCGACAATATCCCGCATGTAAAGAAAATAATGGTGAATTGATCATTGGATGCATTAATTTTATCCCATGGCAATCGATCAGGATAAAAAGTTCATCGTATACAAATCATCCGCAGGATCGGGTAAAACATTCACGCTGGTCAGGGAATACCTGAGGATTGTATTAAAGAACCCGGAATCTTTCCGGCAGGTCCTGGCGATTACATTTACCAACAAGGCTGCCAATGAAATGAAAGACCGGGTGCTTAAAAACCTGGTGGTTCTTGCAGAGCCGGAGAAAAACCCGGATTCGGACACGATCATTCATATGCTTCCGAAGCTTTCTGCACAATTAAATCTTGGTCATGCCGAGATCAAATCAAGGGCTGAAATGGTGCTCCGGCTAATCATGCATCATTATGCCGAATTTGCCGTCAGTACGATCGATAGCTTTACACACAGGGTCATCCGTACATTTTCACATGACCTGAAAATCCCGATGAATTTTGAGGTGGACCTGGATGCCGACCTGATCCTTTCCGAAGCGGTTGATTTGTTGGTCAGCCAGGTTGGAACCGAGGAAAAACTGACCAGGGTCATGATCGATTTTATCGAAAAAAAGACAGGTGAAGAACAAAGCTGGCAAATCGAAAAAGACCTGAATGACTTTAGCCGGAGTTTGTTATCTGAATCAAGCATTGATGCCGTCAATGAAATTAGAAATTATGACCTGGAAAGTTTCATGAAGGTCAGAAATTCATTGATGCAATGGAAGATAACCTGGGAAAAGTTCTTGTCCTCCAGGGCGAAGGAAATTTATGACCTGATCAACAATGAAGGACTTACCTCCGGTGATTTTATACAAAAGGACAGGGGAATAATAAACTATCTGAAATCCCTGTCTGCAGGGATGTTCGATAAAATCAAGCCGAACAGTTTCGCGGAAACTGCTTTTAAATCAGGCGAATGGATCAGCCAAAAAAGTTCTCCGAACCAGAAAGCTGCCTTTCAGCGCATCGAAAACCCGGTACTAGATTTGGGGAAACAGATCTACGACAGGATTTGCCATGAACTCCCCCGTTATGTACTATGTAAATTATTGCTGAACAACCTTTTTTCGACAGCGCTGCTGTGTGAAGTCGAGAAAACGTTGAATTCACTGTGCCTGGATAACAACAAGCTGCTGATCAGCGAATTTAACCGGAGAATTTCGCAAATCGTCAGGGAACAGCCTGCTCCGTTCATTTATGAGCGGCTTGGCGAAAAGTATCACCATTTCCTGATCGATGAGTTCCAGGATACATCGATCATGCAATGGCACAATCTACTGCCTCTGATTGAAAATTCACTGGCTTCCAGCCGGATGAACATGGTGGTCGGTGATGCCAAACAGGCTATCTACCGCTGGCGCTCCGGCGATGCAGAACAATTTGAGAAGCTGCCTTATCTTATCAGACCGGATTCCGACGCATTGCTTGGTTCCAGGGAAAAAACGCTGGTTTCGCAGTATAAAAAGGAAGACCTGGATGAGAATTTTCGCTCCAGTCCGGTCATCGTTGATTTTAACAACCGGCTTTTTGAAAGCATTTTCAGATCGATGCCCCAGGAACACGGAATCGCCTATAAGAATGTCAGACAGACTGCGGCTAAAAAAGATAAGCCCGGCATGGTAAAGCTGATGAGGATCGGGAAACCTGATGCTGAGGATGAAAAGTATGACCAGAAGGTTCATGCAAAAATCAAGGAGATCATCGGAGAACTGAGTGAGGATCAATTTAATTTCAAGGACATTGCTATCCTTTGCCGCAAAAATGAAAAAGCCGCTAAGATCGCTGCATTTCTTATCAGCCATGATATTCCGGTCATTTCATCCGAATCGCTTCTTCTTACCCAGTCAGAACAGGTGAATTTTATCATCGCCTGGATGCAGCACCTGGATGATCCCGCCGACAGCATCCCAATGGCTCATATCTTTAATTATCTTCTGGCCGGGGAATGGCTGAAAAATGTCGTTCCTGAGGATTATTTCGTGAGTGATCCAACCAGTCAGACCAAACGTTTTCATCAACTTTTAAAAGATCAGCTTCCGTATTTCAACCCTGATCATTTAAAAAAACTTGAAATTTTCTCCCTGGTTCAACACCTTATCTTTCATTTTAAACTCTATACACTCAACGACAGTTACATTGGATTTTTCCAGGATGCAGTGCTTGAATTCATTAAAAATGCAAGGGGAGGGATTGCTGATTTTTTGGAATGGTGGGAAGAAAAGCGTGAAAAATTATCAGTCGTCATACCTGATGGGATCGATGCGGTGCGGATCATGACCATCCATAAATCCAAAGGGCTTCAGTTCCCGGTAGTGATCTATCCTTTTGCCGATGAATCCCTGCGTTCGACCCGTGACAACTTATGGGTAGCGCTGGATGAAGATTTTGCACGTCCGCTGAAAACAGCCAGTCTCCCGGTCAGTAAAACACTCACTGAAACTATCTATCGTGAAATATATGAGGACGAAATAAACCGCTCATATAACGATATGGTCAATGTTCTTTATGTGGCTGTTACGCGTCCTGAAGAAAGGCTTTATGTTCTTTTAAAAGATATTCCGGAAAAGACCGAAGATACACCTTCCGTCCCTAAACTGATCAGCCGGTTTTTGATGGAAGAAAATCTTTGGGAAAAAGACCGTGATTGTTACCAGTTTGGTGAACGCTGGAAAAAGGATGCAATTTTGGCAGAAGCGTTTGTTCCGGAGGTTAGCCCTGAAAACTCAAGGCCGGAGCTGAAAATGTTACTTAGGCGCCACGCCCCGGAAATCTGGGATATGGAAGAACTTGAAAAAAACCGGGAGTGGGGAAACCTTGTTCATCATGTGCTATCGATGGTTGACCGGGAAAATAGTGCTAATAAGATTCTCAAAGAATTATCAGAACAGGGCATCATATTATCATTTCAACAACAAGAACTTGCGACATTGATTGATTCCCTGATGAATAAGCCGGATATTGCACGTTTTTTCGGTCCGGAAATTCAGGTCATGAATGAGCCGGAAATTCTTACTGCGGATGGCCGGATTTACCGTCCCGACCGTGTCTTAATAAACCGGGATATGGTTACAGTCATCGATTTTAAAACCGGGAAGCCATATCAGGAGCACCAAAACCAGGTGTTAGCCTATACAGAATTACTTTCCGCAATGAACTATCAGATCGAGGGTGCTTATTTGCTTTACCTGGATAAAGATCCGAAGTTGGTCAGGGTGTGCTGATGAATCCCCCTCCGCGGATTGTTAACCGGTTTCGACCAATGGTAGCCATTAATTTACGTTTAGAAAGTACACGTGCCTTGTTTCAAGGATTCAATTTACTTTAGCGTTTTGTAACCACAATAAGTTTATATCATGAAAAATATTAAAATTCTGTTGACATTCCTGATGATCCTGCCATTGATCGCTGTTGCGCAGGATGAAGCACGCTTATTAAGATTTCCGGCCATACACGGCGACCAGGTGGTTTTTACCTATGCCGGCGACCTCTATTCAGTTGCCCGGACGGGCGGATTGGCCAGGAAATTGACCAACCATGAAGGATTTGAAATGTTTGCCAGGTTTTCACCGGATGGTAAACAATTAGCGTTTACCGCCCAGTATGATGGCAATACTGAAGTATATACCATGCCTGCCCAGGGTGGTGTGCCGGTCCGGCTTACCTATACAGCCACCCTTGGAAGAGACGATATATCCGACCGGATGGGGCCCAATAATATCGTAATGGCCTGGACACCTGACGGCAAGAATGTAATCTACCGCTCCCGGAAACAATCGTACAACGATTTTGTGGGACAATTGTATAAAGTACCTGCTGTTGGAGGTTTATCGGCGGAATTGCCGCTCTCAACCGGTGGATTTTGTTCCTATTCGCCCGATGGCACTAAGCTGGCCTTCAACAGGGTCATGCGTGAATTCAGGACCTGGAAGTACTATAAGGGCGGAATGGCCGATGATATCCGAATCGTTGACCTGGTGACCGACGAAGTGACCAACATCACTGATAATGATGCCCAGGATATTTTTCCGATGTGGTATGGCGATAACATATATTTCCTTTCCGACCGCGACAGGACCATGAACCTGTTTGTTTACAATACCGGAACCCGTCAGACAAGGAAGCTGACCAACTATTCCGATTATGACATTAAATTCCCTTCACTGGGTAATAATGCCATTATTTATGAGAATGGTGGATATCTCTACACCTTTGACCTTCAGACGGAAAAGTCCACTAAGATCATTGTGACCATCGCGGAAGATTTCTACGGTGGCCGTAATGAACTGAAAGATGCGTCGAAAAATGTATCCGGCGCTGAGCTTTCACCCGACGGAAAAAGGGTGGTGTTCACTGCCAGGGGAGAAGTTTTCTCTGTTCCTGCGGAAGAAGGGATAACGCGAAATCTCACCGAAAGTGCAGGCGCCCATGACCGTGAAGCAACCTGGTCGCCGGATGGAAAGTATATTGCTTACCTTTCGGACAGGAACGGTGAATATGAAATTTATATTGAAGCCCAGGATGGACTTTCCGAACCCATACAACTGACCAGCAATGCCGATACCTATAAATTCACAATAGTCTGGTCGCCTGACAGTAAGAAGATCATGTGGAACGATAAAAAAATGAGGTTGCAGTATGTCAATATTGACACGAAAGAGGTGAAACTGGTTGACAAATCACAGTGGTGGGAGTTCTACCAGTTCTGCTGGTCGCCTGATAGCAGATGGATTGCTTACATGACGCAACTACCCAGTAATTTCGGGAAAATCATGTTGTTCAATACGGAAACCGGCAGAAAATATGCAGTAACTGACGAGTGGTATACCTCCAACAGCCCATCATTCAGCAAGGACGGCAAGTACCTGTTGTTCGCATCAGGCCGTGATTTTAACCCGATTTACAGCGAAACGGAATGGAACCATGCATACCAGGATATGGAACGCATTTATATGGCCATTTTATCGGCAGATACACCAAACCCATTTGCCCCGAAAAACGATGAAGTTGAGATAAAAGCCGCTGAGCAGGGTGATAAGGAGAAAAATGGAAAAGTGGAAGAAGGGAAGAGTGGAAAAGGAGAAGAGGAGAAAGGTGGTCAGGCAAAAGTGACTAAAATTGATACGTTAGGACTTAGCGATCGGATCATCAGCCTTGCTATTCGACCTTCAAATTATTTCAACCTCAATGCTTTGGACGATAAAGTTTTTTATAATGAAATGTCAGCCGGCGGAGATGGAATATCGTTGAAACTTTATGATCTGAAAAAGAAAGAAGAGACTGAGTTAGGAAAATGCATGTTTTACGCTTTGTCTGAAGATGGGAAAAAAATGCTCGTTGCCCAGGACCTGAAATTTGCGGTCATTGATGTTCCTTCCGGGAAAATAAATCTTTCCAAATTCGTTGACCTTTCAGGATTAAAAGTTTATGTGAATAAAGATGAAGAATGGAAACAGATCTTTGACGAAGCCTGGAGGCAGATGCGTGATTTCTTCTATGTGGAGAATATGCATGGTGCAGATTGGCCGGCGATGAAAGAAAAATATGGTCAGATGCTTCCCTATGTCAACAACCGCAATGATCTGAATTACCTGATCGGTGAAATGATCGCGGAGCTCAACGTGGGCCATGCCTATGTGAGCGGAGGCGACAAACCGGCACCAGGGCGCATAAAGACGGGACTGCTTGGCGCAAAGGTCAGCAAGGATCCTTCGGGTTATTTTAAGGTGGAAAAAATCCTGAAAGGACAGAACTGGACCAATTCCCTTCGCTCACCGCTTACAGAAGTCGGTGTAGGCGTGAAGGAAGGTGACTTTATCCTCGCCATCGACGGAAAACCTGTCGATAAGATGCCTGACCTTTATGCAGCGCTGCTGGATAAGACGGATAAACCGGTTGAACTGACGGTGAACAGTACAGCGTCGCTGACCGGTAGCCGGAAGGTCATTGCCAGGCCGATTGCCGATGAGGCTGGTCTTTACTATTACAATTGGGTCCAGCATAATATCGACTATGTCAACAGCAAGACAAACGGCGAAGTGGGTTATATTCACATTCCCGATATGGGCCCAGAAGGATTGAATGAGTTTGCGAAGTATTTCTACCCGCAGCTCTCAAAGAAGGGCCTGATCATCGACGACCGCGGTAATGGAGGCGGCAATGTTTCCCCAATGATCATTGAGCGTTTGCAGCGCCAGTTGACCCGCGCCAATATGGCCCGGAATGTTGAAATTCCCGGTTATACCCCCCGGCAGATGATGTTGGGTCCTAAGGTCATGCTAATCAACCAGTACTCAGCTTCCGACGGCGACCTGTTCCCCTATGCTTTCAAGAAGCATCAAATGGGAACGGTCATTGGCGTTCGCACCTGGGGTGGTGTTGTCGGTATCCGGGGCTCTTTGCCGTTCATCGATGGCATGGACCTCCGCAAACCTGAATTCGCATCATACTCGTCTGAAACTTCCGACTGGATCATTGAAGGGATTGGCGTGGAGCCGGATATCATCGTCGATAATGACCCGGTCCAGGAATACAAGGGGATCGATGCGCAGCTCGATAAAGCCATCGAAGTAATTACTTTGCAAATAAAGGATTACAAAGGCGTTCCGCCGATACCAGGGGGGCCGGATAAGAGCAGGTAAAGCGAAAATGGTCACTGGTCATTAGTTATTGGTTATTGGTTTAAGATGATGAACTTCACTGAACTGATAGCCAATAACTATTTTGTATTTTTGCTGGATGCAAAATAGCGATCTGTCATCCATAAGGAACGAATATTTGCGGGGAGAGCTTGACGTGGAGCATGTGCTTCCCGATCCAATGCAGCAATTCGGTGTATGGATGGACCAGGTGCTGCTTTCGGAAATTGAGGAGCCAACCGCCATGACACTGGCGACTGTTGGAAATGATGGCGTTCCGTCGGCCCGCATGGTCCTGCTCAAAGGATTTGATGAGAACGGGTTTGTTTTTTACACCAATTATGAAAGCCGGAAAGGGCAGGAAATCTCCAGGAACCACAGGGTAGCACTGGTTTTGTACTGGAAGGAGCTTGAAAGGCAGGTGCGCATAGAAGGCTATGTGCTTAAAACATCAGGACAGGAATCCGACGAATATTTTCGTTCAAGGCCGCCCGAAAGCCAGATCAATGCGATCATCTCTCCCCAGAGCGCAGTCATTCCTGACCGTGATCATCTGGAAAATCTGAGAAAAGAATACTTCAAAACATTCAGCGGTGAGCATAAAAGGCCCGCGCACTGGGGCGGATATCACGTAATCCCTGAAATGATCGAATTCTGGCAGGGAAGAGCGAACCGGCTGCATGACCGGCTTCGCTATTCAAAGCGTGGCGGGGAGTGGCTGATAGAGAGGCTTGCGCCTTGAGTGCTGAGTAATGAGTTCTGAGTGCTGAGTGTGGAGTTATTGAGTTTTGAGTTGTTGAGTTATTGGAGATTTGTCATTTTGGTTTTGGCTTTCCTTGTGAGGTTAAAATGATACTATTTAAGATTTTAATTATTTCATGATTGAGTGTCAGTAATTTATCTATATCATAACTGACTAAATTGCCGTCTTTTACAATTTCAAGCCAATAATGTGCCTCCCTCGCTTCTTTGCTGGCAATCACCATTTTATTAATAAAATCTCTTCGGCTATTTGCAGCTGACGCCTCACGGATGTTTGCCCCCACACTGGTGGCCGAGGCCAATAGTTGTCTGGAAATAATTATTTCTTTTTGATCTTGCAGGACTTTATAAAGCTTTATAACTTCCAGGGAGAATTCATGCGATTTTTTATAAATAGGACCGTTCATAATCGTTTTTACCTATTTATTACAAAAAATAGCTTTTTATACCCGGCTCATTAGAGAATATTTTATAAGATATTGATAATAAACGATATAAAATTACAAATAACTCCATAACTCAAAACCCAGCACCCTACACTCAGCACTCAGAACTCAGCACTCAGAACTCAGTTTTGATGTTGCTCGCGTAAGAGATCATTCACCGTCTTCACCGGGTTGAACGTGATGATCGGGACTTCGACAAATACGGTGATCCAGTGTGCCATAGCGCCGTTCCATAAGCCCGGGAGTTCCAGTGCTTTCAGTTGCCGGCCGTCTTTCGATTTGATCGAAATAAAACCTGCATTGTGATCGATGAACTGGTGAAGATCGAATTTTTCACCTTTGTAATTCTTCAGGCTGCAAACAAGATCGACCGGATTGAAATGGGTGCTGGATTGAAAGATCTTCTTTTGCTCGGCATTGTTCAGGTCGATCTGTGACGACTCGACGATCTGGAGCGAAACATCGCCCTGCTTATTCTTGACCCAGAACGGTCCGCCACCGGGCTCGCCTTCATTTTTAACCATACCGCATATCCTCACCGGCCTGTTGAGTATGTCATGCAAAAAGGCCACTTTTTTACTTTCTACCCAGTGGTAGAAATCAGCCGGAAATGTCGTGTTGATCTGTTTTTCACAGAACTGGACCGCTTCGCGTATCACATTCTCCGACGGCGGTTTCTGATCGAGTGCTTTGAGCAGGCTGAACGCTTTACCCTGGATATGAAGCAATAGCCCGCCCAGGATTTTTTTATAACGGTGAGTTTCGGATTTAAGCCGGTCGGGCACTACATTGTCAATGTTCTTGATGAAAACGATATCGCAATCCAGGTCATTCAGGTTTTCGATCAGTGCTCCGTGCCCGCCCGGGCGGAAATGCAACGACCCGTCTTTTTCCCGGAATGGCTCATTGTTCAGGTCAACCGCGATGGTATCGGTGGATGGCTTTTGCACCGAGAATGAAATGTCGTACGACACGCCGAACATGCTTTCATAATAGGGCTGCACATACGCGATCAGGTCGTTGAAATTGGCCAGGTGCTCCGGCGACACCGTGAGATGGACTGACACTTGCTTGACCCGGTTGGCGCAATAATGAGCCCCTTCAACCAGGTGCTCGCCGGTAGCTGTTCGTGAAAAAGTACCGTAATGATGAAATTTCAGGATGCCCTTGGGCAGATTGCCATAATTCAACCCTTTCGGCGTGAGCACAAAATCCAGTATCGTGTCAAAATCCAGTTTTTTCATGCATTCCTCCAAATTGATTCCGCTCCTCGACATGATCCTTTTCAGGTCGTCATAAAAAGCAAATTGGTTTAGATGGCTGAAAAAATACCCGACACTGTTGAAATCCTGGTCGTCCAGTATTTTTTTACCGGGTTTTTTATCCGGAGGTAATTCACGGTATTCAAACAAATGCTTGAACATCCGCGTGGCTGCACCCGACGCAGGCACAAATTTGACCAGCTTTAAATCTTTCGCTGTGCGGTCGAAATTGGTGATCAGTTCATGGACTTCCTTTTCATTGAATATCCTGATACCTTTCTCTTTAGTCGCTGCAGCCTGAAGCCTTGTAAACGGATATCCGTGTGTTAAATCGCTGATCTGCCTCATAATAATTTCGTGAGAACTTCCACGGGCGGCAATCTGGTCTAAGTCTTTCTGGCTGAACATATTTATTGGTTTGATTAAATATTGGCTCCTGTTATCCATCTTTCGATTGTAAAAATAATGAACCTGCTAAAATTTTCAAAAAAAAATATTTTCAGCCAAAGTTGAATTAATTCAAAATTTAAAATTTAGCATTCAAAAATATTTTTACCTTTGCACCCGCTTTAAGCCCAGATGGCGGAAGTGGTAGACGCGCATGGTTGAGGGCCATGTGACCGCTCGGTCGTGCAAGTTCGAGTCTTGTTCTGGGCACCGAGCACCAGCCCAAGTGGCGGAACTGGTAGACGCGCTACATTCAGGGTGTAGTGGGCGCACGCCCGTGCAAGTTCGAGTCTTGTCTTGGGCACTCGGGAAAGATGCCGGTTGAAAGACCGGCATCTTGTTTATTTACCTCAACCTTACTAACATGATGAATAGCAGAAAAAGAAGAATAGTGAGCTTACTCGTTGTTCTTCTTTTCTTTTTTTCCGGATTTGCATTTTCACAATGCGTTTCCAGCTATTCGGTCAAGCAATTATATTCAGTAAAAGGTATCAATAATGGTGTTGATCATTACTATCAGAACCTGATCATTCAGGATCTCGCCATTGCTGCCCGTGAGAAGTTCGAACAGATCGAAATCAGGGGAAATTATCAGGTTGATTTCAGCGTAGATCGATGCAAACCCGGCCTGATCGGATTCAAAGTACTGCCGGTTAGTTTAATCGGCGACAAGATTTTCTACCAGGGATACGATATTTCTTCCTCCATAAAACCGGAAAAAGCTGACCTTGTTTTCCATATCCGGCAAGAAAAAGGCCTGGTTATCGACAGCCTGGTCGTGCATGATGTGAAGACCGAAGAAAAAGAAAGTCTTTATTACAGCCTGAGTTATCCGGACCCTGAGAACTCGATTACAGAGATCATTTTCGCCCGTGCAATTTTTCATTATTCCCAGGCTTCTTATGAACTCTTTCGCGACTATATCCTCCGGATTGATGATTACTATGCCGCCTGCATGATCGCCGACAGTGCAATGAAATGGAACGATCAAGCACTGCCGGAAAATGAACGGATTGACCTGATGTTGCTGAAAACAGCAGAAATGGACCGGTTTCTTCAATTGATCAAACCGGAACGTTTTGAGGCAGCTTTTTCTTCAGGCCGCTCTGACCTGCTTGACCTGAAGTCAAAGTATGATAAGCTCGCAACGGAAAATAAAAAACTGAAGGCCATTATCAGCTATGATCAACTGAGAAAATTCTTGCCGGGCATCGTTAGTTTTCAAAATGAAATTACAAATAAATACCTGCATCGATTTGATTTCTATTATAAGCTCTCGTTCAACACCAATTTCCGCTTCGTCAGCTTTCTGAACAGGATGGCTGATCCCGGTTTCACAAATAGCGACCTGCTGAGCCTTTCCCGGTCTGTGAAGAACTTTCAAAGTCTGGGACAACATGCTCCACGTGTTTATGCCGGTATACTGGCCCAGGCGTTGATCGAACGTGGCAATGCCAATGAAATGGAAGGAAACCAGATCAGGGCCTTGACCTATTACCGGTCGGCCACCCATTTTTCAGAACTTCTCAATTTTCATGAATACCGGGATCAGGCCAAAAACGCTGCCCGTAATATGGCTGACACAATTTCATCCTCTTACCTTGAAATTTCGATGCGCGCTGCTCTCCGGGAAAATCCATCCATAGCAGCTCAGTATTTCCGGGACGCCAAAAGCATCTACGCCGATAAGGAGTTCTTTGCCGGTGAACCTGAAGAAATCAGGGAATTTGAAGCCTTCCTTTTTGCAAATTTTGAAGATCAGGTTGTCAGTTGTATGGAAAAAAAAGACTTCAAAAAAGCGTATGCTTATCTGAATGAAATACAAACAAATTGCAGGATTTCAGCCGATTATAAATGTCCGGATAAATTTCCTGAATGGATGCAAGTGGTCAGAACGGGTATTTACCTGGAATTGCTGGCAAAGGCCAGGAAATTGAATGATGCTGATGAACCCTATGAATCTGAGCAAATATTCAGGCAAGCCGTTGAAATGAGGCAGAATGCCGGCTACCGCATCGATAAAAATATTCTTGAAGCCCAGCTGGAAGTGGTTTACAGGCAGATATATTACGATGATTTTGTCGAGCAGGGACTGGGATATTTTAAAAATGAGGAGTATGCATCGGCGTTGTTTTATTTTAACAAAGCTGAATATTTGGAAAAATCCGGTGTTGAACAAACAGTATCAACATTGATGGATTACCGTTCTGCATCGGCCAGGAAAGTTATTTCCGGTCATTTATCGGATGGACGGGTCAAAGTTTGGGCACATGATTTCACCGGTGCTGAAAATGCCTTGGCTCAAATTGCATATATGCTGGAAGAATACCAGTTTGCGCAAAGCGATTCACTCACAATGCAATACAGGGCACTCAAAGAAAGTGTTTTGCAGACTGAATGCCGGGAAGTGCTTGATGAATACGACAATTTGATGTCAGAAGTGGAAAAGTCAGCTAATGAAGGCGATTATATTCTTGCAAAGGATATGGCTTCAGAAGCCGTAAAATTGTCGATGGATCACCTGAAATGCCGGATAGCCGATGAACAGGCCTGGTACCAGATGATCAGGCTCGAGCCCCTGGCTGATTTCAGGAAAAAGGAGCATGAACTTGACTTTCTGGCTTCAAAATCTGTTTTGGAGTATCTTTTAGCTTACCAGTCACTGAAACAATATTATTACCGGAATAAACTTCTGCAGCAGGGCGTCATCTTCATCCCGCTGGAAGAAAGAGTGATGAAATATCAGCATGAGAATTTCCTGACCGGGATGCTGGATCATTACATTTCCATGAAAGAATATGATTTTGCTGTTCAGATCCTTCGAAAACTTTATCAATTGAATTTCAGCCCCGATCCCTTGAAGGCCAGGCAGCAAAGGCTGGGGAAATTACTGGCCCTGAGGGATTCAGCGATTCCATCCGGTTTAAAACCCTGGGAGATTCTTGACAATTATACCAACGGTGAAAAATGGTTCAGGGATTTTATCCGAAGTTATAAAAAGACATGGTTGAAAAACTCTGGATGGAAATTGCAATACTGGCCTGTTATTTGGAAGAAATAATTCTTTTCTTTGTCTGAAGAATTATTTTAACCATGAAAAGACTTCTGCTGATCAGCAATTCGACGAATGCCGGCGAGCCCTACCTGGGCTGGCCAAGACCATACATCAGTGATTTTATTCAATCCACCGGTGTTCAAGAGTTTTTATTCATTCCGTATGCAGGTGTCAACCTGACATCTGACGGTGTTGAAAAATCTTACGACATTTATGAACAGCGTGTTCAAGCTGTATTTGCAGAATTAGGATGCAAGGTTTATAGCATTCATAAAGAAAAGGACCCGGTGAATGCGGTCAGAAGTGCAAAAGCCATTATGGTGGGAGGGGGCAATACTTTTCACCTCGTGTATGAACTTCACCGGAACGACCTTGTCGAGGTTATCAAACAGCGTGCTGAAGCGGGTATTCCTTACATTGGCTGGAGTGCCGGGGCTAATGTCGCCTGCCCGACTATCTGTACGACCAATGATATGCCGATCATACAGCCCGAAAGTTTTAACGCGTTTAACCTGGTGCCTTTTCAGATCAATCCTCATTACCTGGATGCCAACCCTGCCGGTCACGGTGGCGAAACACGGCAGCAAAGGATCGAAGAATTTCTTACGGTGAACAGGCAAGTGACTGTGATCGGCCTTAGAGAGGCGACACTGATTGAAGTCGAAGGTGAAAAATACACACTCAAAGGAAAAAGGCCGATGCGGATATTCAGGTTCGGAATGGAACCTTTGGAGAAAACTGAGTTTTGAGTCTTGAGTTTAAATTTTAAGTTATTAATTATGAGCTATTTTTAATTATTAATTTTTAATTAATCTAAACCATATAACTATGAAAAAGCTTCTTTTACTAACTGCAACGTTACTGGCGACCATCACAATGTTGGGCCAGTTGCAAAGGGCAATCCCGGGAAATGTTCAGAAAAAGGCACTCCCCGCTGAGATTCAAAAATCCGAAATGCTTACCGCCGTGAAGGGAACGGTGAGCCAGAATTTTGAAGGGTACACTGATTTTTCACTGGACCTGAATCCATGGACTACAGTGGATAATGATGGCTCAAACACCTACGGCATTGACGGGTACACTTTTTTGCATTCGGGTGAGGCGATGGCTTATATTGCTTTCAACCCGGCTTCTACAACACCGTCAATTTCAGATGATCCGGCAATTCTGGCGCATGGAGGTTCAAAATATGCTGCATGCTTTGCATCGGTCACTCCTCCGAACAACGACTGGCTCATTTCTCCGCTGATTGAACTCGGTTCAAACGGAGTGCTGAAATTCTGGGTTAAATCATATACATCGACTTACGGGCTTGAAAGGTACAAAGTGGGTGTATCCACATCCGGGCCCAATCCGGCAAATTTCACGATCATCAGTACAGGGAGTTATCTTGAAGCTCCTGCTGCTGCATGGGAACAGAAAACTTTCGACCTTTCGGCTTATGCAGGACAGGATATTCACATCGGTATCCAGTGTGTTTCCAATGATGCTTTCATTTTTATGGTGGATGATATTGAAGTCACCTCTGAAACGGCTTCAACCAATACGTTGACCGGAAAAGTCACCGATGCCGTCAACGGAAACCCGATCGCGAATGCACTGGTTTCTGTGGCAGGATTGACCGATTATACAGATGCCAATGGGGATTATGCCATTGCAAATATTCCGGCCGGAGCGCTGAATGCCAACTTTACCGCTACTCCGACCAGCGGTGCAGCTCCGCTGGCTGTTCAGTTCACAGACCTTTCATCAGAAGGCACTCAGACGGTAACTGCATCGGCCACAGGATACACAACATATACCAACAGCGGTGTGGTCATCCCGCAGGGAGGCACACTGGAGCTTCATATTGCCCTTTCTCCGACATTAGCTGCCGGGCAGTACCGATTTGTACTGACCTGGGGAGAAGCTCCCGCTGACCTGGATTCACATATGAAAACCCCACAGATTGAAGGAACATCATATCACATATATTATTCCGACCAGGGATCTTCAACAAGTCCTCCTTATGTTATTCTGGATATTGATGACGTGACCAGCTATGGCCCGGAAACGACAACTATTTACCAGCTCTTCCCTGGTGATTATCACTATTATATTTATAACTACAGTCAGAGCCCGGCCATCACCACCTCAAACGCCGTAGTGCAGATCTTTAACGATGCGGGTTTGCTGCATACGTTGCAGGTGCCAACTTCAGGAGAGGGTTTGTATTGGGATATCTGTACGCTCAATAACGGGAATATCAGTATTATCAACCAGATCAAGGCGACTGAGCCCGGTGCTATGCCATTTTTAGCACCCGGAGATATGCCTAAGAAAGAAGCCCCGGCAAACAGGAATATTGTTTCATGGAACTGGAATTTCGGTGATGGAGGCACCAGTACTTCACAGAACCCGTCACACAGCTATACCTATGGCGGAACGTTCACGGTAAGCCTGACGGTTTCCGATGGTACCGTCAGCAATACCGAGACCAAAACGTCTTACATTACCGTGACCGGCGGAACCGGCGGCAACTCGACGCTCACCGGCCTTGTCACCGATGCGGTGAACGGAAATCCGGTGCCCAATGCATTGGTCTCTGTTGCAGGATTGACTGATTATACGGATGCCAACGGTAATTACGAGATTACCAATATTCCAGCGGGGGTATTGAATGCTGAATTCAATGCCAACGTGACCAGCGGCAACGCTCCACTGGCCGTTCAGTTTACCGACCAATCACAGGAAGGAACACACACGGTGACTTGTTCAGCGGCCGGGTATACGACTTATACCAACAGCGCGGTGGTTATACCAAACGGAGGTTCGCTGACGCTTCAGATTTCACTTTCACCGACATTGACCGCCGGTCAGCTCCGATTCGTGCTTACATGGGGCGAGCAGCCAGCCGATCTGGATTCACACATGAAAACCCCTGAAATCGAAGGAACGGCTTACCATGTGTATTATTCCGATCAGGGATCAGCTACCACGCCGCCTTATGTCATCCTCGACATCGATGACGTAACCAGCTATGGTCCGGAAACCACCACGATCTATGAACTTAAACCGGGCACCTATCATTATTACATCTACAATTATTCAGGCAGTCCTGAAATAACCACCTCTAATGCCGTGGTGCAGATCTTTAATGATAACGGGTTGTTGCATACTCTTCAGGTACCCACAACCGGCACAGGTTTGTACTGGGACATCTGCACGCTCAATGGTTCAAATGGCCAATTCAGCATAACAAACCGGATCGTCGAATCCGAACCGGGTGGCGAACCGCGTCTTTCACCGGATAAAATGCCGAAAAAGCCCGAAACTGCTAACCGCAATATCGTGTCCTGGAACTGGAATTTTGGTGACGGAGGTTCAAGTACCGCGCAAAATCCTTCGCATACGTTTAATGCAAACGGAACTTACACAGTATCCTTGACAGTCTCCGACGGTACCAACAACAATACCGAAACCAAGACCGCCTATATCCTTGTCGGACCGGCAGGCGTTGACGAAGCTTCCTGGGAGAAAGATGTTCTTATCTTCCCGAACCCGGTTAAAGATCAGTTGCATGTTAATTCGGCGATGAAGATGAAATCCATCAGCCTGGTTGATTTGAACGGGATCTCAATGATCCGGATCAATGAATGCAACAGTTCCAATTTACTTGAACTTGGTCGAATCAGCGATGGAATTTATATCCTTCAGGTTGAAACTGAAAAAGGCTTGATGCAGCGAAAGATCAATGTGGTAAGATAAAGAGCCCCCACCCCAACCCTCCCCCAGACGGGGGAGGGAGAAGGAATGAACCGACGGATTTATCTGTCGGTTCTTTTTTTATTCATTTCATGAAATTCTGAGCCAGCCGTTAATATCATCGACATAATATGTATATTTACTGTGGTTAATTTACCTCAAAATGAAAGCAAACCTGATTGCACTTACCTGTGGAATCGCGCTGGGTTTTGCGGTCTTTAATGTTAACGGACAGGTGATCATTTCAGATCAAGGTGAAACAACGCCTGATCCAAAAGCCATTATTGATCTTAATTCGATTTCCAGAGGGGTTTTACTTCCCCGGCTGACCACCGTTCAAATGTCTTCCATCGTTCCCGCTCCCGATGGGCTGTTAATTTATAATACCGACAGCAGCCGGTTCTTTTACTTTAACGGCAGCATTGAGGCCTGGCAAAGCCTTTCTTTTGGATCAGATACCATCAGGCATGTATGTGGAGCTACTTTTCAGGATGAGCGTGACGGACATTTATATGGGACCGTTAAGATAGGTGACCAATGCTGGATGAAGGAGAACCTTGATTTAGGAGCCAGGATTAACGGAAACATAGATCAAGCGAACAATGGAGTGATCGAAAAATATTGCTATGATGACAATGAGGCGAATTGTGACCTCTATGGCGGATTATATCAATGGAATGAGGTGACTCATTACACCAACATTGAAGGGATGCGGGGAATTTGTCCTTCAGGTTGGCGTATGCCGAAGTTATCAGATTGGCAGGAGCTTGTTAGTTATTTAGGGGGCTGGGAAAGTGCCGGATATTATATGAAATCCACCAGTGGATGGATAGCTGAAGGAAATGGATCAAATGCATCTGGTTTTACTGGGCTTCCGGGAGGCTTTCACAATTACGCCAGCGATGCATTCACTAATCAGGGTAGTGAAGCGATATTCTGGCTATCGACGCAAATTAATGAGACAGTTTCATACAGGATGGATCTCTACCATTATGCCAGCTGGTGCTATCTTAATGGCGGAGAAATCTGGCATGGCTTTTCGGTGCGCTGTATCAAAGGTGACGGAGCTGTAACCAAGCCTACAGTGCTTACCGCAGATATTTCAGAAATTGCTCAAACTACAGCTACCGGTGGTGGGGATGTGATTTTAGATGGTGGGCCGGAAGGCGGAGTGGATGTCACAGCCAGGGGCATCTGCTGGAACATTTATCCTTCACCGACGCTGAGCAACAGCTTTTCTTCCGATGGCACCGGAACAGGTACGTATACGAGCTATTTAACAGGGCTTACCGCCGATAATACTTATTACGTCAGGGCTTATGCCACCAACAGTGCGGGCACTTCTTACGGCCCTGAAGTGAGCTTTACCACACTCGTAAATCCCGACCTGCCGGTGCTGAGTACGGCCGATCTGACTGATATTACGCATAACAGCGCAACAGGAGGCGGAAATATAACCAACCAGGGGATTTCTGAAGTGTCGGAACGTGGTGTCTGCTGGAATACAATCGGGGTCCCCATGATTACTGACAGCCATACTTCTGACGGTGCAGGAACCGGAACTTATGCGAGCAGCCTGTCAGGTCTGTCTCCGTATACGCTTTATTATGCCAGGGCTTATGCGACCAATATTGCCGGCACAGCATACGGCAATACGGTCACCTTCAGAACCCTGCACGAGCCCTGTCCTGGTTTACCCACAGTAAGTTATGGCGGACAAACCTACAACACCGTGCAGATCGGAACACAATGCTGGCTCAGGGAGAACCTGAATATCGGCACAATGATTGTTTCAACAACCGCCCAAACGGATAATGAAACGATCGAAAAATACTGCTATAATGACCTTGAAGAGAATTGCCTGGCTTATGGGGGGCTTTATCAATGGGACGAAACTATGCAATACGAAACGCTGGAAGGATCGGTGGGTATTTGCCCGGATGGATGGCGTATTCCTGCGCTTGCCGACTACCAGACACTTGTCGGTTTTCTGGGTGGCTGGGATGGTGCCGGGTGGAAAGCAAAATCGACATCGGGATGGGACTTTGATGGGAATGGAAATAATGAGTCGGGTTTCACCGGTCTGCCTGCTGGCTATACCGACCATACAGGCGCCTTTAATAACATGGGAAGCAAATCTATCTTTTGGCTTTCTACTCCATCCGACCCGACGACTTCTTACCGCTTTGACCTGAGTTCTTTCAATGCATGGCTATATCTTGATTTGGGATTAAATAATCATGGGTTTTCAGTACGTTGTATTAAAAATTGATTTGAAAGCATGAATTTGAGTACAAATACATTACTTGCGTTTTTTGTCATCTTCTTATTAACACCAACTCAGGTCCATCCGCAGCAATATAAACCTTCTTATCCTATTAGTCCCGTTCCGTTTACGTCCGTGAAGGTTGATGATCATTTCTGGGCCCCACGGATTTTGACGAACCATGAGGTCACCATTCCGATTGCCATCCAGAAAAGCAGGGAAACAGGCCGGATCAGAAATTTCATGATCGCCGGAGGCCTGGATACCGGCAAATTCTGCTCACTTTACCCGTTCGACGATTCGGATGTTTTCAAGATCATAGAAGGCGCCAGTTATTCGTTGCAGACTTTTCCCGATAAGCAACTTTCAGGCACTCTCGATACACTGGTTTATTACATTGCAATGGCCCAGGAACCCGATGGCTATTTATATACGAACCGGACCATCGATTCGGCCCATATGCATGAATGGGTCGGTAAAAAACGCTGGGAAAATGATCCTGAACTCAGCCATGAACTTTACAACATCGGCCATTTGTATGAGGCTGCTGTGGCCCATTACCAGGCTACCGGAAAACGTACCCTGCTCGATGTCGCCATAAAAAATGCAAACCTGGTTTATGATGATTTTATCGGAAATTCTTTGCCTTATTATCCCGGGCACCAGGTCATCGAAATGGGGCTTGTTAAACTTTACGGGGTTACAGGTGACGAAAAATACCTGGAGCTCGCCCAATACATGCTGGATATCCGTCATGGCGGTGAAGAATACAACCAGGCCCATAAGCCGGTTGATGAACAGGATAAAATTGTAGGCCATGCCGTCAGGGCAACTTACATGTATTCAGGAATGGCTGATCTGGCAGCTGTTTCGGGGAATCAAAGCTATCCCGAAACCCTGAAGAAAATATGGAATGACCTGATCGGGACCAAATATTACATTACAGGTGGAATAGGATCGGGAGGAGACAATGAAGGCTTCGGAGAGCCATACTTTTTACCCAATGAAACTGCGTATTGTGAAACCTGCGCCTCAATTGGCAATGTTTTCTGGAACTATCGCATGTTCCTCCTCACCGGGGAGTCGAAATATTATGATGTGCTGGAGAGAACACTTTACAATGCTTTGCTGTCGGGATTGTCGCTTTCCGGTGACCGTTTCTTTTACCCGAATCCACTCGAATCACATGGCCAGCATCAACGTTCGGTATGGTTCGGCTGTGCCTGCTGTCCATCCAATATCTGCCGGTTTATCCCGTCGATACCGGGTTACATATATGCTACAGGCCCCTCTGCCATTTATATTAACCTTTATATTCAAAATACCTCTTTAATCACTATAAGCGGCAGCCCTGTAGAGATCATCCAATCAACAAATTATCCGTGGGATGGAAATGTTGGCATTCGGGTAAATCCTTCCGAAGAGAGAACTTTCGCTATCGCGTTGAGGATCCCGGGTTGGGCCAGAGGTGAAGCAGTGCCCGGAGATTTATACCATTTCCTTCCCGCTTTAAATCCTGCTTTTGAAATACTTGTCAACGGCAAACCGGTCGAAATTATATGGAAGAATGGCTATGCAATCGTTACGAAAACCTGGCAACAGGGTGACCATGTGGAACTGAAACTTCCGATGCCGGTTCAGCGGATCGAAGCTAATCCACTTGTGGAAGCCGACTTTGGCCAGGCCGCCCTGCAGCGCGGCCCGCTTGTATATTGTCTCGAATGGCCGGATAATGAAGGTTTCACGATAGATGATCTGAAGCTGGGCCCATCGGAAGAAATCACAGCTTCTTTTGAACCTGAATTATTGAACGGTGTTGAAACCATCTCCAATGGTACCTTTAAAGCTATTCCTTATTATGCCTGGGCCAACAGGGGCAAAGGCGACATGAAGGTCTGGATACCGGTAAAATTTAAATAATTATCATAAACAAAACCTGAAAAACTCTTCATTATGAAAGCGAAAAAAATCAAATTGATCCTGATCAGCATGATCTTGCTGCTAAGTGCCTCATTCTTTTCTTCTTCAGCCCAAAATACTTACATCACCGTCACAGGCTTCCTGAAGGACTCAAAATCAGGTGATAAAATAACCTATGCAACAGTTACTGTGCCCGGGACAGGTATTGGGACCGTTTCCAATTCTGAAGGGGAGTTTACGCTTAAAATCAGTACGGCGTTGAATGCGGAATATTTTGAAGTGTCCCATTTGAGTTATGCCACGAAAAGATATAAGATCAGCGAGGCGCTGGAAAAAGAAAATACATATTTGATGGAGCTTCAGCCTGTGCAACTGAAGGAAATTCCGGTAGTCCCAAAAGAAGCACGCGATATTGTTGAATCGGCATTTAACAATATAAAATCAAATTACAGCGATGTGCCGAATATGATGACCGGCTTCTACCGTGAATATATTATGCAGCGTCGCGATTACATTTCAATTTCCGAAGCGGTGATCGATATTTATAAAGCTTCATATACGAGCATCCAGGAAGACCAGGTGAAAATATTCAGGGGACGGAAAGCCACCAACGTGAAAAAAGCCGATACCCTGATGGTCCAGTTGCAGGGTGGCCCAAAGGTGCTGATGTTGCTGGATATTGTTAAAAATACAGACCTGAGCATAGCCCTCGACAACCTGGATAACTACCAGTTTGAACTTGGTTCAGTGGTTAATATAGATGACCAGCCTAACCAGATCATTAATTTCGCACCAGCCGTCGAGAGTGAATACCCGCTCTATTTCGGGAAACTTTATATATCTGAAGAAAATATGGCCATTACCCGTGCTGAATTCAGTCTTGATTTGCGCGATGCTGATAAAGCAGCCGGGGTTTTTGTCAAGAAAAAGCCGATCGGGCTGGTCTTTTTGCCCATGTCTACCAGCTATCTCGTGACATATAAAGAACAGAACGGCAAGCAATATCTCAACTATGTCAGGGTCGATCTCAAGTTTAGGTGCGACTGGAAAAAGAAGCTGTTTAAAAACAACTACATGATGATGTCGGAAATGGCGATAACCGGCCGAAGTGAGGACAACATCTCAAAATTCGATAACCAGGAACAATTCAAAACACACATGATCCTGTCCGAGAAAGTTGAGGACCTCAACGATACTGATTTCTGGGGAGAACATAATATCATCCAGCCGGAAGAATCCATCGAAAATGCCATCAGGAAACTTTCGAAAACCATTGGTCGATAAAATTCGCTGGTTTACCTCTTTTTTTTGAATAAAATATTTCCGGTCTTATTTTATGACCTTTAACAGGCTATTTTTGTCGTGCCTGTTAAAAAATAATCCAATGAGACAAACCTGTTATTTACTCATAGTCTTCTTTTTCTTCAACTTAGTTTTGATGGAAGGCTATTCACAAAAATTGACCATCAAACTGTATAATGGAAGTGAGAATTCAGAGCAGTTGAATACAATTCAAAAGCTCTATTTTTCAAATGATGAGCTAATTATAGATTTTAAGTCGGGTGCGGAAGATTTTTATACATTGAATGAAATCAGGAAACTTTATTTTGATGCAACGGTCAGTATTGACGACGGTGACGGATTGAAAGCCGGGAAATTATATGTTTATCCGAATCCGGCCGGTGATTTCATCATTGTAAAGGAAATTCCTGATGGTGCTGATTATTTGACAATTTACAGGATGGATGGTTTGCTTGTGTTGAATCTCCGAATATCCGACAACGAAAAAAAAATTGATATACAGAACCTCGCGTCTGGTCTCTATCTCATAAATGCAGCAGGTTATACTTCAAAATTCATTAAAAAATGAAGACCAACGTGATCCTCATCACCTTCCTGTTTTTAAATGTTGGCTCCTTTGCCCAGGAAAAATTATACATCCACAAATCGGATAAAATGACCCTGGGGGCGTTGATTGCTGAAACCGACAGTATTTATTTCAATGAAGATGAAACGGTCGCTTTGTTCAGGATCGGTGATACGCTTGCTCAGTATCCGGTGAGCGAAATTGACAGCATCAACTTCGGTCCCGATTCGGATACAGTTATTATTACCTACAACGGCACGGATGTAACGGTTTTCAATCCACTGGCATTTGAAGGCGTTACAGTAAACGTCCAGGGATCAGATGTCACAGTCAACGCGGTGACTGAGGTGCAGGATATTAATTTCTGCCTGCAGGGAAGTACCACTGATGGTACATGCAAAATTTATACGGCAAAGCGTTATAATTTGCTTTTGAATGGAGTTTCGATAACCAATCCGGATGGGCCAGCGATCAATATTCAGACAGGAAAAAACACCTCTGTTTTTTTAGTGGACGGGACCATGAATGTTCTGGCAGATGGTGTGACTTATGCAGATCCTCCCACCGGCGAAGATCAGGACGCTACTTTTTTCAGTGAATCAAAACTTAAATTATATGGAGCCGGATCATTGACGGTCAATAGCCATGGTTCTGCTCAGCATGCGATTTGCAGTGATGATGAAATAGAGATCAATGGAGGGATTATCCTGGTCAGCAGCGCTGCAAGGGACGGTCTTCACGGTAAGGAAGGGATATTGATTGACGGCGGTATTATTACAATCACTTCATCAGAAGATGGAATTGACGGCGACCGGGGAATGATTGATATATCTGGCGGTAACATTTCTACAAGCAACGTGGCGGCGGATGTCAGCGGTATTAAGTGCGATTCGAATATTTTAATCAGTGGTGGGGTTGTCAATATTACGGTTACGGGCGACCAGTCGAAAGGGATGAATAGTAACCGGCCCATCGTATTGACCGGTGGAAATATCACCATCAATAACAGCGGAGATGCCGTTCTCGAGGCATCAGGATCGGGTTTTGAGCCTGCATACTGCACAGCCATTACATCCAATGATTCCATCAGGATAAGTGGTGCCGATATCACCATCATTGCGTCCGGAAAAGCGGCCCGTGGGATATCGACGGATACCCACTTCCTTATGACGGCCGGAACGGTTGACATAACCAGTACCGGTAATGGTGAAAAATACACCACGTCGACAGGTGGGCTGGATGCTTATGTTGCCACCTGTATCAACACCGATGGCATGTTGCTGATCGAAGGAGGTGCCCTGACCACATCAAGTTCAGGATCAGGAGGCAAAGGATTGAATTCCGATGGCGGGTTGATTGTTGGAACCGAAGATTCAATACCGACCATCCAGGTCACGACCACCGGGGCAAGGATCCATATCTCCGGTAACGGTCAGAATGCTACGTATGCCGAGGCAAAAGCCGTAAGGGTTGATGCCGATGTCATGATCAACAATGGTGAATTCACCATTAACTCGGCTGATGACGGTATTAAATCGGACGGTACAATCGAAGTTAATGGAGGAAGCCTGACAGTGGCCGATTCGGAAGAAGGATTAGAAGCACCTTATATTACCATTAATGACGGCAATGTCCATGTCTTTGCTTCTGATGATGCCATCAACACCACATTTGGCAATGATGGCGAATTTGATGATAACAGCCTTTTAACCATCACCGGCGGTTGGGTGGTTGCAAATGCTTCAGGCGGGGATGGACTGGATGCCAACGGTGACATTCATATAACCGGTGGTACGGTCATTGTTCATGGCCCGCAAAACCAGCCTGAAGTAGGTATGGATTACAACGGATCATGTAATGTGGACGGGGGATTTCTGGTTATTTCCGGTACAAACTCCTTTATGACCCAGGCCCCGGGCAGTTCATCGGATCAATATTGCGTGAAAGTCATGATGAACCAGAGCCTGTCGAATTCCACCTTATTTCATATCCAGGATGCATCGGGCAACAGTTTGCTTACATTCAAACCCGCACGTTCCTATTATTCAATCATTTTCTCCTCCGAAGATCTGCTCCAGGGACAAACTTATTCAATTTACACCGGCGGGACCTGCACCGGGGCAAATACCGACGGATTGTACAGTGGTGGAGAATATTCGGGAGGAACATTCCGGAAATCGTTTACCGTGAATAATATCATCACGAATGTGAACTTCTGATCTATTTCACATTTCGCATTGGCAATATCATTTACCAGCAATAAGATATACAATTGTCAATGGCCCATCAAATGAAAAATGCGCACTGCAAAATGAGCAATGCGCAATGAAGGGGTGATCCTGCCGGGATTCACCAACAAAATATAAAACGCTGATAATAAAATAAATATCAAAAATGGTACGGCAGACGGTACAACAAGTTATAAGATGCTCAGATGATGTTTCTGATAAGATCCCTTAATTCAGGAATATTATTTTCAATGATCAGCCATACAATTTGGTAATCGATGCCAAAATAATCATGGACGATTCTATTTCTGAAACCTCTGATCCGGTCCCAATCAATTTCCGAATGCTTCCGTTTAAAGTCATCCGGAATTCTGCCTGCTGCTTCCCCGATCACAGTGAAGTTTCTCACCACCGCATCAACAACAAGGTAATTCTTCCTGAAGTCATCATATGTAAGTTTATTAGTATATTCCAGGATGCGGTCGCAGGATTCCAGCATGTCTTCAAGCAATAATTCAGCAGAGCGTTCAGACATAGTGAAGGTCTTTTTCGATGATTTTCAAATACTTCGGCTTAATTCCCGTTTTGGAGATTAAATCGACTTTCTGATGAAGGATGGATTCAAGTTCATTGGCAAGATCAATGAATTCGATACCGATAGGTTTTTCGAATTCAACCAGAATATCAACATCGCTGTTCTCTTTATTATCACCCCTGGCAACTGAACCGAAAACCCCAATAGTTTTGATAGGATACTTCTTTTGAAGAACCGGTTTGTTCTTTAAGATTAATGATAATATGGTACTTAGAGATTTCACAGTACAAATTTACATTATTTTCACAGATCCGGACCCTCACAATTACTCACTTCGAAATTGATGTTCCATTATTTGATCCAAGAGATAACATACCGGTCTAATTTATTCCATTCCGATGAGACATATTAGTTTCTTAATACTCAATATTAATACCTGTTCTCAAAAACAGAGGATTTAAGACTGATTATAATAATCTGTTTGTTTAAATTTGTAAGAAATCTCCAAGTCAATTGTCTAAATTGAAAATAATCCTGACTCTGGTTGCATTTTTTTCAATCTGGGCTTCAACAGCCCAGGAATGGCAATGGCTGAATCCAAAGCCACAGGGCAACGACCTGAATTCTGCTTACTCCCTTGATACTACCCTGAATATCGCCGTAGGCAATAGTGGCACAATCCTGAGATCGGTTAATAAAGGACTGGACCCTCGAGCCGGCTGGGTGTTTTGATAATCTGAATGATGTCTTTATCTTTGATCAAGACCTGGCTTTCACAGTCGGAGATTGCGGGTCCTGTTATAAATCTGCGGACGGAGGAGAAACCTGGGAATCACTGCCTGCTATACCCTGGGGGCATTTTAATAGTGTTTATTTCATTAATAAAGAAGTCGGATACTGCGTCGGAGCCATGGGTGCCATCAATTTTACAAAAGATGGGGGAGAAACCTGGACTTCTTTATATACCTGAGCTGCAAAGAATTTGATGACGATCAGCTTTCCGGAAGATAATGTTGGTTATGCAACAGGTGAGGAAGGTACCATTTTGACATACAAAAATATCTATGCAAATAAACCAGAGATAGATGAACCGACGCCAATTATCTTTTATCCGAATCCCGATTCTGATCATTTAACCATCTTATTGGAAGAACCATTTGCGAAAGGACTTCTATCCATCTTTGACATTCACGGAAAGGCACTGGTTTCGCAAAATATTGATGGATCTGCAATTAAAGTCAATATTGCTTCATTTTCCCGTGGCGTTTATTTTATAAGAATTGTTGTCAACCAGGAAGTTATCGGGGCGAAGTTTATCAAGCATTGATTTACAGGATTGCATTTCTCATTTCGCAATGACAAGACCATATCACAATAATGGGAGATTTGCGGGACAAAACTATAATTGTTGTATATTTAGCATTGTTTTCCGGCAAACCAAACAGAAAGACTATGAAATCCAGGGGATTACTATTACTTTCCTTATTTCTTGGCTTTTCAGCATTAAGTCAATCTTCATCCATTGATTTGACATTTACTGCTGCAAATATTACCACTCATGTGCAATTGGATAGCATCAAGATTATGAACCGGACTCAGGGTGGAGATACGATTTTGTACTGGCCCGATACGGTTCTGTCTTTATATTTTACTGATGTGCAGGAATTTGAACAAATGGAATCAGCTTTCAAAGTATATCAGAATTATCCAAATCCGGTGAAAGACCAGACTTTAATATCAATTTATGTTCCTAAACGTGACCTGGTCAGGATTTTAGTTTTTGACCTTTTAGGAAGAAAATCATTTGGTTCTGACCAGGTGCTGGAGCAGGGAATACATACTTACATGTTGATTCCAGGGAAAAGTGCAATCTGCTTCTTTAATGCACAGTGGCAGGGGAATAGCAGAAGCATTAAGATTCTTGTAAACAATAGTAATAATAATCAAGTTGATATACAATACGTTAGCCATGACCATTCCTCAGGGCCGCTTAAAATGTCTTCAGCGGCAGGGAGTTTTGATTTCAGTGCCGGCGATGAACTTTTTT
>AMWB02022575.1_pt1 | contig 33740 bp, 28 predicted proteins | sample 200311 | NCBI WGS metagenome assembly AMWB02 (sample SAMN02737377, study PRJNA173069) | bioreactor metagenome | biome: anode biofilm in microbial fuel cells | place: USA: California | collected 2010-12-16
CCGAAGCTCCAGTCGCTACTGAAGCCCCTGCGGCTGTTCCCCTTGTGGTCGCTTACGAGGATTTTTCCCAGAAATTCAGCCCCTTCTTCGGTGATACCGGATACGATATGGATGTCGCGAATCTGACTCAGATCGCTATACTGACCACCGATCGTGTGGGTGGTATTGTTCACAATGCCATTGAGGGAGAAACCCGCAACTTTAACGGCACTGACTACCTGTACACTGGTCCGGCCAACACTTCCGTCGTGTACGATGAAGCCACCGACACCACGAAGTACACTGCCAAGATCCGTGAAGATTTGAAATTCTCCGATGGCGAACCCGTCACCGCTGATGACATCATCTTCACCTACTACACCTACCTGGATCCTTCCTATGTGGGCTCAACCTCACTAGGCTCATACGGTATTGTCGGTCTGAAAGACTACCAGACCCAGACTACCAGCGAGGTCTATGACAAGTACTCCGCGTTATCTGATGAAATCCTCGCCGCCGGCAAAGACCATGTCTGGGCCGAAGGTGATGCATGGACCCAGGAACAGCAGACTGACTTCTGGACCCGTATCGATGAAGGATGGAAAGGTGAAGTTCAGGCGATCATCGACTATGTCGCCGCGAATTACACTAGCGACGATTACACCACCGAATACTTTGGTGGCCGCACCGCCGCTGACGTTCAGGCCAATGAAGGCCTTGGCGTCGCATACGCCATGGCGATGTGGGGTTTTGGTGAACTGAACGAGGCTGGTGAATTGGTTACAGCTGCAACTGAAACCGTTTTCAACCTGACTGATACATTCCCGACCTTTGATGATTACTACAACGAGACTGTTGCCGCCTACGAAGGTGATGTAACAGCAGCGTTCCCGTATGAATCCCCTGATGGTGTCGATGTTTATGGCAACGTCAAGACCGCGTTCGTTGGTTACTGGGGTCCATTGGATGAGGCGATGGGCGGAACCGGTGTTCCGAACATATCTGGTATCGTCAAACTTGACGATTACACCGTGGAAGTTACCACCACCGGATTTGAAGCTCCTGCCGTTTACTCGATCCTTGGCATTCAGATCACCCCCATGCATTACTACGGCGATCCCGCCAAGTACGACTACGCCAACAACAAGTTTGGTTTTGACTATGGTGATCTCTCCAAACAGGAGAGCCTGACCGCCACCCCCATGGGAGCTGGTCCGTACAAATTCATCAAATATGACAACAAGGTTGTCTACTTCGAGGCCAATGAGTTCTATTACAAAGGTGCTCCGAAGATCAAGGAAATCCAGTTCAAAACCACCACTGGTGCTGATGTTCCGTCCGCTGTCCAGACCGGTACTGTCGACGCTGGTGAGTTATCCGGTACCCGCGCCCGCTTTGAAGAGGTCGCGTCCTATAACTCCAACGGTGAGATCACTGGTGATGTGATCACGACCAATAAAGTCGATAACCTCGGCTACGGTTACGCGGGCATCAACGCTGCCACTGTCAACGTTGCTGGCGAACCCGGCTCCGATGCCTCCAAGAACCTGCGCAAGGGTCTTGCTACCATCCTGGCAGTTTATCGCGATGTCGCCATTGACAGCTACTACGGTGAAGCTGCTTCCGTCATCAACTACCCGATCTCCAACACCTCCTGGGCGGCTCCTCAGCCGACCGATGAGGATTACAAGGTCGCGTTCTCAACCGACGTTGCTGGCGAGCCCATCTACACCGCTGAGATGACCCCGGAAGAGAGATACGCCGCTGCCGAAGCTGCCGCGCTTGGCTTCTTTGAAGCTGCCGGCTACACTGTCGCTGATGGCAAGGTAACCGCTGCCCCTGCAGGCGCGAAGCTGGATTACGAAGTAATCGTCCCTGGTGGCGGTACTGGTGACCATCCCGCGTTCGCTATCCTGACCGGTGCCAAGGAATCCCTCGCCAATATCGGAATCGAACTGAAAATCAACGACCCCGCTGATTCCAACATCCTCTGGGATGCACTCGATGCCGGTACACAGGAACTCTGGACCGCTGCCTGGGGTGCGACGATCGACCCCGACATGTACCAGGTCTATCACAGTTCCGGTATTGTTGGTCGTGGTGGATCAGATTCCAACCACTACCACATTGCCGATCCTGCGCTTGATCAGTTGATCCTGGATGCCCGCGCGAGCTCCGACCAGAACTACCGCAAAGCCATCTACAAACAGGCTCTCGACATCGTTATTGACTGGGCAGTTGAAATCCCCACCTATCAGCGCCAGAACTGCACCGTGTTCAGCACTGAGCGGGTCAATATCGACACCATTACCCCCGATATCACCACCTTCTGGGGCTGGCAGAATGACATCGAACTACTCGAGATGCGCTAGTCGTATTTTGACGTGTTTTGTAATGGTAAGAGTAACTAATCATGTGAGCCCACCTTTGGGTGGGCTCACTACTACGTGAGTTATAGTAAGTACCAAAATATTTCGTCGTGTTCACCAAACACACAAAAGGATCGCCATGCGTAATTTTATTCTGAGGAGATTATTTCTAGGTATCTTTATCACGTTTTTCGGTGCTATGGTAGTTTATGCGGTCATTCGCAGTCTACCTGCATCGTATGTTGAAACAATCGCCAGACAGCGGGCGAGCAATCCTTTAAGCACCAAGACCTATCAGGAATGGCTTGATCAGCTTAACGCAGTTTACAAACTGGATGTTGGGATTATTCCGGGTTTTATTGGCTGGCTGGGTAACGCGGTTAAGGGAGATTTTGGAGATTCCTGGCACTGGGGGATCCCTGTCACACAAAAATTTGGTGAAGTAATCTGGTATTCGTTGATCATAAATATGATCACGTTCATGGTGGAAATCTTGATTTCCATTCCATTGGGTATACTGGCGGCGCGAAAACAATATAGCAAAACCGATTACGCAATCACGGTATTTGCTCTCGCGGGTATTTCGCTGCCAACCTTTTTTCTCGCGACAATCTTAAAGTATATTTTCTCGATCAAACTGGGCTGGTTTGACCTGTATGGTTTGACCGGCAGGTTTTTCAACTCAATGACTCCATTCCAACAGGTGATGGACATCGGTTACCACATGGTTTTACCGATCGTAACCCTCATGATGCTCTCCATCGGCGGATTAATGCGTTATACCCGTACCAATATGCTTGAAGTTCTCAGTTCTGACTATATCCGGACTGCGCGTGCCAAAGGACTTTCAGAAAAAGTCGTCATTAATAAACACGCCTTCCGTAATACCTTGATTCCGCTGGTTTCTTACATGAGTTACCTGATTCCTTCCATGTTCGGTGGTTCCTTGATCACCGAGACTCTCTTTCAGATACCCGGCATCGGTTACGTTTCCTTCGAAGCGATCACGCGGGGTGACATACCTTTTGCCATGTTCTACACAACCTTCCTCATTCTGCTCACGCAGATCAGTTTGATCATCGCGGACATTATGTACGCTGTGGTCGACCCGCGTGTCAGGGCAAACTAAGGGTGGTGAAAAATGAGTGACATGGAAAACACACCCATTACTCCTGAGCAGGCTCCTGTACCAGATATAAAATCTAATGAGGAAATGCATCTCGATGACGCCCGGCGCATTAAGGTACTTTCGCCAGGCATGCTGGTATTTAAACGCTTCATCCGCAACAGGTTGGCTGTTGTCGGACTGGCAATACTAGTATTTATGTTTCTCCTCGCCTTCCTTGGTCCCTTTCTTTCACCATACACACAAGCCCAGGTTTTCAAAGGTTTGGGTACTATGGTCAAGGATTATGCCGGAGCGATCTACAACGAAGAATTGCGTTACACCGTCGTGGATGGCAAAAGCTTCGGCAGCGCTGACCGCGCCCAGTTCCTGTTGGCACTGGGCAAGAAAGCGGAAACTTTTACTTCTGGCGGAAAGAGTTACTCTTATGTTGAAGAAGCAGAAAACACCTACCGCATCTTACAGCTCAACGAAGTGGCCGAAGTTTTGTTGGGTAAGATGCAGCCAAAAAATGGTTTTACGATAACCGATGGTTTTACTGCCGCTTATGAAGCCGCGGTGGAAGCGAAATCCTCTACTTTCGATTTCGAAGGTATCACCTATCACATAACAACCGAACGAAAATCATCCAAAATTTCCAAAGACCAGGACGTTGCGCTGGCGATGTTAAATGTCTATGATCCGTATACACCCGAGTATTCAAGTCTGGTTGACTCCTATGAATTTAAATTAATGAGCAGCCGGGCAATGCAAGAAAATAAGACCAGCTTTACAGTAAATGATCAGAAGTTCACAATTCGGGAGGATGAGGGTCTAACCAACATTCTGGACACTTCAGGAGCTGAGATTGCTGAAGTATCCAACATTATCGTCAACCCGATCGATCAATCGATCTTCCTCAGTGTTGATTTCAAAGGCGCGATCCGTGAAGCGATCAATGAAAAAATACCTGAATTTTCCTATATTGAAGAGAATGGTGAAACCGTCGATTATTCGATCGTCCGTGTGAACATGACCTATAACATCAAGCGGGAGGTAGATACAGAACTGATCCGGATGTATGAGAGTCCCTCAGTAGATCACCCGCTTGGTCTTGATAACAATGGCATGGATATGGCTACCCGTCTGATGTATGGCGGCAGGGTTTCGCTATTGGTCGGTTTTGTGGTCATCTTCATCGAGGTCTTCATCGGTATCATCATCGGTGGCCTTTCGGGTTATTTTGGCGGATGGGTGGATACTGCATTCATGCGTTTTGTTGACTTGTTCAACAGTATCCCCTTCTGGCCAATGGTGCTTATCTTCGGTTCAGTGATGGACGCGCTCGAAGTCCAACCGATGGTCCGTATCTTCCTGTTGATGGCTGTTTTAGGTATCCTTGGTTGGACCGGCGTCGCCCGTATCGTGCGCGGCCAGATCCTCTCGTTGCGCGAACAGGACTTCATGGTCGCAACTGAAGCGACCGGAATCCGTACCAGCCGCAGGATCTTCAAACACCTGGTGCCAAACGTTATGCCGCTCCTCATCGTCTACGCCACTGCTGGACTGGGTGGCATCATCATCACCGAAGCCACTCTCGGTTTCCTGGGCCTTGGCATCAAGTATCCATTGGCTTCGTGGGGCAGTATTATCAATGTGGCCTCAGACGCATTTGTTATGACCAACTACTGGTTCATGTGGATTCCCGCAGGACTGCTGATCCTCCTGACAGTGCTTGGCTTTAACTTTGTAGGTGACGGTCTTCGGGACGCCTACGATCCGAAGATGAAAAGGTAGGAAGAAGAACATGGTTGATCAAAAACTTGCTCCACTTGAAAAAATTAAAGGGAATCGCAAGAGCAACAATCTTGAAAGGATTTCAGCGCGGGAACTGGCAAAAATCTCGCGGGAAAATCGCCGGATCACGGACGCAATTGAAAAACAGCGCAACCGCAGAAATGTTCCGGCAAGCGAATACCTGACTAAAATGAAGAATCCGGAGAATGTTGTCGAATTCGACAACCTGCACACGTACTTTTTCACCGATATCGGTACAGTAAAAGCGGTGGATGGCGTGACCTTTGAAGTTCCCAAGGGTCGGACCGTTGGAGTTGTGGGCGAATCCGGCTGTGGTAAATCAGTCACCAGCCTCTCCTTGATGCAGCTTGTGCAACGCCCGCAGGGGCAGATCGTAAAAGGTTCCATCCGCTTTGACACCGGGGAAAACGTTTACGACATTGCCAAGACACCAACCGTGGTTATGGAAAAGATTCGCGGCAGTAAGGTTTCCATGATCTTCCAGGAACCTATGACCAGCCTGAATCCTGTATTTCGCGCTGGAGAGCAGATCGACGAAGTGATCAAACTGCACAACTTGGGGATGACCGATGACGATGTAAAGAAGTTATCGCTTGACATGATTGAAATGGTAGGAATCGCCAATAATAAGGGCGTGTACGAAATGTACCCGCACGAGCTTTCCGGTGGGATGCGCCAGCGAATTATGATCGCCATGGCATTGGCTTGCAGTCCCAAACTTATCATCGCAGACGAACCGACCACCGCGCTGGATGTAACCATCCAGGCGCAAATTCTCGACCTGCTCAGAACCCTGAAAGATAAGATCAATTCGAGCATCATGCTCATCACCCACGACTTGGGTGTGATTGCCGAAATGGCAGATTACGTCGTCGTCATGTACGCAGGACGCATTGTTGAAAAAGGCACAGCAATGGAAGTATTTCACAACCCATTGCATCCTTACACAGTCGGTCTGATGAAATCAAAGCCGGTGATCAACAAAGCGGTGGACCGCTTGTACAGCATTCCCGGCAGTGTTCCCAATCCGATCAACATGCCCGATTATTGTTATTTTAAAGACCGTTGTGAAAAAAGGATGCCGGTGTGCGACGGTGAATACCCTCGCGAGGTATATGTGACACCAACTCACATGACAACATGTTATCTTTACAACGACAAACCGGCAGAGGTATAGACATGTTAAATGACCAGTTCTTAACAATGACAGATCTTCAGGAGACCGTTCTGGAGGTCGTGGACCTAAAACAATATTTTCCGATCAAAGCAGGTTTGATGCAAAGTGTCGTCGGTCACGTGAAAGCGGTTGACGGGGTTAGTTTCCAGATCAAACGCGGTAAGACGATGGGCCTTGTGGGTGAATCCGGCTGCGGCAAAACCACAATTGGCAAAACGATTTTACGGCTCAACGAAAAAACCAGCGGCGATGTCTTTTTCTTCGGCTTTGATATTTTTGCCCTCAATCGAAAACAGATGCGCGCTATCCGACCAAAAATGCAGATCATTTTCCAGGATCCCTATTCCAGCCTTTCTCCACGTCTACCGGTCAGCGAGATCATCGGTGAGGCGGTTAAAGAGCACAACCTGGTTCCGAGTGATCAGTACGATGACCATTTGGACCGCATTATGAAATCTTGCGGACTTGAACCCTACCATAAGGATCGTTACCCACACGAATTCTCAGGCGGTCAGCGTCAACGAATTTGCATCGCCAGGGCGCTGGCATTAAATCCGGAATTTATTGTGTGTGATGAGCCTGTCTCTGCATTGGATGTTTCGGTACAGGCGCAGATCATCAACCTGCTTAAAGATTTGCAGGACGAGTTTAAACTGACATATTTATTCATTTCTCATGACCTTTCGGTGGTGGAACATATCTCTGATGATGTGGGTGTGATGTACCTGGGAAGCCTGGTCGAGTACGGACCTAAAGAGTTGATCTTCAGAAATCCCCTCCACCCCTACACGCAGGCTTTGCTGAGCGCAGCACCGGTTCCAGATCCTGAGACCAAGACGAATCGTATCATTCTTGAAGGCAGCATCCCATCCCCTGCCAATCCTCCTCCTGGCTGCAAATTCCACACACGCTGCCGGGAATGCATGGAGATATGCAAATCTGTTGTCCCGCAATCCAAGGAAATTGAACCCGGACATACGGTCGTCTGTCACCTGTTTAATTAATGTAAAAATTTGTTACAATGATTATTGGTGATAATAATGACAACTAAACAACCTAAATACGAAGAGGACGATGGCAGGGTAATCTGCAACATGGATGTGCCGGGAATGCGCTGGCATGATAAGCGTATCAGGCATGGCTTCTTCTCCAGGCAGCAGGCAGTTCAGCAGCACCCTCGTGGTGATGCGATGACCGACTCGGAAGCGCGCCGCTATACGTGGTATGCGGTCCTGGCTGGCCTCCTCATCGTAGCAATTTTTTCCGCGGTTTGGGTGCTCTTCGTTTTGTTTTGCACCGAGATCTGGTTCGCGTAATTTGCTTGGCTGTTTGGTAGAACAAAGATCGCTAACCTGGATAATAGTTTGGATGTGAAAAACAGGTGAACACTCACCTGTTTTTCTTTTCCTTCAAATCAGGATTACAAATAAAACGGCTTTTTAACCGTTTATAATAAAGAGAAAATTTGCTTGGAATAGGATCTTTATGAACAATATCGGTAGTACTGCTTTAACCATACTTGAATTTGTGATCGCCTTCGGCGCGCTGATCTTGCTGCATGAGCTCGGTCACTTCATTTTTGCGCGTCTCAGCAAGATCAAAGTCGAAGAGTTCGGGATTGGTTATCCACCCAAAATGGTCCGTCTCTTCAGGGCTGGTGGCACCGACTTTACGCTCAACTGGATCCCCTTTGGCGGTTTCTGCCGCATGAAAGGTGAAGATCAGAATGATACAGAGCCGGGCAGTTTCCTCTCAGCCAAACCGATCAACCGCTTCATCACCCTGCTGGGCGGCTCCGCATTCAACCTGCTAATTGGTTTTCTACTCATCACCTACCTTTTCACGCGCATCGGCTCACCGGATGTAACGAAAGTGCAAATCTCCGATGTTACCGCTGACACACCCGCCGCTGTTAGCGGCATTCAAGTCGGTGACATCATCTCCACTGTCAACGGCACTCAGATCGACAGCATGGAAAAGTTGTCTGCGGAAATATCAACACATCTCGGTCAACCCCTTGAAATCGTGTTGATCCGTGACGGTAGTGAAGTGAATGTTGTCGCCACCCCACGCGAGGAATGGCCGGAGAACCAGGGTCCGCTGGGCATTACCATCACCAATCCCAGCGTTAAGGTTTCATTCCTGAAAGCCCTTCCGAGCGCAGCCGTTACCACGCTGGATCAGGGTTATCAATTAATCATGCTGCCGGTGCGCCTGATCAGCGGTCAGATCGCACCCTCCGAAGCACGCATGGTCAGTGTCAAAGGTATTTATGACATTTACGCCCAGGTTCAAACCGCGGACAAAGAAGAAGCCGCCCAAAACCCGGAAATGGCGGGGTTGAATACCCTGTACTTTTTTGCAGTCATTTCAGTAGCATTGGGCTACACGAATCTGCTCCCCATCCCTGCGTTGGACGGTGGTCGGATTCTCTTCCTGTTACCCGAATTGTTGTTCAAGAAAAAGATCCCCGCTGCGTTGGAAGGCAGGGTTCACATGGTATTCTTTGCACTGCTTATTGCTCTGATGGTCGTTCTGATCATCAACGACATCGTAAACCCCGTGTTACTACCCAGGTAGGAGGACCGGTGATGGATGAATCACTTGATCTGACCCCGTTTTCCGCTGTGCTGGATGCGCTGCAAGATCTTGGCACACCCTTTCCGGTCCGCTTCGTGAGATACTTTTCCGATCTAACCCGCAAGAACCTGAAGGATTTTCAACACATCTGGCCAAACCTGCCTGAACAACGCAAAGTGAGCCTCCTCGAAGACCTGGAAACCGTGTTAGAGTCTGACACCGTGGTAAATTTCGACAACATGGCTCGCGCGCTTCTCAATGATCCTCTCGCTGCCGTACGGGTGATCGCCTTGCGTCTTTTGTGGGAATGTGAAGAAACCAACCTGGTTCCTGATCTCCTTTCAATGTCCATCACTGATCCTGACGAGACCACACGGGCAACCGCAGCTGCCGTGCTGGGTAAATTTGTGCTGCTGGGCGAACTGGAAACGATCCGCGCTGATCTCTACGAAAAGATCGTCAAACATCTTGTTTCGATCGTTGAGGGAAATGACCAGGCGCGTGTCAAACAACGCGCACTGGAATCACTCGGGTATTCCAGCCATCCCTCAATCCCAGGTTTGATCCAAAATGCTTACCTGTCCAACGATTCCGGCTGGGTCACCAGCGCGCTGTGCGCTATGGGACGCTCAGCAGATGATTCATGGGCGGCGCAAGTGGATAAATTGCTCAATTCACCCGACCCTGATGTGCAGTTTGAAGCGGTCCGCGCGGCCGGGGAACTGGAATTGACCGGTTCAAGAGAAAAACTATTAGCCGCGTTGGAATACGGTATCGAGGACGAAGAGATACGCCTTGCTATGATCTGGTCGCTCTCCCAAATAGGTGGCGATGAGGTCAAGGAAAAACTTGATGAACTGCTAAAAAATGCAACAGATGACGATGAGGTTGATTGGATCGAAAAAGCCATCGATAACATGGAGTTCTCCACTTCCAGCGGCTTGCAAACTTCCAACTTTTCTTCGGAGGATGAAGACGAGCTGGACTACGGGGATGATGACCTGGAAGATGAGGATGACTATGCTCTCTACGATGAGGATGAAGAAGACGAGGAATGATCCCCATCCCTTAGGGAGTTACTCAGCAGGTTCCAGCATGGATGAATTACGCAACGTGCATATTCTGGTGGAAGGCCGCGTGCAGGGGGTTGGTTTTCGATATTTTGTTAAAAATATTGCCGCTGACCTGCACATCAACGGCTGGGTGCGCAACCGGTTTGACGAAAGGGTAGAAATTCTCGCCCAGGGCACAGCAGCCGATCTGGCCAGGTTCGTTGCCGCTGTCCGGGTTGGTCCGTCATCCGCGCTAGTGACTGACCTTGTGACAGATTGGCCTCCAGTGGTCAGCCAATTTGATCGTTTCTCGGTAGCACCTTCAATTTAACGACTCAGGGTTCATTCGATTTCACCAGCCATCAGGCGTGCTTTTTTCCAGGGTGGAAGATCTGATTCATCTGCCAACATCTGCTTGAGATCGATAATTCGATCCCGTATAACCGCTGCCTGCTCAAATTGTAGTTGACTGGCCGCCTGTTTCATTTCCTTTTCAAGTTCTACGATCATGCGCTTAAGATCCTTGAGCGGCATGATCGGCGCTCCAGTAGCTGTTTTGTATTCACCCCTGGCTTCCGCTACCGCTGAAGGGGTTGATAATCTTTCCGTCAGATCGTGTACTGCCTTGATCACGGTGTATGGCTCGATCCCGTTGGCTGTGTTGTAATCGCTCTGTTTCTTACGCCGGCGGTTGGTCTCGTCGATCGCCGTTCTCATCGCGTCTGTGACCACATCGGCATACATGATGACCTTGCCATTGACATTGCGCGCTGCCCGGCCAATCGTTTGGATCAACGCGGTTGCTGACCGCAGAAAACCCTGCTTATCCGCATCCAGGATCGCCACCAGGGATACCTCCGGTAGATCAAGTCCTTCGCGCAGCAAATTAATGCCCACGAGCACATCAAACACACCCATACGCAGGTCACGCAGAATGCCTACTCTCTCCAGTGTTTCCACCTCAGAGTGCAGGTAATTTACCTTCAAGCCAAGTTCCAACAGGTAATCCGAGAGATCCTCTGACATGCGCTTGGTCAAAGTGGTCACCAGCACCCGTTCTCCCACCTCCACGCGCTTTTTGATCTCGCCATACAGATCATCCACCTGTCCTTTTGTCGGTCTAATCTCCACTTCCGGATCGACAAGACCGGTCGGTCGTATGATCTGCTCGACCACCTGCCTGGCGCGTTTCAGCTCAAATTCAGCAGGGGTAGCCGAAGTATAGATCGTGTACCCCATCACCTTTTCAAATTCCTGGAAGGTCAACGGACGATTGTCCAAAGCAGAAGGCAGACGAAAACCATAATCCACCAGTGTGGATTTGCGTGACTGGTCGCCATTGTACATCCCCCTGATCTGCGGAACAGTCATGTGCGATTCATCGAGCACCAACAGGTATTCGCTTGGCAGGTAGTCCATCAAAGTCCATGGGGCTGAGCCCGCCGGGCGTTGATCCAGGTGCCTGGAGTAGTTCTCGATACCTGAGCAATAACCCACTTCGCGCAGCATTTCAAGGTCGTATCGGCAGCGCTGCTCAATGCGTTGGGCTTCCAGCAGCCTTTCATTGGACTTGAAATACCTGATCTGGTCTTCCACTTCCTGCTCGATGTCCTGGATGGCTTGTTTCAACCTGGCTTCGCTGGCAATGTAATGTTTAGCCGGATAGATCTCAATGTTGTGGGGTTCAGAGAAAATTTCACCGGTAAGCGGGGAGAACTCAACAATCTTTTCCACTTCATCCCCAAAGAAGATGACGCGATAGGCGCGCTTTTCTTCATATGCGGGAAAGACCTCCATTGTATCGCCCCGTACCCTGAAAACTCCCGGGCGTAATTCCAGGTCGTTTCGTTGATACTGGCTTTCGATCAGCAGTCTCAACAGCGCGTTGCGGCGGAAGATCTCCCCTACAGCGAGTTTCACGACCACATTGCCGTATTCTTCAGGGTTGCCCAGGCCGTAAATACAACTGACCGAAGCCACGATCACCACATCCTTGCGCGACATGAGGGCTGTTGTCGCTGCAAGACGCATGCGGTCGATCTCTTCGTTTATGTCGGTCTCTTTTTCGATGTAAAGATCATGTCGCGGAACGTAAGCTTCCGGCTGATAATAATCGTAATAAGACACAAAATATTCAACCGCATTTTCCGGAAAAAATTCGCGAAATTCTGAATAGAGTTGGGCTGCCAGGGTTTTGTTGTGAGCCATGATCAACGCCGGCATCTGCAGCTGTTGGATCACGTTGGCGATGGCGAAAGTCTTGCCAGTGCCGGTGGCCCCCAATAACACCTGGTCACGATATCCCTGCCGTACCCCCCGCACGAGTTGCTCGATCGCTTCGGGTTGATCTCCTGTGGCAATATAGGGAGCTTGTAATTTAAATTCCATTCCTTATCCTGCCTGATTGCACCAATTATAGCACATTTGTTCTTTGTATTGGAGATTAAACCTTATGATCCTTGATAGTGAGAGTGAAGACAGCCCCACCTTCCGGATGATTCGCCCCTGTAAGATCGCCCCCCATTAAGATGGCCAGTTTCTTTGATATCGCCAACCCCAGGCCGGTTCCGCCGTCTTCACGGCTGCGGGCTTTTTCGTGCCTGTAAAACCGTTCAAACAAGTGCGGGATTGCGGATTGCGGCAAACCCGCACCGTCATCCTTGACTGAGATCTCGGCGTACCCCTGCTGCACTTTACAAAAAATTGAAATGACTCCGCCCTTTTTTCCGTATCTTAACGCGTTGGAAACCAGGTTGTTCAAGATCTGGGTTAACCGATCCGGATCTGTCATCATCATTAAAGGTATTCCTTTAGGGTCATAAGTGTTGACGATCCGCGTACCCTCTGAAATGACCTGACCCTTGAACCGGTTGATGGTCTGATCGATCAATTTGACGAGGTCCGTTTCACGATACTCGAACGATACTTCACCGGCATCTGCCATGGCCAGCAAGCGCAAGTCATCCACCATCCTGGATAAGAAGTCAGTCTGTTGCAGAGCGGTGACCAGGTTTTCGTTCGAGACAGGCAACACACCATCGATCATCCCCTCCAACTGGGCTTTCTGAACTGCAATCGGAGTGCGTAATTCGTGCGCCACATCAGCGGTCAACGTTTTCTTGCGCTCTTCAGCACTCTCTAAATTAGCCGCCATCCCGTTGAAAGTTTTGGCGAGTATCGAAAGTTCATCATTGCCCTTAACTTGCACCCGTGTCGAAAATTTGCCCGCTGAGAGGTCTGTGGAGGCGCGTGTCAATGCTTTGACAGGTTTTAGCAGGTAATTGGAGACCACGATGGCCAGAATGATCGCCAGGAAAGCCGCCACGATGCCAGAATAAAGAATAACTGACTTCAGCCTTTCAACAAAAGGACTCAGATCATTTGCCTGCAACCCGGGTGAATTGGCTACCAGCAAATACCCCAGTGGATCATTCCGTGAATTGGATAACTGGATTGCATTCACCAGTGCACCCTGATCCAATACTGCGCCGATCACCTCTCCAGAAGCGCTCCATAACACTTTCCTTTTGGCATCGGTTAAGGTCAGTGCAGAATTACCTCTCTGTTGATTGTTCATCCGGCCCGGAAAATTCGAACCTTCCAGGATTGAATCAACTCCTTCCCAGGAGTTGTTCGTTTCATAATAATTTTCCAGCTCTGTTACCAGGTTGGTCAGGCCATATTGACCGCCGCGGGAGAGGTAAGTGCGCACCTGCCGCTCACTATCCAGGTTGGCAAAGAGGACAATACCCGCAACAGCGGTGATCGCCACGATTGAAAAAGCAAGGATCAGTTTGATGCGAAGGGAAAGGACTATCATCTATTCCTCATTCGAGAGGAACTTATAACCGACTCCAAAAACAGTCCTGATCATCGTAGGGTTCTTGGGCTCATCTTCGATTTTTGCCCGCAGGTTCTTGATGTGTGCGTCGATTGTTCGTTCATACCCTTCATAGGATTGTCCCTGAATGGCTTCCAATAGCTGTAAACGGGTATAGACCCTGCCCTGGTTTCGTGCCATTACCAGCAGGATCTCAAACTCAGATGGTGTGAGTTCAACGCTACGACCGGCTTTCTTGACAGTGTGCGCGTTTACATCGATCTCCAGCCCCGCTGTTTCTACTTTGCTGCTCGTCTCTTCTGCGCGGTTTACCCTGCGCAGCACAGTTTTCACCCTGGCGACAACTTCACGAGGAGAGAATGGTTTTGTAATGTAATCATCCGCACCGATTTCCAACCCTTTGAGCTTGTCAAATTCCTCAACCCTTGCGGTGATCATGATGATCGGGGTTTTCTTTTGTCGCACAATTTCCCGCGCGATGTCCATACCGTCCATTCCGGGTAAATTCAGGTCCAGCAGGATCAGATCCACATTCCTGGTCAGGATGAGATCGTAGCCTGTATCTCCCCGGTTGGCAGTGATAACCTGAAATCCTTCCCGTTCCAGGTAGGATTGCAGTACTCGCGCCAGGGATTGTTCATCCTCAATGATTAGAATAGTGTTCATAACGAAATTATAACATTCAGTACTGCCAATAAGTTTTCCCGCCAGCTGGGTTCATCCACATCGAATTTCATCCAGTATGCATTTCGTCCAGCCCGGGTCTGCATACCGATCGGAGCAAGTTCTCTGGATGATATACCATTTGGTAATTGTGGAAATCGTAAAACGATCTGATCTGCTTCAACACTAATCGATACCAACCCGGCCTGCCCGCCCAGCAGTTTTACACGCAGTTGGTAAAACAGATCTTTAACCTGTTCCACTAGAGGTCCAAACCGGTCTTTGAATTCTTCCTCAAGCTGCTCAAGTTCAGACAGGTCGATGATGTTAGCCATGCGCCGGTATAACTGCAGCCGCAGGCTTTGATCCGGAATATAAGTGATTGGAATGCCGACAGATAAAGGCAGATCCACACTCACCCCCAGGTAACCGGGTGATTTGGTGACTTCAATCATGGTCTCGTCAGTTTCACCTTTTACCTTGCGCAATTGCTGAACAGCCTGCGTCAGCATCCGCGTATAAAGGTGAAAACCTACTGAAGCAATGCAACCTGATTGACGAGTGCCGAGCATCTCACCTGCCCCGCGCATTTCCAGGTCGCGCATCGCGATCGAATACCCTGCACCCAATTGAGTGTTCTCCGCAATCGTTTCCAGGCGTTCCTGCCCTTCAGGAGTCGGTATCTTCTTTCTGTGTTTAAAGAAGTAGGCAAAAGCCCTTTGCCCGCCACGCCCCACCCTGCCGCGAAGCTGGTAAAGTTGAGCTAAACCAAACGTATCCCCCCGGTCAACGATTAACGTATTGGCATTCGGAATATCCAACCCGGATTCGATGATGGAAGTACACAATAGCACATCCACCTCGCTGCGGGTGAAACGGGTCATTACCTGCGAAAGATCATCTTCTTTCATTTGACCGTGCGCAATGGCTACCCGTGCCTCTGGTACGAGTGTTTCGAGGTGCTGCCGCATGGCATTGATCGTTTGAACACGGTTGTGGACAAAGAATACCTGCCCCCCGCGATCAAGTTCCCGCAGGACCGCCTGCCGTACAATCTGAGGTGAATACGGACCAATATGAGTAACAATCGGCAGGCGTTCTGCCGGCGGGGTGTTGATCATCGATATATCCCTCGCGCCTGTCAACGCCATATACAACGTACGCGGGATGGGTGTCGCACTAAGGGTCAGTACATCCACCTCGGTGCGAAGTTTCTTAAAATGTTCTTTGTGGGTAACCCCAAAGCGCTGCTCTTCGTCAATGATCACCAAACCCAGATCTTTAAACGCCACGTCACCGGTGAGCAGGCGGTGCGTCCCGATGACAATGTCGATCTCGCCTACCATTGTTTGCAGCACGATCTCATCCTGCTCTTTGGGTGACCGGAAACGCGAGAGCATTTCTACTTTTACCGGGTAGGGGTGCAGGCGCTGCCGGAACGTTTCATAATGCTGTTGTGCCAGAACTGTCGTGGGTACCAGCACCGCCACCTGCTTGCCATCCATCACCGCTTTGAATGCTGCCCGTAGTGCGACCTCTGTCTTGCCGTAACCGACATCACCGCAGAGAAGCCTGTCCATCGGCTTACTGTTTTCCATATCCCCTTTGACATCATTGATCGCCTGCAGTTGATCTCTGGTTTCCACGTATGGGAATGAGGCTTCCAGGTCCTTTTGCCAGGCGGAATCAGGGCCAAAAGCATACCCGACAGCAGTCTGTCTCTTGGCATATAGGTCAAGCAGGTCTTGTGCAACCTGGATGACCGCTTCCCTGACTGTTTGTTTGGTTTGATTCCAATCATTGCTTCCCAACCGGGATGGCTGAGGCGGTGCACCACCAGTGCCTATGTAACGGGTCAGCCGGTCTGCCTGGTGAATAGGTACGTAGATTTGATCACCACCGTCATATTCCACCAGCAGGAATTCTCTCTCTGCACCATCCAGGTAACGCCTGACCAGACCGGAGAATTTTCCAATTCCATAATCAACGTGAACGACCCAATCACCAACCTTCAGATCAGCGAAATCTGCTTCAGGCGGGGCGTGTTTTACAGTCACCCTTGCCCGTGGCGACGGACGTTCCCAACCAAAGATTTCCCCATCGGTGATGCAATGCAGAAACTTGCCGTTTTCGAGGGTGAAGTCCCAGCCTTCTCCTAATGTCGCCTCAATAAATCGCGGCTGGTTTCCTCCTTCACACTCCCCCTCCCACTCCTGCCAAATCTCCTTTAGCCTGGGCACTTGGCGGGAAACAATTGCCGTTACATCCCCATCCTGGCAACACTTCTGAAGATGTGCCACGAAATTCTTGATCTGCCCAGCGAACCGCATTCCTGGTGAGAATCCCAATCCGGCGTTTTCGCTCTCATCGCCGAATGGTCTTACCATTTCCATCCAGCGCCTTGAAGTCACCGTTTCGACCACTTCCGACCAGGAAATATACGGAATGGGAAAATCCTCGGGGATGATGCCCTCTCGCACATTGTCAGCCCGGTTCTTTAAGGCCTGTTCTTCAATCTCTTCACCAAATTCCCGAATATTGGACATGCTATCCACCAGGATCAAAGCATTTGGGGGCATATAGTCCAACAAGGTGGAAGCGTTTGGATGGTAAAACGGGATCAGAAATTCATCCTGATGGTCTTCTATTAAAGGTGTTTGATCCGCCGCCGCGGGAATATATTCCCTGGCAGGAGTCACCTGGATCTGGTCAAGTCCCCTGACCGTACGCTGGGTGGTGGGATCAAAGTAGCGTAGCGTATCGATCTCATCCCCGAAAAATTCCATCCGGGCTGGAAAGGTTTCGGAAGGCGGCCAAACATCCAGGATGCCGCCGCGCCGGGAAAATTGACCATGCTGCACCACCACATCAGAATTCTCATAACCCAACCGGACCCATTCGCGCTGCAAGGTTTCAATGCCCACCTGGTCACCCAGTCGGATGATCCGGCTGGCCAGAATGAATTCCCGCCGTGATAAGGTTCTTGTCATAACTGCCCGGAGCGGAGCAACGACCACACAAGGCTGGTCAGGTTTCTGCCGGCCCGGTTTGAAATACTGGATCAGTGTGCTAAGCGCATGCAAACGGTCACGACGTGTTAGGCTTCCCCATGCAGCTTTTTCATAGAACATGGGCGTGGGTTCAGGATAATAGACCCGCGGATATCCGGGCAGCCAAAAACCCAATTCGTCGTACATGAGCGCGGCCCTGTCTGAACGGTCAGTCAATAAAAGGACTGGTACATTCAGATCAATACACAAAGCAGCCAGGACAGGTAACCGTGCAGAACGCACCAATCCTAATGTGGAGGACTGCTGACCGACTTTAATTGCGTCCAGTACGCGTTGGTAACCGGATTGTTGCCTGATAATGTCGAGCATGTTTATTGTTGTTCCACCTGGTTGAATCGGTTCATTGCTGTCTCCAACCCGGATTGTATGAAGCAATCCATTGCGTCTACCGCCCTGTCAAGAAACGCGTTTAACATTTCCTGATCTCCTTTGGAAAATGACTGGAGGACATAAGCCGCAGCGTCCATTCTGCCTGGCGGACGGCCAATTCCCATTCGCAAGCGGGGAAAGTCCTGCGTCCCCATCAGGTTAATGATCGAAGCAATCCCCTTTTGTCCGGCTGATCCCCCGCCAGGCCGCATGCGGATCGTGCCAAAAGGCAGATCCACATCGTCATGCGCAACAATAAGATTCTCGTTCGGGATCTTGTAGAACCGCACCAGCGAAGCAACTGACTGACCGGAGAGGTTCATAAAGGTCTGAGGTTTTACAAGAATAACTCTGGCACCCTCTCTGTAGCCGCTACCGGTTATCGCCTTATTTTGCACCCGGGTCAACTTGATCTCAAATTTTTCTGCCAGTCTGTCTACAACCAGGAAACCAATATTATGCCGGGTATCCCGGTATTCACGGCCCGGGTTGCCCAGGCCAACGATCATGATCGTTCGCTGCCCTTCAACGGGTTCATCCATTTTCTTTTTTCGTAAAAAGTCAAAGACTGCCATCGTTACCTCTTGAAAACACTTTATCTGTGGTTAAATAATGACCATAAAACCACAAGCACAACCAGCCCAATTCCGATCAATAATCCGGTTAGTGCTGTATGGCGAAGGTCAGTTGCAGTGATCGTAGCAGGGTTGGCGGGTAGGGATGTCGGACTGGGTACGATGGATTGCAGTGCAACCTGCGTGGGTGGCACCTCAGTAACGGTCGTTACCATGTCATTCGCAGTGGAGTCAGAACGTGAATAATTGGCAACCTGGATACCGGTCACGATCACATCTTTCTTTTCTCCGGATATTTCCCTGACCCTCAATCTGATCTGGTAAGTACCATCAGTGATCGTGGTCGTATCCCAAACACCTAGTATCTCCTCTTGCGTTGGCGCATCTATGTTGGCTATTAGGAACCAATCTTCGGCATTTTCACCGGCATAAGCGAAAGACAGTTTTGCCGATGCAAAGTTTTCGCCTGGAACACTGCCGCGAATTTCAACTATACCCTCAATAACCTCGCCCTCTCCTGGATATAAAATAACAGGGTTGGTCGTCGCCTGGCTATTGGAGAACAACAGCCCAAGCAAAAAAAAGATGCGCGATACCATGATCATAGCTGACATAGCAACTTTTAAGTTTAACACGAAGAAGCATAAGCTACAAACCTTAAATGGTTAATCTCTCAAAAATGGTATGGGAAATATTTTCCCGCAGTAAAACAACATTCTACAAACCGGTCAGGTTTGGTAATTATTGTCTCAATTATTTTCTCAATTTTCTCAATTAGTGAATGTGAATATGCTATAATAAACCTCAATGAGTGATGATACGTACGTACTAAACGCTGAACAGCCGCCCGAAGAAACAAATGAAGCGGCTCCCGCCAGGAAGAGTAAGACCTGGTTGTATGTCCTGATCGTTGTGGTTATTGTGGGTGTTGTGGTTGCAGGAATTGTGTTGTTAGCCAGCAAAGGTCCTGATACCACCTCCCAGGTCAGGGACATCTTCATCATTCTTATGGCACTGCTGTCCCTGGTGATTGGTGTGGCTCTCATCATCCTAATCATCCAGCTCGCGGCGTTGATCAACCTGCTTCAAAATGAGATCAAGCCGATCCTGAAATCAACGAGCGACACGGTGAACACACTCAAAGGAACCACAGCATTCCTGAGCGATAACCTGGCTTCCCCTGTGATCAAGATGAACAGTTCGGTGGCTGGTTTGAGACGATTGATCGACCTCGTCGGTCTATTTAAGAAATAACCATCTTTAGAATAAAGGAGATTCGATATGTCAGACAGAGATAGTTTTGGGGCTTTCCTTGTAGGTTTTTTTGTTGGTGGCATTACCGGTGCAGTGGTCAGCCTCTTGCTGGCTCCCCAGTCCGGAGATGAAACCCGTACAGTCATTAAGGAAAAGGCCATTGAATTGAAAGACAAGACCGCCACGACTGCTGAAGAGGTTTATCACAAGGCAGAGAAAGTGGCAGTGGATGCCAGCGGAAAAACAAAAACCTTCATCAAGTCCACAGCCGAAAAAGCTGCGGAAACGATCAAAAAGAAACCTGTCGTCCTTGAAGGTGACAAAGCCGAGTAATCGGTGAAAGTTAGTTCGTCTAACGCGACCTCCCTTTATGGGAGGTTGTCTGCTTTTAACTGTCTGTAAACTTGAGGTACTGCATTGATCACATCACCTGCCAGTACAGCTTCAGCGCAGCCGATCGCTTCTGTTGCAGCAACACCTGCTTCAGCATGCAACCAGGCTCCAGTGACCGCGGCTTGCCAGGGATCCAATCCCTGGGCAAGCAATCCGCCGATCATTCCCGCCAGCACATCACCGCTGCCGGCCTTGGCGAGACCCGAACAGGTTACGGGTATCACGGCAACTCTCCCGGCAGTGTCAGCCACGACACTAAGCGCGCCTTTCAATACAACCGTCTGCCGCCATTCACAAGCAAATTTGCGCGCGACTTCAGCCCGATCCTTCTGAATCTCCTCAACGCTCAAACCGGTCAGAATTGCCATTTCTCCGGGATGCGGTGTCAGCACGAGACCGGCTTTGATCTTTTTGTGCCAATCCTTGAAACTTGATAAGTGAAACAGTCCATCCGCGTCAATGACCAGCGGCGGCAATTTTTGTTCCGCCCGGGAGCTTGTCAGCTCTTTATCTAAACCGGGAAAACCAGCCTTTGCCATTTGTTCTCCAGTAATACCGAGGATGAGATTACGCACAAATCGTCCCGTGGTGACCTCCCTGCCAATACCTGGACCCAATACAATCGCATTGAGGTTTTCAAGATAGGCAAAAACAGTCTGAACCGCATTTTCGGAGATGATTCCCCCCGCGTCCTCCAGGATCAGCCACGTCATTTCCAGGCTCGCTGATGAACACCCGAAGATCGACCCCGGAATTGCTGCCTGTACCAGACCGGTTCCGACCGCGTAAGCGCCTTTCCCCGCCAGTACCGGTGCACCCGGATAATTGACACATCCGCCAATGACCATTACCTTGCCAAATGTACCCTTGTGCGAGATTTCAGGTCTTTTTGGCAACATGTTTCTGACAATCTCCGCGTCGATGACCTCATCAGCCTGCTCCGTAAGTTGCGGAGAAAATTTGGCGATATCCAGGTCAACCGTAACGATCCTCCCGCAGTATGGAAATGCCGCATAACTCATAAGACCTGTCTTTACCGCCTCCAGGCAAATGGTCAACTTGGCCGGTATTGTTCCCGGGCTTACCTCGCCTGTCGCCGCATCGATCCCTGATGGGCAATCCACCGCCACCCAGGTGAATCCAAAGGTTGCCTTCCTCACCTTGTCAAGTACATCGATGATCGCCTCTGTCATGGGTGGATGGAACCCCGTCCCGTAAATACCGTCCAGAACAATTCCACCGGAGCTGGCGGCATGACTGATCGCTGCCAAATCCGTTATGGTCACCACGTGACCACCCATGGCGGTGTAGCTGCTCACCAACACATCACCCGGGGTGCGAGGTTCTACGAGGAGAACGCTTGTATTCCATCCTACCCGTCGCAGTTCGGTAAGCGTAATAAGCGTATCACCGCCATTGTGGCCTTTTCCCACCAGACCCAGTATAGTGTTCTGTGCAGGATCTGAGAAAAGCTTTACCAGCACTTTAGCAATCCCCGCACCCGCCGATTGCATCATTTTCGCATAAGAATAACCGGCAGCATCAGCCGCTTTTTCCATTTCTTTCATCGTTTGAACATTTACCAGGCGCATTTTGAACTCCGTATCTATTCATTATACAGTCGAGACCACTCGATGTTGGCTTCTAGTATAATGAATCCGATGCAAAAATTCACCTACGCGATCGTGTTCATATCCGGATTTGTTTCATTAGCTGTTGAGATGGCGGCTTCCAGGTTGTTGGGCAACTATTTCGGTACCAGCAACCTTGTTTGGGCAAGCATCATTGGCCTTATTCTTATCTACCTCACCGCGGGGTATTTTATCGGCGGCAGCTGGGCAGACCGTTCACCTTCCTATTACACCTTCTTCAGGATCCTGGCCTGGGCAGCCCTCACCACCGCACTCGTCCCCTTGATCTCCAGGCCGATTCTACGCCTGGCTTCTGATGCTTTTGATAACCTTCAGTTGGGCGTCTTGGCTGGGTCCTTCACCACGGTCATGATTCTCTTTATCATCCCGGTCACCCTGCTCGGTATGGCATCCCCCTTTGCGATCCGCTTATCGATCGTAAACCGGGAAAATGCCGGTAAAGTATCAGGACGGATATACGCAATCTCAACGCTTGGTTCATTTGTTGGTACATTCCTCCCCGTCCTGGTGCTGATCCCGTTGGTCGGCACTTACCGCACCTTCCTGGTTATCGCAGCCTTGCTGTTGGTTTTTGCGCTTACCGGAATTTATCTGGCGAAACAAATGCCCGGGTTGCTTAAGTTCGCCTGGATGCCATTAGTGATCATTCTGCTATTCATTTTCGGCACTCCCGGCAGCGACAAAACGACCACAGGGATGATCTACGAAGGAGAGTCCAGCTACAATTACATACAGGTGCTCCAGGATGGAGAATTTACCCTGTTGCGGCTCAACGAAGGACAGGGTGTCCATTCCATTTACAGCCCTGATACATTAAATTACAACGGTCCCTGGGAGCAGGTGATCTCGGCTCCTTTCTTCAATCACGCCCCGGTTTCCACCCGATCTATTACCAGCGCAGCCATCGTCGGCCTGGCAGCCGGGACCACCAGCCGGGAACTATTTGCCGTCTTCCCGGAAATCCGTATCGATGGCATTGAGATCGACCCGCTGATTGTCGATATTGGCAATCGTTATTTTGCGATGGATAATGCGAATTTGAACGTGATCATCCAGGATGGACGCTGGGCTTTGGAGAAAAGCAGTCAAACCTACGACATCATCAGCGTGGACGCCTACCGTCCTCCCTATATACCCTGGCACATGACCACACGCGAATTCTTTCAAACCGTGTACGACCACCTGGATGACGACGGCGTGATGGTCATCAATGTCGGTCGCGGACCCACAGACCGGCGGCTCGTAGACGCACTATCTGCCACGGTCCGGTCAGTTTTTCCAACCATTTATATATCCGACCTTGCCGGCTCGTTTAACAGTCTTCTTTTCGCCACAAAACAGCCCACGACGATCGATAACTTTCTTGCCAACTACATCCACCTGATGGAGGATGAGAGCACTCCCCCGCTTCTTTTAGAAGTAATGGCCGCTACGTATGAGGGCTTGCAACCAACACAAAATATTTCTGGCCCGGTTTTCACGGATGATCGCGCGCCGGTGGAACACATCACCAATTCGATCATCGTGAACTTCCTGGTATCTGAAGAAACCGAGACACTCGAATGAAAATAATCACCAAGGTATTCTCAATCTTTGTAACAATTATCATCCCCTTCATCCTGATCATGACCGCAATCAGGATTCTGATCAATCCGTTCTTCCTGGACTATGAATATAACCAGCCGCAATTTCCTGCCGATCCATACGGTTTCAGTACAGAAGACCGCTTGAAATGGGGCAAGATTTCCATGGATTACCTGGTCAACAACCAACCTGATGATTACCTTGGCTCTTTGACCTTTGAGGACGGTTCTCCGTTGTACAACGAAAGGGAATCGAGTCACATGCTGGATGTACGCATCCTGGTGAAGTCCGCCCTGAAAGCATGGTACATCCTGCTCATTTTATCGGCTGTGATCGGAATTGCCGCGTGGAAAACCGGCCGCTTGATCGATTTCTGGAAGGCCATTGCGCGAGGGGGCTGGTTGACGCTCGGTATCATACTCCTGATAATGACCTCCACGTTTATCGACTTCAACAGCCTGTTCACTGCCTTTCATGGTCTTTTCTTTGAAGGAGACACCTGGTTATTTTTTGCCGACGATACACTGATCCGGCTTTATCCATTGAAACTGTGGTCAGATGCTTTCATTTTTATGGGCATCTTCACCCTGGCAGGCGCCCTCGTGTGTATATTCGCGATCGGGCGTTTATCTCAAAAATAAAAACCGGCAGTTGCCTGCCGGTGATGGCTTATTTCTTTTTTGCCTGGTTGGCGACCGCTTCAGCCTTTTTTTTGGCTTCTTCGGGGTCACCCAGGTAGTAATTCCTGATCGGTTTCAACTCATCATCCAGTTCATACACCAGAGGTACACCGGTGGGTATGTTCAGACCCACGATCTCCCCTTCGGAAATGTTGTCCAGGAACTTCACCAGCGCTCGCAGGCTGTTGCCGTGGGCAACGATTAGTACACGCTTGCCTGTTTTCACCACCGGTACGATCGTCTCGTGCCAGTATGGCAGGAAGCGTGCCACGGTGTCCTTCAAACACTCGGTAAGCGGTAATTCATCTCCGGTCAACTCGGCGTAACGGCGATCCCTGCCCGGAAAGCGCGGATCATCAGGAGTGAGCGCCGGGGGTCGTGTATCATAACTGCGGCGCCAGATCAGCACCTGCTCATCACCGAATTTTTCAGCGGTTTCGGCTTTGTTTAAACCCTGTAAAGCACCATAATGACGCTCATTCAGCCGCCAGGAATTAATGATCGGGATCCACACCATATCCATCTGTTCCAGTGCGATCCATAAGGTACGTACCGCCCTGGTCAGTACTGAAGTGTAGGCAATGTCGAATTCAAAACCTTCCTGTTTCATAAGGAGACCAGCGGTTTTGGCTTCTTCTACGCCTTTGGGTGTGAGGTCCACGTCTGTCCATCCGGTAAAGCGGTTCTCCAGGTTCCACTGGCTTTCACCGTGTCTCAACAAAACGATCTTGTACATATATTTGCTCCTATTCTAAATTAACAAAGTAGCGCAAGTGGCTGCCTTGCGCTACATTATAAAACATTTGAAAAGTCTCGGGTTATCTGACTGCGACCGGATTTTCCGGGTTTTCCGATGGATCAAAGATGTGGCAGTTGTCCATGTTGAAGATCAGACCTGCATTTTCACCGATCACGTATTTGGAACGTGGATCGACGCGCCCGACGAAATTGTTGCCCTTGTCAGTGGTCATGTAGACCAGGATTTCGTTACCCATCAGTTCGACCACGTCCACTTTCGCGGTGACACGTTCGCCATGAATATCCGAGGGGGCGAAATCCGGATTGTGAATGTCATCAGGGCGGATGCCAAATACGACATCCTTGCCAACGAGGCGCTGGAATATCGCACTGCGAGTTTCCGGAATTTTGATCTTCATTTCACCATTATCGACAAAAAGCGTGTCCCCTTCTTTAACCAATTTCATGTTAAAGAAGTTCATTGCCGGTGTGCCGATGAAGCCAGCTACGAACAGGTTCGCCGGTTTATCATACAATACCTGCGGGGTATCCAGTTGTTGCAATTTACCTTTGTTCATTACGGCAATACGGTTGGCCATGGTCATGGCTTCCGTCTGGTCGTGAGTCACGTACACAAAGGTTGTACCGAGCTTGTTGTGGATCTTGCTGATCTCAGCGCGGGTCTGAACTCTCAATTTCGCATCAAGGTTGGAGAGCGGTTCGTCCAGGAGAAATACCTTCGGCTCTCTAACAATGGCACGCCCGAGTGCGACACGTTGCCGCTGACCACCGGAAAGTTCACGCGGTTTTCGCTTCAACAGCCCTTCAATACCGAGGATTTTGGCTGAATTCTCGACCCGCTGCTGAATTTGTTCCTTGGGCAGTTTGCGTAATTTGAGCCCGAAAGCCATGTTATCAAACACGGACATGTGAGGATATAAGGCGTAAGATTGGAAAACCATCGCGATGTCTCGATCTTTCGGGGGAACATCATTCACCAGGCGGTCACCGATGTAGATATTACCCGAGGTGACTTCCTCAAGCCCGGCCAGGCAGCGTAACGCCGTGGTTTTGCCGCATCCCGAGGGACCGACCAGTACGAGGAATTCTTCATCAAAAATTTCCAGGTTCAAGTCTTCAATTGCTGTAAAATCGCCAAATTTCTTTACCACGTGATCATAAGTTACACTTGCCATTGTTACCTCCTTCTTGAACGAGTATAGTGATTCAATTATATAGCAAATCAATAAATCAGCACCATAGCAATAATCAAATTGATGATCCCTGCATAGAGTGGTAGACTATTCGGGATTTGTAAAGTGAGGAAAACATGCCTGAAATCCCAGAAATTGCCAGCCGTGCCCGTGAAATGAACCAGGTGTTACCCGGGAAAAGGATCGGTCACATCGAGGTAATTCAACCAAAATCCCTTAACCTGCCGACAGAGGATTTTTATAAAGCATTGGTTGACGCTGTAATCGAGGAAGTGACCTATCACGGAAAGTGGATCAAGGTAAGAACAACTAGGGGCTGGCTCCTATTAAACATGGGCATGGGGGGAGAGATCCTGCTCACCTCGCGGGAAAAAATGCCCGTAAAATATCGTCTGGCCTTTGACTTCACAGATGGGACCTGCCTGGCAATCAACTTCTGGTGGTTTGGTTACGCATATTACAGTGAACTTGATGGACTTCACACAATCGCGATGATCGCGAAATTGGGACCGACCGTGCTGGATCTGTCTGAGGATGAATTCTCGGCTCTCGTCAAAGAACAAAAACCAGGAATGCGGATCAAAGACTTCTTGCTCGACCAATCCCGGGTCGCGGGCATTGGCAACGCTTACATCCACGACATTCTCTTCCTCGCTGGTCTGCATCCGTTGCGAAAAATATTGACTCTTTCAGACGCGGATATCTCGTGTCTTTACACAGCAGTTCAAAGGGGGCTTGAACCCAGCCTGGCCAAAGGCGGGGCTTTCTACGAGACCGACCTTTTTGGGCAAAAAGGTGGATTCGAAATGAAGGATATCCTGATCGGTTACCGCGAGGGGAATCCCTGCCCCGTCTGCGGTGAAAGCATCGAAAAGATCCGCACTGGCAGTACGAGTTCCTTCATTTGTCCCGGCTGTCAACCCCTGATCTGAAACCCGAAATGAGATCATGCGTAATTAAGCCTTTTTTGGTTTTATAATCATTTGTCAAGATTGATGAGGTTCATAGTGGCTGGATCGTCGGATATAAACAACCTGGATCTTAAAACAACCCTGTCTAAAAACCGTTTTACCGGTATTTGGAAGATGATGCAGGGTTATCGCTTGCGTTACCTCGGGGCGGTTACCAGCCTTGGCATTTCTGCTGCCGCCAAGACTTATACCTACCTGTTACTGCGTTATTTTATTGATTCATACTTCATTACCAAGGAAGCAGCGGTCGGTTTGCCCTACATTGCCCTTGGATTTGTTGCCCTGGCACTGCTCGAAAGCAGTTTTGCCTTCGGGAGCACAGCCCTCGCCTCGCAGACTGCCGAAGGAATCACCCGGCGTTTACGTAACTATCTCTACGACCACATCCAACACCTCAGCTTCACTTATCACTCGAAAACAAAAACGGGTGAATTGATCGAACGATCCACATCAGATGTTGACGCTTTGCGCAGGTTCTTTTCAGACCAGGCGATTGGCATCGGTCGCATATTGATCCTGTTCATCATTAATTTCATCGCGCTGCTCAATTTGAACGTCAAACTGGCACTGATCTCGATCATTGTCATTCCTTTCATCCTTGCCGTATCGATCTACCTGTTCAAGAAGGTGACCAAGGCTTATGAGTCTTACCAGGAACAGGAAGCCATATTATCCACCACCCTGCAGGAAAACCTTTCCGGTGTCCGGGTGGTTAAGGCATTTTCCCGGCAATTTTATGAAATCGAAAAATTTGAAAAAGACAACTGGGAAAAATATGTGCGTGGTAAAAAGCTCTTACTTATGCACTCGCTCTTTTGGCCTGTTTCTGACATTCTTTGCGGCGCGCAACTGCTGGCCGGTTACCTGGTAGGTGCCATCATGGCTATCAATGGTGAGATAAGTGCCGGTACTTACATCGCGTATATCGGTCTGGTGATTTACATCATCTACCCGCTGCGCAACCTGGGCAGGGTGATTGTTCAGACCTCAACCGGCCTTGTTTCCTATGGACGCGTCATGGACATTATCCGTGAGGACCGCGAACCACTGGACCAGGGTGATTACATCCCTCCCAGTGATCTAAAGGGACATTTCATTTTTGAGGATGTTAAATTTGAGTATGAGCCCGGTGATAAAACACTGGAGGACATCTCCTTCAAGGTGGAACCCGGGCAGGTAATCGCCCTGCTAGGCTCAACCGGATCCGGAAAATCCACCCTGGTTAACCTCCTTCCAAGGTTTTATGAAAATACAGGGGGAAGAATCCTGCTGGACGGGGTGGAACTGAACCGCTACCCGCGTAAATACCTGCGTCAGCAGATCGGCGTCGTTGAGCAAGAGCCTTTCCTGTTTTCCCGCACGATCCGTGAAAACATTACCTACGGCGTTGGCAGGGATGTAACGGATGAGGAAGTTGAACAGGCTGCCCGCGCTGCCGCTGTTCACGATGTGATCCTTGGATTTCAGGAAGGCTACCAGACGCTGGTTGGCGAACGTGGCGTGACACTCTCCGGCGGTCAAAAGCAAAGAGTAACCATCGCGCGGACGATCCTTAAAAACCCGTGCATCCTCATCCTCGATGATTCCACTTCTTCCGTGGATACCGAAACGGAAGTGGAGATCCGCGAAGCGTTGCAGAACCTGATGAATAACCGTACCACATTCATAATCGCTCATCGCATCCAGAGCGTGGCCAACGCTGATCTGATCCTGGTCATGGACAAAGGACGCATTATTCAGCACGGCAAACACCAGGACCTGGTCAACCAGTTTGGTGTGTACAACCAGATCTTCAACATCCAGACCCGCATCGAAGATGAATTGGAAAAGGAGCTGGCCAGTGCCGGATAGTTATTTCGAAGAAGAGGAATTTGAGTCAAAATTCAACGGGAAGGTCTTTTCCCGTATCCTGCAATTAACCATCCCCCACAAAAAATGGGTGATTGGTTTCATAGTCACCATTGCAGTTGTCGCCGGGCTTGATGCAGTTTCCACCTATCTGAGCAAACTCATCATTGATAACGGGATCATGGCCGGTAACAGGCAGGCGCTGGTTGGAATTTTAATCATGTACGGCGCGCTCATTCTTGTCCAGTCAGGTAGTGTATTCTTGTTCATTTACCTGGCAGGCATCCTGGGTGAACGCATCCGTTACGATCTGCGCAAGAAGATGTTTAATCACCTGCAAGCGCTTTCATTAAATTACTACAGCAAGACTCCGGTCGGCTGGATCATGGCGCGTGTCACCTCGGATTCTGAAAAAGTGGCTGATCTCCTCACATGGGGATTTGTCGACTCAACCTGGGGGATCATGAGCATCGTCACCTCTATGCTTTTCATGGTCTTCATCAACTGGAAACTCACGCTGATCGTGCTGGCCTTGCTCCCGATCCTTTTCTTCGTCGCAGTGCAATTCCAGAGGCGCATCCTCGTTTCTTACCGCAATGTGCGCAAGATGAATTCCAAGATCGTGGGAGCATTCAACGAAAATATTACCGGCGTCAGGGTGATCAAAGCCTTGGGGCGTGAACGGGAGAATCTGGCAGAATTTTCAACCCTCACGGACAAAATGTACCATTCATCGTATCGGGCAGCCTGGTTAAGTGCACTGTTCCTGCCCTCCGTTCAGTTGATCTCTGCGTTGGCTGTGGCTGCGGTCGTGTGGTATGGTGGTCGCCAGGTACAGATCGGCGGGCTGACCATCGGCGGTATCCAGGCTTTCGTCTCCTACATCACATTCATGATGTGGCCGGTGCAGGATATCGCCCGGGTATTTGCCGAAATGCAGCAGGCTATCGCTTCCGCCGAGCGCATGTTCTCATTGATCGATTCCGAACCTCAGATCCAGGATCGTCCGCGTGCCATTGATCCCGGCTCCATTAAGGGCGACATCATCTTTGATCATGTAACTTTCCGCTACGAAGAAGATGATAAACCCGTGCTGAACGACTTCAGCCTGCATGTGAAACGCGGTGAGACCATCGCACTGGTCGGACCTACCGGCGGCGGCAAATCCACTATCGTCAACCTGTTGTGCCGTTTCTATGAACCCCAATCCGGCCGTATCTTCATCGGTGGACGCGATTATACAAGCCTATCATTACAAGCCATTCAGTCGCGCATTGGCGTAGTCCTGCAGACACCTCACCTGTTTTCGGGAACGATCACCGAAAACCTGCGATACGGTCGCCTGGATGCCACCGATGATGAGATCGTTGAAGCGACAAAGACCATCGGCGCTTATGATTTCATCATGCATTTTGAAAAAGGCTTCAAAACAGAAGTTGGCGAAGGAGGTAACCTGCTTTCTGTCGGGCAGAAACAACTGCTGAGCCTGGCGCGGGCAGTGCTGGCGAAACCCGAGATCTTTGTCATGGACGAGGCCACCAGTTCAGTGGATACGTTAACCGAAGCCCTTATCCAAAAAGGGATGCAAACACTTCTGGATACAACCACCAGTTTCGTCATCGCACACCGTTTATCGACCATCAAGAAGGCGAACCGCATCCTGGTGATTGAAGACGGCAGGATCGCTGAAATGGGTACTCATTCAGAATTGTTGTGGATACGCGGAAAATACCACCAACTGTACACCAAACAATTCCGTACTCAGCTTGAAGCGGCCTACAATCCATTCAACCAGGCGATTAGCGCACAGGAGTGACCTTCGATCACCGGGTCGCATTAAAATGATCAGAATGAAGTTTGAAATCCAAAGATTCAGTAAAAATGTGCGCATCCAGCTCAAGCATTACTTCACGCTGGCGTTTAGAATGATTCGGGGTGCATTCCTGACTTTCACATTAGCCAAAGGATCAGAAGCCGCAGCCAGTATTGCGTATTACACACTATTCTCCATGTTTCCGCTGGTTTTGAGCTTTGTTGCGGTTGGTTCATTTTTCGTTGATCAAGCCACTGTAGAAAGAGAATTAATAAAATTCCTGCCTACCGTGATACCGGTTTCACAGGATTTCATACTCAGCAATATTCAACAGGTGTTCAAGTTGCGCGGCGCAGTTTCGGCCTTGTCTCTGCTCGGCTTGATCTGGTCCTCTACATCCGTTTTTTCGACCATCATCCGCAATATTAATGCCGCGTGGCCGGCCGCCTCTCCGCACAGTTTTATCCGCATGCGTTTGTGGTCTCTGGCGATCATCGCTGCACTCGCTGTAGTGCTGATCCTGTCATCGTTTTCATTAACCTTTCGGCATCTGCTCAACAACCTGGGCATCAATTTAGACTATTCATTGATCAGCAAGTTCTTATCATCCTATTTCTATACAAAGACACTTCCCGTCCTCATCAGGGTAGCCGTACTGTTCGCGTTGTATTTCTGGGTTCCGCAGATCAAGGTGCACAAAATGGGTGCGCTCACCGGTGCAGTGCTGGTAACCTTCCTCTGGCAGATCATTACCACGATCTTTAACGCCTACCTTTCGAGTGGTCTTGCCAGGTATGAAATTATCTATGGTTCACTGGGAAAGATGATCGCGCTGCTGGTTTGGATTTACTTCACCAGCTGGATCATTTTATTCGGTGCTCACCTGACCTCTTCAATAGACAGGCACACTTAAACCTGTTTTTGCGCCCTTTTCAACAAGTTTTCCGGGTCCGTTACTGAAAAATCTGTGCGAGTGATCTTGATCAATCCCTCATCTGAAAACTTGTAGAGCAGCCTGCAGACCATCTCGCGGGTACTGCCTATACGGGCGGCCATTTCATCCAGCGTCAGGTTCCGTTCGATCGAGGTCTTTTCCTCACCATCTGCAATACCCACCAGCAAACGCGCCAACCTCACAGCAATGGGATGAAAAGTCATAGATTCCAGCAGCTCGCTCGCAAACTGAATCCGGCTCACCACCATTTTGTTGATCTCCCAGGAAAAAACGCCATCGGCTTCGATGATTGGTTTCAGATCCTTTTGCGCCCAAAGATAGATGCTTGAATCTTCGAAGACCTTGAGACTGGCCGGCATGGGTGCGTTTTCAATAAAAAAGGTGATCCCCCAGAAGATCTCCCCGGGTTTGAAGGTTGTAGCGATGAAGGTCCGTCCATCAACAGAATCTTTTTCAGCCACAAGTTGACCACGAGTGATGAGAAAGAGATAAGGCCACAGGTCTCCCTGGTTGACCAGGTAAGTTCCTTTTTTCATGTCCTTTTTGACCGCAAGCCATGTGATCTGCTCACGGGTTTCTGTACATAACCGATTGAAAACCGGATTCTCTGAAATTACGTAGTCTTGGCTCATTTATCCTCTACGCAGGAATTACAAATTCATTTTACAACAGATATGAAAAACGAACCAATTTAACCTTTAGCAAAGAATAATATTTCACTCGTTGTCATACTAATAATAAATCTCACCGGAGAAAAATTATGAAGTTAAAGTACTTAATATTTTTAACGCTTTCTCTCATCCTGTTAACTGCCTGTGGGAATAAAAATCCATGTCCTGAAGGGAGTGTGACCTACCTGGATGATGTCAGCCATTTCCCGCCTGACACATCCGCTGAACAGGTATTCGAAAAAACCGATATTGAAATTAGGGGAAAGCCCATCACCTTTGACCGGGTGATCAGCGGTCCGCTCTGCAACGACACATGGGAAGGCACGATTTATGTAGCTTGCGACCTCGAGGTACTCAAATGGGACATTAAACCTTTCTTCCTTACCAACGGGTGCAACCTGGAGATCAAACCGGATACTGTGGTCTACGTGGCTGCGCACAACAACGTCGCCTATTACAAGGGTTGTATTTCCTGCCATTAAAAAGTAAATCAAATCAATCATAAGGAGATGAAATAATGAAAACGAACTACAAACTCGGGGGTATCCTTGCGCTAATTGCTGCTGTAATTGGCATCGTCGGTCACTATGTCCTGTTCTTCCAATTTTACCAGGCTGGCATGCATGCGGAAGCAGCTGAACCTGGCTGCGAGATCCTTCTCGAATGGGTCCACCCGTTATTAGCAAACATGGGACTACTTGCTGCAGCCTTATTTGCTGTCAGTTCTTACGGGTACTTTTCCAAAAAGAGGTGGGCCTTTGCACTATCAGTATTTGGTCTCATCCTCACCCTCCTTGGCAGTTTCTTCGTGAACATTCCATTCATGGCCGCCGGCTTGCCACCTATTTACTTCATCCTCTTCTTCCCGTACACAATCCTTTATTTCTTAATGATGATCCTGGTTGAACGTTTATCCTGGAGTCGTACGCTGCTGGCTTTGCTTACAGGCATTTGCTATATCCTGTGCTGGATGAACGGGATTGCCAGTACCAGCCGCATGATCACAATTGGTGCAGATTTATTCACACTGGTGCAAAAATTACACTTCATTGCCATGATCGGCTGGGCTGTAGTTACAGCAGGAATTCTGCTTAAACCGCGTGAATGGCAGCGCGTGCTGGGTTTGACCGCCGGAGTGACCGAGTTGATCGTCGGCATTCCCCTGGGAATTGTAACCAGCCAAGAACTAGGCCGCTTCTCACTGTTCTCACTGGCCCCCATCGTCTCACTGGCTCTGGTCGTTATCCTGGTTTGGCCAGGTTTGTGGAAAAAATGGACTCACTTCGAAATGTCTCCTGAATAATTTCACCCCATTCAATATACACACATAATAAATGAGGCTGTCCCAAAAGTATAGGGCAGCCTCTA
>AMWB02032903.1_pt1 | contig 33694 bp, 32 predicted proteins | sample 200311 | NCBI WGS metagenome assembly AMWB02 (sample SAMN02737377, study PRJNA173069) | bioreactor metagenome | biome: anode biofilm in microbial fuel cells | place: USA: California | collected 2010-12-16
AAGATACTTATCCCGGCTTTCTTCCCGTGTACCGGGGTTAGTATCTTACAGAGTATCTCCTTGTTTTTTTTACAAGGAGATACTCTGTCTTAAGATACTTATCCCGGCTTTCTTCCCGTGTACCGGGGTTAGTATCTTACAGAGTATCTCCTTGTTTTTTTACAAGGAGGTACTCTGTCTCAAGATACTTATCCCGGCCTTTTTCAATCTTACCCGTGTCAGGCAGTCATGCCGTTGATCATGGACAAAAATAACCTGGCCATTTCATTAAGGATCATGACATCATCATTGAGCGATTCACGATCCTGTAAAAGGGAAAGGCACGGCCTCTTTACGTTGCAGACCTCTTTATGCTTAGCCCTTTAGGCACACCCTTTGACGGCAATATGCTAGCTGATTACCTTCGCCCACGCAACAAAATTTGCGCTTTTTATGTAACGAATATCGGTTTTTTACCATATCCCACAAAAGAGTAGTCCGCTTGTAAAAAAATACCAATTATGTAAAGTTGAAGAAAAAAAATCGCCATGGGAAGAAATACTAGGGGAAAAGATCAGGGCGGGAGCTGCAATCGGAGGAAAACAGGGCCAGACAGGTGTCAGAGAAGCAACCAGCGGAACCCGGTTGCGGAAATATCACCCTGGAGCAAAAACAACTTGATACTGGATTGCCTCATCACTGATGATCGGCAGAAACCAGTTTTCTCCTGAAACGAAATATTGCATGCGCTCAGTGACAATCGACCGCGCGCCATTGGGCAGAGTGGAAACGACAGTTCCGACGGGAAGCGTTTCTAGCTCCGTTGCGACCTCCTCCCAGACACGGTCATCGGCGCTCGAATAATAATACCAGGCAAAACCGGGCGTTGAACAGATAACCGTTAATATACTGGCCACTGCAATTGCAGTTACACGGCGCACTCTTATTGTCATTATCACCCCCGCTTTTATCCTGTCGCTGATTTTCCCCGCTGGCCGGGAAAAATTCTCTGCTAAATATTGAAAACGATTCATGCAGACGACGTGCCAGAACGAATCAAACAGTTAACTATTGGATTTTCAATAGATAGAGAGGGTTTTATAAGTCAGCGACCAGCATATCACCCAGAAAATGCGCAAAGAGTGCACTTTACCATGACAAATTTTACCCAGTCAATTCCGTAAGGTAGCCTTCAACCTGTCCGGCTTCAGCAACAAGGCGAAGGCATCAACAATATCGGTACACATAATGTCTGCATGGATGATCGCCGCCATACCGGCGCCTTCTCCCTGGACCAGGACAATTCCCAACGCTGCAGTCTGCAGCATGAGACCATCGTTTCTGCCGTTGCCGATGGCCACCACCTTTTCCGCACCCAGCGACTGGACATAGGCCTGCTTTTGCCGGTCTTGAGTGTCTGACCCGATGATACGCAAGGTACATGGCAGACCCTTCAGCTTCTCAGCAACCGTGCCATGGGTATCGGCGGTAATAACATGCAGCTGTAAATGAATCGCCAGTTCGTGGATTTTTTCCGCCACCCCGGCGATCAAATCACCGTCCAGGGCCAGGGTACCGTTATAATCGAGGACAAGATGCGACAGCTGCAGGTTTTCACCACCGGGAATTTGCACAGTAATCATGACTCAATCCTTTTCTTTACGCCCGAGATAACCGAGGAGTCGTTTGGCAGAGCCAATACATGGTGGGCAACATCAACAACTCCGGCTTTCTCAAGCATGGTAATAATTTCGCTGCGGGAATACGCCCGCCCATGATCCGTTCCAACCAGCATATTGAGAGCAAAGAGTGCTGGAAACTCTGGCCCGTCTTTGGTGTCATTGAGGATAAAATCATGGATCAGGAGTAAACCGCCCGGCTCCATTGCTGCCACGGTTTTAGTCAGACACTCCTGACATTCTTCCTGGGAGTTGCTATGAAGAATATGGGAGAGCCAGGCAACATCATAGGGCCCGCCAGCAATCGGATCGGAATTGAAATCGCCGCCAATAAAATCGATTCGTTCAGCCAGCTGAAACTTTGCCGCGGTCTGCCTGGCAAAAGGTTCTGTGGTTGGGCGATCGAGGATGACTGCCGTTAACTCAGGATTCGCAAGGCAGAAATGAATACTGTAGGTACCGGGCCCACCGCCCAGATCAAGCAGCCGCCTGCGACCGACGAGCTGGAATTTTTCGGCCATCTGTGGGGCAATCTTCATCGCCAGATTGAACATCCCCATCAAAAAACTTTCCCTTTCGACTTCCTCACCATAGGAGCGACGATTCACACGCCGACCCGACTTCACTGCCTCATCGAGCTGCGCCCAGCCATCGAGAATATGATGGTGATGCAGGATAATATGCCCCTGGTACTCGGGGCAGCCAGCGACCAGGTGTTTTCTGGAGAATTCGGTGTTGGCATACCCTGAATCAGTTTTACGCAATAATCCCATCGCCGAAAGGGCATCAAGCAGCAGGCCGGTCGCCCGAAGCTCCGCACCGATACCGCTTGCCACCTGTACCACATCGCCGCCGGCATCGCCCAGCACTGTAAATAGCTGCAGCCGCACCCCTGCCTGGAGGGCACATCCCCGCCAGTATCCACTAGATACCCCGAGTAACACAGGAACATTCCATTCTTTTATCATAATTGCCCTCCCCTTCTTGCCGTTATGCTGTTTCTTGCCCATATCGTAAAAGAATATCTGACTGCCTCATGCTCAGCACAGAAAGTCCAGAGGGATATGGGCTGAGGTTGGGCGTTTATCACAAAACAGAATATTCCCCTTGCCTTTCCGCGTAAAAAAAAGCAAGCTACGGGAAATTATCTATCGTATTTTAGGGATTTTTCACATATAAATCATTTTTTCATCCCCAACATGAACCAGCCGCCTAACGAAGTCAGCGACCAGGAATTAAAAAAGGTCATTGCCGACTTTCTCGACCAGGGTCACGTGGAAAATATTGTCGCAATGTTCCGCCGTGAACCGGATTATTACGCCTGGACTGGAGAAATCTTAAGCGACGAACGGTTCAGTGTACGCCTTGGGGTGTCGGTTCTTTTTGAAGAGCTGCAGATATTGCAGCCCAACCGACTGCCACTGGCTATTCCATCGCTTGTCAAGCTGCTTGACTCCGAACAGCCGCTGCTCAGGGGAGAAGCAATATCCCTGCTGGGAATAATCGGCACAGATCAGGCCATGGCCGAGATTCGCCGTCTAGCAAGCGATCCGAATCCGCAGGTTCGGGAGATGGTTCAGCTTGTACTGGCAGGCACGACATGAAAGTGAAAAACACCATGGACCCGGCATCTCCCCGAACCCCGCATGGTATACCCTGGTGGGTATATGTCATGCTGGCAATAGGCAGCTACTGCCTGTTGAGATATGTGGTTCCGGAACTTCACCTGGGCAACCCAGCCCTCCAGCAATTAACCAAGGCAGCACCGACCTTTGCCCCACCGGCAAGCATTCTTTTTTTGCTGCTTGCTGCCAAGAGGCTCTATGATACCGATCGTGGGGAGGAAGAATCCGGGCAGGCGGAGGACAAGGATGCGAATACTCCAGAGGAAAAATAGTCTGTTCATCTCATATATGCTTTAGGCATCATTCATAAAAACAATGCACAACAGTATACAGCAGCTTTGGTCAAGACTCTGGATTCCTTATGTGGTGCCTTGTGCTCTCTTTATGCTCCTGAGCCTGCCCGTTTTTTTCCTGGACTCACTCCCTATCTCTATATAACCAAAACCATCCTGGTCGGAACCCTGCTCTGGTTCTGTCGAGAAAAGTATGCTGTGGACTTTTCTTCCAACCTCTCCTCCAGTAATTTAGTGATGGCGTTTTGCTGTGGACTTCTGGTGCTCGTTATCTGGATTGCTCCGGAAAAATATCAGTTTCAGCTCGGCCAGAGTTCAGGGTTCGACCCGCATGCTCTCGGCGTTTCACAGCTGGGTGCGACAGGACTTATTGCTGTACGGCTGCTTGGCTCGACACTGGTTGTGCCGGTTATGGAAGAATTGTTCTGGCGTTCTTTTTTAATACGTTATCTGGTTGATCCGGCATTTCGTTTCGTGCCGATGGGGGCTTTTACCTGGTTATCATTTGTCGGCGTGGCATTTTTATTCGGCCTTGAACACCACCGGGTGGGCGTGGGAATTATTGCCGGACTGCTCTATGGGCTTTTGCTGGTTTACCAGAAAAATCTGAAAAGTGTTATTGTTGCCCATGCCACCACCAATTTTGGGCTTGGAGGCTATATCTTGATAACAAACAACTGGATGCTCTGATAAAGGATCCTTCTCCGACCAGATCTTTCCTTTCTCCACCTGCACAAATCCACCGTGCAACGGCAAAAGCAGACGGATTTTTCTCAATGCCCCTGAAGAACATTCGCCACGGCCAGCTGAATATAATTAAGCTTGTTCTTTTATTTTCGAAGAAAATTCGCTATATTCTGTTTTTTTCGGAGTAATAGTCTTTTCTTAACCGGTAACCAATTGACATATGCTTGATTCAACAGATAAAAAAATCCTGAACATCCTGCAGAATAACGGCCGTATCACCAATGCCAGGCTGGCCCAGGAGGTTGGCTTATCCCCGCCCGCCGTGCTGGAACGGGTCCGACGGCTCGAATCGACTGGGATCATCGAAAAATATGTGGCCATCCTTGACCGGAAACAGGCCGGATTTGGTATCCAGACCATCGTGATGGTCTGCCTGAGCCATCACCAGATCTCTTCTCTGCAGAAGGTCAAGGAACGGTTGACCCGGATGGATGAGGTGCTTGAGTGCCATCAACTGACCGGGGAAGTCGACTTTCTGCTGAAAGTAGCGGTCAAAGACATGAACAGCTATACCGATTTCGTCAACAACAAGCTTTCCGGGATTCCCGGCATCCAAAACGTAAAGACCTCCTTTATCCTGGAAACCTTGAAAAACTGTACCGCCCTGAAGCTTGCCGCTGAGTGACCGCGAGCCTTATCTCGTATTTTATGTGATAAAATTTACATAACAGGGTATATGGGGGAAACTAAAAAACTGGTAAATGCTTATACGCCTGAGGTTATGCAGGCGCTTTTGTTTACCCGGTGCACAGTTACCAAAAATCGATCCCCGCTAATTTGACCAGAGACCAGAAAAGATGAAAAACCAAGACGAGCTTATTACCCAGGCCAATGCGATACTAACCATGGGAGAAAAGGTCCTCGCCACGGAAACCAGTGACACCCAGTCAAAATCCCTTGTCAACGAAGAAAAATTCCACGATTTCAGGATCTCCGCGCTCTCGTTTCTCGGTCGAGTTTTCGGCGAGGGAAGCATCTATTATGAAAGCTTTCGAACCGAGGTCATCCACCACACGGCGAGCCGCACCAGAAGAGGCATCGGCATGCTTGCTGCAGCCATAAGGGAGTTACAGGGCGAATGGCTCGCGACCACCGGCGGCGCTATTTCCCGGGATATCTTACTGGAGATGCTCCGCCTCGCCCGCATGCACTATGAACAGGACAACCCCTGGGCAGCCGCAGTCATCGCCGGCGCCATCCTCGAAACGGAACTCCGCAGTCTCTGCCTCGCCAGAGGCATACCGCTGAACAATGAGATCCAGGGCAAAGCGGTGCCCAAAAAAGGGCTGCAACTGACGGGAGAGGCTTACAAGAAGAAGCTCTACGACAGGCAGGACAACAAAACGGTCATCGCCTGGCTCGAGCTCTACGATGCTGCGGTCAAAGGAGCAGGCGACTCAATTACCGGAGATCAGGTTAAGAGCATGCTCAATCAAATGCAGGCCTTCCTGACAAAGATAAAATATTGATGGTGTTGTAAAAATAATATTATGCATCCCGTACCCCTTCTTCGGCCGGACACCTTGCTGTTTATCTATTATATCGAAGGCATCGTCCCCGCGCTGCATACAATCAGTGCGGCAAACTTTATCGGCAACTGGGTTGAAGATGATTTCAGCTTCCTGTTTTTTACCCAACCGGCAAAAGATCAGGTCGTCGAAATATTAACAGAATTCAAGGGGCTCAAGCTGCTTGACGAATATAAAATGACCTACGCCGAATGGCAGGGCGGCAGTATTGAGCCTGTACGAATCGGTCGTTTTCTTTTGAATCCCACCTGGATCAAAGCATCTCCCGGTGCAGATGACATCGCGATAACCCTTGATTCCGGCGTAGTATTCGGCAACGGTACGCATCCAACCACCCAGGCCTGCCTTGAAGCCATCGACATAGCCTGTTCCGGTAAAAAGGCCAAAACCATGCTCGATCTTGGATCAGGCACCGGCATTCTGGCCCTTGCCGCGGCAAAACTGGGCTGCGAGAAAATTATCGCCGTTGACTATAATTTCCTGGCCACGCAGACCGCCTGCATGAACGTGCGGCTGAATCATCTGGAAGACCAGATCCTGGTGGTCAATGGTCGGGCGGAAGAACATACCAGCGTCGCCACCGACCTGCTGGTTGCCAATATCCACTACGATGTGATGAAGGACCTGGTACGAACGGAAGGGTTTCTCAGACAAAAATGGTTTGTCCTGTCTGGCCTTTTGCGTGGCGAGGTGGACAAAATTACCGAATTCCTGCATACCCAGCCGGTGCTTATCTTAAAACGCTGGAACCAGGACGATATCTGGCACACCCTGCTTGGAATAACCAACATGCCGGAAACAAAGTAATCCAGCCAGATATCAAAACAGACAGCTGAAAATCAGGTTTTCAGCTGTCTGTGCTATTGTATCACAGCTTCTGGAGTGCGGCAATCCGATCCTCAATGGGAGGGTGGCTTCTGAACAACGCTGCCATGCCGCCGACCTTGGGCCGGATACCAAAGGCTGCCACCTGATCAGGCAGGTGCGATGGTTCCTGGCTTGCCTGTAGTCGCTGGAGGGCGCTGATCATCTTTGCCTTATTGGTCAGATAGGCAGAACCTTTGTCGGCGGTAAACTCTCTTTTTCGCGAAAACCACATGACAATCATCGAGGCAAAAAGCCCGAGAACCAGCTCGAGAACGATGGTCACCGCCATATAGCCCATAAAACCAAGCCCCCCGCCTTCTTCATCGCTTCTCAGGAAGTTATCGATAATATTGGCGGCGATGCGGGAGAAAAAGATGACGAAGGTATTCAACACCCCCTGGATCAGGGAAAGCGTCACCATATCGCCACAGGCCACATGAGTAATCTCATGGGCAAGCACCGCCTCAACCTCATCTTTGGCCATATTCTGCAAGAGCCCGGTGGAAACCGCAACCAGGGCTGAATTTTTATTCATCCCTGTAGCAAAAGCATTCATGTCCGGAGAATTGTAAACCGCCACCTCAGGCATGCCGATTTCCGCCTTTTCTGCCATGCGCCGAACCGTATCAACGAGCCACTGCTCTGTCTGGTTGCGCGGATTTTCAATAACGTTTGCCCCGGTTGATTTCTTAGCGATCCATTTGGACATAGCCAGGGAGATCATCGAACCACCCATGCCGAACATTGCCGCCATGACCAGCAGTCCGGAGGTAGACCTGGAATCGATGCCTAGAAGACTCATGACAATGCCCAGCAAAAGCAGTATCGCCATATTGGTTGCTAAAAAAAGAACTATTCGTAACACGTTATTCCTCCACTGTTTGGATCTTTTTCTTGCAGGCAGCAGCATCCGCCAAGCAAACGGAACCTGCGGTTTTTATCAGCTGATTAAGATAAACATCGGTTTGCCTCTGACAAGATGCCAGACTCTTTTGGTCGAAAAGCCGGCTCAGGCAAACTGCTGCAAAACTTTTTTCACCGTATTGCCGTCTGCCGCGCTGCCAAAATGCTGCATGATCGGCTTCATTGCCTGCATCTTGTTGCCAAAGGCCGAGAAATCGATATTTTGCTTCACCCAGGCGTAAATCTCCTCTTCGCTGACCTGCTTGGGTAAATAGCCTTCCATGATAGCCAGGAAAGGAGAATCTTCCTGCTTCTGAGCCGCCAGAAGTTCTCTCTCTGATTTTATCAGTTTTTTAATAATGGCGATCACCTGCTCATCGGTCAATATCTTTTCCGGCTGCCGGGCAAATTCGCCGATCAGAATACGGATGGCTCCGGTGCGGTCAGTGTCTCTTGCCTTCATCGCGGCCCGCAACTCCACACTGAGGGATTCCTGCATGCTCATCTTTTTTCTCCTCTATAGAAAAGCTTTTATGTTATATAATTAAAGACTTGATCATATCAAGCAGCGAGCAGGTAGGATACCATCTTCATCCACGAAAAAAAATAGGATTCTCTCAACATATGCTATTGGTCACCGCCGCCATCATTGAAGCAAACGGTCTGATCCTGGCCGCCCGAAGAAAATCCGGCTGCCACCTGGCCGGATACTGGGAATTTCCCGGGGGAAAAGTTGAGGCTGATGAAACAAATGAAGGTTGTCTTGCAAGAGAACTCAATGAGGAGTTCGGGGTTCAATGTAAAATCGGTGACTTTTTTGGCGACTCGATTTACGATTACGGGACAAAAAGAGTCAGACTGCTGGCGTATAGAGTGCAGCACCTGAGCGGAACCTTTCAGTGCCGTGACCATGATCGATTGTGTTGGCTGCCGGCGCATGAACTTCTGTCGCTGCAATGGGCACCAGCCGATATGCCCTTCGTGGTGAAATTGCAGGAAGAACATCAGGTGACCGCAACCCTTGCATATTATCAAGACAACGCCCGGGAATATATTCAGGAAACCATCGATCTCGAATTTACCGGCCAGATACGCCAACGCTTCCTCGAGCTGCTCGCCCCGGACAGTCTGGTCCTAGATCTCGGCTGCGGCTCTGGACGCGACAGCCGCTTTTTTCTTGAAGCGGGGCACCGAATAGTAGCCGTTGACCCGGTAGACGCGATTGCTGAGAGCGCCACTGAATATCTGGGCCAGCCGGTTCGGGTCCAGAAAGCCGAAGAGCTGGAAGAAACAAACACCTACGATGGCATCTGGGCCTGTGCCAGTCTGCTGCATATCCCCAGGTCCCGGATTGAAGCGACCTTTACTATCATCTGCAAGGCACTGAAACCGGGGGGCATCTGGTATATGTCTTTTAAACGGGGCGAGACAGAATACCAGGACCACAAACAGCGTTTTTTCAATAATTACACCATCCCGCTTATGGAGCAGGTGCTCAGACAGTATCCCCAGCTGAGCATCATTGATATATACGAATCCCCCTCACTTCTGCGGGGTAAGGTACAACCCTGGCTGAACATCCTGCTCAAGAAAAGTACACAGGCACCCCAGATAACCAGATGATTGCCCGTGCAGCCCCCCTCTGGTATGATTATGGTAGTCTTTTATAAAATCATCGCGATGGCACCCATGCCCACTATACATAAAGGAATCAACAATGCCCCTCCTGCCGGCTATCGAACTGGAAACAACCCCCGCCCCTGACAGTACCGTGATCTGGCTGCACGGACTCGGTGCGGACGGCAACGATTTTGCCCCCATCGTCCCGGAGCTGAACCTGCCGGCTGACCTGGCGGTTCGGTTTATCTTCCCCCATGCCCCAACCATGCCGGTGACCGTCAACGGCGGCTTTGTCATGCCTGCCTGGTACGATATCATGGCGATGGAGATCGACAGAGAAATTGATATTGCCGGTCTGCTGCAGTCCGCCCAGGCAATCAACGCCTTTATCGGTCGCGAAATTGAACGGGGCATCGACAGCAGAAAGATAGTTATCGCCGGCTTTTCCCAGGGAGGTGCGGTGGCCTACCAGGTGGCGCTCAGCCACGAAAAACAGCTCGGTGGGCTCCTCGCCATGTCGACCTATCTGGCCACTGCCGATGCCATTGCCTACAGTGAGATAAATAAAACAATCCCCATCAAAATCCAGCACGGGGTGCATGACCCGGTGGTGCCGGAACAGCTCGGCCGCAAATCGACCAACGCGCTTACCAGACAGGGCTACAAGGTCAGCTATCAGAGTTATCCGATGGAACATGCAGTCTGCCCGGAACAGATTCGTGATATTTCCGAATGGCTGCAAAGCATTCTGCGTGCAAAATTCTAGATAACGGAGGTTTTATGGATTCGCTGGCATTCATCGCCGAACAGAGAATTGCCGAGGCCATGCGGGAAAAGGACCTGAATTCGCCCAAGTGGAAAAACAAACCCCTGCCGCTGGAAGATGATCGGTTTGTACCGGAAGACCTGAAAATGGCCTATAAAATTCTCAAAAACAGCGGCTATCTTCCGCCGGAAATTGAGGAACGCAAGCAAATAAAAAAACTGGAGGACCTGATCGCCTGCACGGAAGATGAACACGAACGGCTGAAACAGATGAAAAAGCTCAACGTCCTGCTTATGAAAGTTGACGCCAAGCGGCCCAACGCCTCGAGCATATCCAGCCAACATGAATATTACCGCCAGGTTGTGGAGAGGATAACGGTACGGTCCAGGACTGAGAAAAAATAGGCAGCCACAACCAAAGCACAAGAATATGAAAACAATTATTCCCCACAAAAAGCTTGAGTATCTCGCCGAAGCGGTTGACAAATTCAGAACGGCATCCTGTCCGGTAGCCCTTACCGGAGCAGGCATTTCGGTCAATAGCGGGATTGCTGATTTTCGTAGCCCTGGCGGAGTATGGACAGTTTTCTCGCCGGAGGAATATGCAACCCTCAATGTTTTTCTCAAAAATCCCCAGAAGGCTTGGAAACTCTACCGGGAGATGGGCAAAGGACTGCTCGGAAAAAAACCGAATCAGGCGCATAAGGTGCTGGCCGACTTTGAACGTAACGGACTTCTGCGAGGACTTGTCACCCAGAACGTCGACAACCTGCACCAGGCGGCGGGCAGCTTAAATGTACTGGAGATCCATGGCGACCACCAACACCTGCAATGCCTGTGGTGCGAGACAGTCGTCCCGGTCACCAGGGAGCATTATGCCATGCCGGGAGTTCCTGCCTGCACCCGCTGCAACGCGCCCCTTAAACCCAATGTTGTGCTGTTTGGCGAGGCTGTCAGGAGCCTGGATGCAATTGAGGAGCTTATCTTCGAATGCGATCTCCTGCTGGTTATCGGCACCTCGGCCCAGGTATACCCAGCGGCGGGTCTGCCGGTATCGGTCAAGGAACGAGGCGGACTGATTTACGAATTCAACCAGGAACCGGCACTTTCAGCCCACGAATACGCAGAAACGACATCTTTTCCCGACTATTTCTTTGCCGGCGACCTGGCTGCCACCCTGCCGTTATTCGGCCGGAATGTGCTTGGCACATAAACACAAAGAAATGCCGAGTCAGCTCTCCTTTGTATCAAGGGTTGTTTTCAGTAAAAAGATGGCGACCGGAATTGAGGATGCAAGCGCCAGAGCAGCAATATTGGAAAAACTGATCTCGGTTTCCGGTGAATAGATCAGCAGATAGGCAGCCAGAATCGGCATCTTGTCGAATTGAAAAAAGGTAAAAAAGCCCAGAACAAATCGCCGCATGAGATCAGGGTGGCGTTCGGACGTCCCCCTCGACGCCCGGTAAAAAAGATAGCAGGAGACAGACACCCCCACCAGAAACAGGCATGTGCCGATGAGTACGTCTCTTGTCAAGGACGTCGGATCGGCCGACAATCGCCTGGCATCGGAAGGAAACCAGAAGACGGAGGAGAGAAAAAGACTGGCCAGATAGCCGCCGATGCCGCCAAGCAGGTATTTGAAATGAACGGCGGCGACCTGCTCTTCCTGCACCGGCTTGGTTTTGACCAGAAAGAGAGCCATGGTCATTGCGACGAGAATTACTCCTATCAGAAAATACGGCCACGCCGGCACCTTTATGTATACCGGGAAAAAAGCTCGATCGGCATCTATCGGTAAAACAAACAGAACGCCAAAAAAAAACGAACAGAATGCGCTGAAGCCAAGCAACAGTCCGGTCATCATCTTCGCCAGGCCGGTGAGGTAGCTGAATCCAGCGACAAAAGATGCAAAACCTGCAATAAGAATCCTTACCACCATCTCCCGGTTACTCCCCTGTCAAATTGATGTCATCTGCCAACTTCAACTAGGGTATACATAACTCTTGTCCCCATATCTGGCAACGTATTCCACGAAAAAGAACAGCTCTTGCCGTCACATTGTGGCATGCTTAGTGTTTGTCGGCAAGAGTACTTCAACTGACAGGTGGACCTCCTTATGAACATGCCGCTTCGCGACCAGACCCTCGAATCTCTCGTTTTCGATAACAGTTTTGTCCGACAACTCCCCGCAGACCCGCAACCGGATAATTATCGCCGCCAGGTGAGCAACGCCTGCTACTCCCGGGTTAAACCGACAAAAGTTGCCCGGCCGAAAGTGGTAGCCTGCAGTCGAGAAGTAACCGAGTTACTTAACCTGCAGGAAGAGGTGTGCTCGTCTGAGCTATTTGCGGAAATATTTGTCGGCAACAAACTCCTGCCGGGCATGGATCCGTTTGCCATGTGTTATGGCGGCCATCAATTCGGCAGCTGGGCCGGACAGTTGGGTGATGGCCGGGCAATCAATCTTGCCGAGGTCATCAATAACCAGAAAGAGCGGTGGGTGCTCCAGCTGAAAGGAGCAGGACCGACCCCCTATTCACGTCGCGCCGATGGCCTGGCAGTCCTGCGTTCGTCGGTCCGGGAGTTTCTGTGCAGCGAGGCCATGCACCACCTCGGCATACCGACAACCCGCGCTCTCAGCGTCATTACCACCGGTGAGCTGGTGACGCGGGATATGTTTTACGACGGCCACCCGAAAGACGAGCCCGGGGCGGTGGTCTGCCGGGTCGCCCCGTCATTTCTCAGGTTCGGCAATTTTGAAATCCTGACAGCCAGAGGCGAAACGGCTCTGCTGCAGAAACTGGTCGACTATACCATTCGAACCGACTTCCCGCATCTCGGCGAACCTTCTGTTGCGAGTTATATCGAATGGTTCAACGAGATCTGCCGCACCACCGCAGCGATGATCATCCACTGGATGCGGGTAGGCTTCGTTCACGGGGTAATGAACACCGACAATATGTCCATTCTCGGATTGACGATCGATTACGGCCCATACGGCTGGTTGGAAGGATATGATGCACGATGGACACCCAACACTACCGACGCCCATGGCCGGCGCTACTGTTACAGCAATCAGCCGCATATCGGCCAATGGAACCTGCTCCAGCTGGCTAATGCCATCTACCCTCTGGTACAGTCGGCCGAGCCTCTCCAGGAAGCACTCAATACCTACAACACCCTGTTTCTAACCGGATGGAACGACATGATGGCCGGCAAACTCGGCCTGATGCAATTTTCACCCGAGACCGACGATGCGCTGATCGGCGAACTTGTCGACATCCTGCAGCTCGTGGAAACGGATATGACAATTTTTTTCAGAAATCTGGCCCTGCTCTCTACCGATCCTTCTCCGCAGGACGGGGACGGTTTGCCGACGGCTCTTGCTGTGGCATTCTACAAGAAAGAAGAAATAACCAGCGACTACAGAGAGCGACTGAACGGCTGGCTGAACAGATATAGGCAGCGACTCCAGCAGGACAACCTGCCCGATGCGCTGCGCCGGCAAAAAATGAACACGCTTAATCCCCGATATGTTCTGCGCAATTATTTAGCGCAGCAGGCCATCGACAAGGCCGAGGCAGGGGATTTTTCCATGGTCGGTGAACTGCTCGAGCTGCTGCGCGCCCCTTACGACGAGCAACCGGACAAGGCGCACTTCGCGGTAAAACGTCCTGAGTGGGCCCGCAACCGTGCGGGATGTTCGATGCTCTCATGCAGCTCATAATTGACGCCAACCACCATTATTTTTTGTTCTCGTCGGTATTTTGGCAACTTCATTTGTTTTTACCGTATCATTTGTAGTATAAGAAAGCTTGGTATGCTTTCTTTGTAACAATTCCAGACCCTTCAAGATCAACCGTTATCGCCTGCCATAATTCGATATCCGGTTAATTTTTATATTTTTCCCGAAATTTCATGCTCAATCAACGAACAACACCTTTCATTTCTTCCCGAGAATTTCTCCAGATCATTGCGGATGCACACCGAAAGTACACCGCTGAATCGTCGATTGAAGATTTCATCGCATTTCTCCGGATTCATATTTTTGCAAGGCTTGGCGATGTCTTTGTGGAGATGTATTTTTATAATGAGAGGCAAAATAGTTATACCCCCCACGCGTCTCAGCTATCAGCACCAGGGTCCACATTGTGTGTACCTCCTTTGCTGCCAGCTCAGGCGCCGACTGTGGCCGGCATACTAGCCAGTCCTGACGGTCTGGTCGTTCGTAATGATCAGGAGACACCACCGTTTCTGCTCGCCACCGGCAATCAGTCCCATGCCCTTTTTCCACTGTCTGAAAATCCGAATGGGTCGGCCCTTCTTTATATCGGCTGTCGGGATAATCTTCCCTTCCCCGAGGAATATCTGCAGGGCATCCAGACGGTAACGTTGCTGATTGATTCATGGCTGAAAAGCAAAGATCTAGTTTGCCACCTCAAAAGCTCGATGGCATCGCTTGAATATTTGGAACAGCTGCGGAAAGCTCTTTACGAAATCAGCGAACAGGCACACCTCTTTACCAAAGAAGAGGATCTTTTTTCCTCGCTACATAAAATTGTTGGCCGTTTTATTAATGCCCGCAATTTTTTCATCGCCCTGCGAAATGAACAGGACGGAGAGCAAGTTATAAATTTCACTTACTATTTCGATGAGTGCGACGCCCATTTCCAGGGAATGAAAATAAAGGTTGATCCGCAACAGAAACCCAGTATGACCAGTTTTCTGATGCAGAGCGGCGAACCTATTCTATTGGGACCCGAAAATTTTGACCAATTCTGCGAGGAAAACGGCATCAAATATCTAGGATCCAAGGCCCACTCGCTCATTGGCGTACCATTTTATCTTGATAATCTCGCCGGCGTGGTCCTGGTGCAGAGCTATCGCGACATCGTCTACACCGAAAAAGACAAGGATCTGCTCGTTTACGTCGCCCGACATATAGGCGATGCCCTGGAGAAAAAGAAAACGATTGATGCCATGCGCAATGTAAATGAAATTTTTGCACTGTTCATGCACTATTCTCCGGGCTATATCATCATCAAGGAGGTGACCGAATCGCACAACCGAGTTCTGCAGACCAGTGAGAATTATCAGCAGATTACCGGCATACCAAGTGCCGAAATGATCGGTATGAGCATGACCGATTTATTTTCAGCGGACTTTGCCGCCAGGGTTATGGCCGATGACTGGAAAGTCGTCTCCGACGGCATCCCGCTGCAGCTTGAGCAACAGTGGAACGGCCGCACCTATACGACGGTAAAATTCCTGATATCCCAGGAAGATAAAACCCTGCTGGCCGCCTTTTCCATCGATATTACCGAACGTAAAAAAATGGAAGAAGCCTTGCGGGAGAGCGAACGCAGGTATCGGATTATCTTTGAAAAATCGCCGTTGGGAATCGTCTGCCTCAACGCCGAGGGGACAGTATGGGATTGCAATGACAAATTTACCGAGATTATGGGATCGACCCGGAATAAGATTCTGGGATTCAATGCGAGGCACCAGAGCTCACCGATCGTGCGGGAGACCCTCGGGAAAGCCATGCTCGGCCAGATTGTCTCCTGCGAAGAACTTTACACCTCGGTAACCGGCCGTAAGAAAAGACATCTACGGGGAATATTCAGCCCGGTTGTTCCCGGCCACCCCCGCAGTGGTGTTATTGCGACAATCGAAGATATTACCGAGCAGAAAAAACATGAAAAAGAACAACAGAAAATTGAGAAACTGGAATCCCTCGGCGTTCTTGCCGGCGGCATAGCCCACGATTTCAACAATATTCTGACCGGCATCATGGCCAACATATCTTTTGCGAAAGTACTCCTTGAACCCGAACACAAAATTTCCACCCATCTTGCCGAAGCAGAAAAAGCATCCAGACGTGCCGGAGAACTGGCACGGCAGCTGTTAACTTTTGCCAGAGGAGGCGAGCCGCAAAAGAAAATAATCTCAACCCATGATATTATCCCGGAGGCGGTATCACTTATGCTTCGCGGATCAAACGTCAGAGCAGTTGTTGATATAGCAGACGACATTGACGCCGTGAAAGCAGACGAAGGCCAGATAAGTCAGGTACTGAACAATATCATAATCAACAGTAGCCAGGCAATGCCGGGCGGTGGGGAACTCAATATCACTGCCAGAAACAAATTCATTGATGATTCAAACAGTTACAATCTCACCCCGGGGACGTATATCAAAATAGCCATCAGAGATGAAGGCTGTGGCATTTCGCAGGAAAACAGGGGAAAAATATTCGATCCTTACTTTACAACCAAGCCGACAGGTACCGGGCTGGGCCTTGCTTCTGCATATTCAATCATTGCCAGACATAATGGCCATATCGCAGTCGACTCGGTTATCGATGAGGGAACATCTTTTACGATCTATCTTCCATCGGTCGGCAAGACCTATTCGGAGCACCAGGTACCCACTGACCAAACCATGAGCCGCCATCAAGGCGGTACAATACTGGTGATGGATGATGAACAAATGATACGAGAAATTGCCTGGTCAATGCTCACCCATCTGGGCTACGCGGTTACCACCTGTTCGACAGGAGAGGAAGCTATTGAACTGTTCAAAGAATCCCTGAAAACGCAGAGAACTTTTTCAGCGGTAATTATGGATCTGACAATTCCCGGTGGAATTGGCGGAATCGAGGCTGCCAAACATATCCTTGCCGAGGCACCCTCTGCCAACCTCATTGTTTCGAGTGGCTACTCAAACGACCCGGTCATGGCCAATCACCTGGATTACGGTTTCATTGCGGCAATCGCCAAGCCTTACAGCCTCCGTCAGTTTGAACAGGTTTTGAATACACTCCCGGTTCAGCAATAAAGACCAGGCCCTGCGCCATCAGGATGCATAAGACAAAAAAAGGGCTTTTTTCCAGACAACAACTTCTGGAAAAAAGCCCGTTACTTACACTGATTGCATTAGTTCCAGATGACCTGATTTTCTAAATACTCCTGCCTTTCTTTTCGGTTAAGTCGACCTAAATCCTCTTTGTCTCCTTTTTGGCGGTTCAGAGCACAGACATACTTCTTTCCATCTTTTACTTTCACCAGTATATACGCTTCGTATGTTCCTCTCATAGATATACTCCTCTTGGTTATCATTGGAGTAACGCTCCTATCCCGTCCTCGTTACCTGTCTCAGGTTGCTTACGCTCCACACTGCAGCATATCTACACCCGTCTCAGGTACAGTCTCTCTTATTATATGTCAGCAATGGTCCCATAACCAGTATAAAGTCAATTAAATGAACAATTTTTTCCTCAAAGCAACTAAACATATGGAATAAATAATCAATATAAAGAAACAGCTGTTGGCAATTGGCGTAAGTTAGAGCAACAGAACAAAAGAAAGAGAGAAGAAGGAAAGAAGGGTAGAAAGAACAATGGCAGCAGAAGCAAGTTCGGTATCGCTGTTCATTTGGGACGAGAGCACATAGATGGCGGTCGATGCCGGCAAGGTTAAAAAAATCATCCCAACCTTGAAGGGAACTCCGGTAACAGCAAAAAGGGAAAAGAACAGCCAGCCTATCCCCGGCAATACGATAAGTTTTAAAATCGACGCAAGAAAAGAGAGTGGCAAATTGCCCTTAACCCCTGCAAAGCTCAGGCTGCCGCCAATGGAAATGAGGGCAAGCGGCAGAGAGACCATTGAAATCAGGCTCAGAGAGTTGTTGATAAAGACAGGGAAACCGCCGATCAGCCTGGAATAAGCAATCCCGGCCAGACAGCCAAGAATCAGCGGGTTGGAGACAAGCGCCCTGCCGGTAATGGAGATGCGTCTGCGTATACCAATTTCCCGGCCTGAGAACCAGATAAGCAGGGAAACGGCAAAGACATTGATGAGAGGAATTGCAAAACCAATGATTATGCCGAAATATTTCATCCCTTCCGTGCCAAGACTGTTGAGTATGACCGCCACCCCAATATAGGTATTAAAACGGTAACAACTCTGGGAAAAGGAACCTGCCTGGAATGAAGAAACATGAAACAATCTTATCACCAGGGTGCTGATCCCGAACATGGTCAACAGAGCCAGCAATGATGCAACGCAGAAATCCCAGTCAATGCCCTGTTCAAAAGAGGCACTGCCAATTTTCCAGAATAACATGACAGGGAAAAAGAAATAATAGATGAGCCGATCGCTGGTCCGGAGAAAAAGACTGTCAGTCAAACCCCATTTGTGCAGAACCCGCCCCAATAAAAGAAGAATAAAGATGGGAAACAGCGAGTTGAGTATGATCACGATAATCTCCACATAAAAGGAATTCAGTCACAGACACCCCATTACACTTTTTGATAACAATGTACAATGGCTTCTTCGCAGCAAAGATACTCACACAAAACACAAAAAATCTTGCGTTTTTTACCGACCACTTTACTATGGCTTGCTATGAAAGACAAAGACCAATCAGACAAAATGGCGATGGGTGCTGCTCTCAACGACCGGCTCCAGATTCTCGAAGAAAAGTTTCTCTATCAGGAACTGACCATTGATGCCTTGAACGATGTCATCATTGAACAGCAGGCCCAGCTCAATTCGCTTGAGGACCAGATCCTCCGCCTTCAGGCGCTGCTCAGTGCTGTCGAAGATAATACTTACGATGGTGGCGAAGATCCCCCACCACCGCATTATTAGTGACTTAGAAAAAATTCTCTTATGCTTTTTCAAGAGAATTTTTTCGTGAAGGAACTTATCCCGCAACGCTTTTGGGCGGGATTAGCGGCCTGTCATTAAGCATCTTGTGCGTTTTACAAGAGAATAATATCTTGAAGGAACTTACACCCTCAAGCGAGTACGAACCTGAGTACCCGTCAAGCGAGTATTAAAGAAAATCCCGCAACGCTTTTAGGCGGGATTAGCGGCCTGTCATTAAGCACCTTGTGCTTTGCACTAAAAACCCCACCCTTTTAAGCAGACAAACAACAGGAGAATAAATTTGGCACAAAAGACCATAATACACAAAGGTTACCATGGTTCTATCAAGGTAGACACGAGCGACTATTCGCTCTTCGGCAAAATTCTGTTCATCGATGAAGAAATTCCCTACAGCGGACAAACTTTTACCGAGCTTGAAGAAAATTTCCGCCACGCGGTCGAAAAACATATTCAGGACTGCCGGGAAAAGGGCATTGACCCACCTTTTTAGTACCTTACAGATTTTTTCTTGTTTGCAAGAAAACAATTTGTCTCAAGGTACTTACACCCCTCAAGGGGGTACTAAAAAGAGTCCCGGCTTCTTCGCTGTTCGTATACCGGGCTGAGGCAGAATAGAGTCATTATCAGGGAGATGGAATGGATATATACTATGTGCATGGCGAATTTGTAGCGGAAGATCAGGCCCATATATCGGTAAACGACCTGTCGGTCATACGGGGCTTTGGCGTCTTTGATTTTTTGCGGACCTACAACGGGGTCCCCTTCCACCTCGATGACCACCTCAAGCGACTTGAACGTTCTGCCCGCCTGATCGGCCTTACACTGCCGCATTCCAGAGCAGAAATCAAGGGGATCGTCGAGGCAACTCTGGCTCGCAATGACCATCAAGAAAGCAACATCCGCATCGTAGTCACCGGTGGTTTAAGCAGCGATGGGATCACCCCGGGCGACTCACCCAGGCTTTTGGTCATGGTCACCGGCGTCAAAAAGATGCCTGCACAATGGTACACGAGTGGAGCAAAAGTGATCACCAGCCATGTGGATCGCTTTATGCCCGGGGCAAAAAGCATCAACTATATTCCGGCAATCCTCTGCCAGAATGAGGCGCGAAACCAGCAGGCCATTGAAGCGATATATGTCGACAGAAACGGCTTTTTGCTGGAGGGAACGACGTCGAATTTTTTCGCCTTCATTGGAGACACCCTGATAACCCCGCCTTGCGACCGGGTCCTTCCCGGCATTACCCGCCAGGTGGTGCTTACCCTGGCGGAGAAAGAATTTCCGATTGTCGAACGACAGCTGCATAAGGACGAAATCCGCTTATTGGATGAAGTCTTTCTCGCCTCCTCGGTGCGGGAGGTAGTTCCCATCGTGGCTGTAGACTCTATTCAGGTGGGTGACAGCAGGCCCGGCAGCCGGACCAAAAAAATAATGCAGCTGTTCAGGGACAATACCGTTTCTTATAAAGGCTAATTTCCCCCCTGTTGAAGTGCTATGACAAAGGTCTCAGCTTGGCATAGCCGGCCAGGAGGACAGTCTCGCCATGATCGTCGAAAGAGACGGTGAGCCGCCCCTGCTTTCTGTCTTTAATCGCAAGCACTGTGCCGGCACCAAAAACATGGTGCCACACCCGCAAGCCTTCACCAAGCTCATGGATTTCGAGAATTTCAGGGGACGGGGATTCCACCGTTTTTTCTTGTTTTTTGTCCTCGGTAAGTTGCACTCTTGCCCCAACCGATGCAATATATTGTCTGGCTATGGTGGTATCGTCAGCACTGATCGTTCGATCACCATCTTGTTCTGCCAGTATTTCGCCAAGTCCCACCGACAGACCCGGATTGGCCTCATACAGAAAACGGCTGGCCCGCACCATTGGACCGGGAATTTTGCCACAACACTTTGCTATGCAGCGCTTGAAGTCAGCGTCTCTCGGATGAATGCACACCACCTGTTCGATGGCTCTCGTCAGCGCCACGTAAAAAAGCCGGCGTTCATCCTCCAGATCATTCTCTCCGCTCTCGCGTTCGCGATAAAAAGGAAAGGCACCTTCCTCAAGACCCGGTAAAATGACCAGCGGCCATTCCAAGCCTTTGGAGCGGTGGACCGAGGTAATCAGCAGACTTTCTTCAGCAGGGTCGGCTCCGCCATACTGGAACTCGGCGACCGTAGCCAGCAGCTGTAGAACGGATACATTCTGGGTAGCCGCAAAATCTATAAAGGCCTGGCAGGTCTTCACCCGGTTCTCGGCAGTTACCGATCGTGCCGAAAAATTATGATAGAATTCAAAGAGATTGAGCTTTTGCACCATCTTTTTCAAGAAGACATCGGCACGGCCGGAAGGTGAACTGCCGGCCAACCATTGCCAGTTGCCCGCCGTTTCCTCGAATCGTTTGCGGATAAACGGCGGCAAATCAGAGGTGCTCCAGTTGCGCAGCAAGGCCACAGCGTCATGGGGATTTTCCGCGATATTCCGCACCAGCACCTCCATGTCTTCTCGCTTTATACCCAGATGCGGCTGGGAGAGCATGGCCGTAAGCATCTTTTCCCTGGCTGGCTGCTCGGCGTCGGCCAGATTGCCAAGAGCAAGTTGTAAATAGCCGGTCAATGCCAGTACCTCGGCGCAGTCAAATACCTGGGCGTTTCCTTCCAATCGATAGGGAATCCCCGCCTCGAGCAGGGCCAGTTCCACCGGCACACTCTGGGCAAAGAGCCTGACCAGCACCACGGCATCGCGAAGGGAGCGCCCCTCTTTTCGCCATTCGGAGAGCACGCCGATAACCGGTTGTTTTCTTTGTTCCTCCAGGCAGGTTATGACGGTATTGGTATTCGTTTCATGGGAAATGCACAGCTTCCGGTCCCGCTTTCTATTGGCGGCAATAAGATGGTTGGCGGCAAGAGACAGCTGATGCCCATAGCGGAAAGTGTAGGAGAGCTGATAGTTTTCCGGCTTTGGGAAATCGACCTGAAACCGGCTGGTTATATATTCCGGCCGAGCTCCCCGCCATTCATAGATACATTGATCAACATCGCCGACCACCATCACCCTGGCCCGTTTTCCAGCGAGGATTTTCAACAGCTGCTGCTGGGCCTCGTTGATGTCCTGGTACTCGTCAACGATAATATATTCCACCCGGTCAGCCACCCAGGCGGCAAGCTCATCGTCAGCCTGCATGGCCATGAGCGGTTCATGAACAAGATCGGCGTAGAACCTTATTTTTCGGTCTTTTCTTGCCTTCTCAAAGAGTTCGTAGGCCCTGATGAAATAGGAATAGCGTGCGGCAAGATCGAGTTTGGTAAAAACGGCGGCCGCCTCGCTGATTGTCGATTTCACCCGGTCGATAAAAGCCAGGAATTCTTCCACCTCTTCGCCTGCCAGCCATCCTTCATTTTCCCGCTCCTCCCGGTACACTTCACTCGCGACCTGGCGGGCCAGTTTCTCCTGGACATACTCTTCAGTGACCAGCCGGTAGTGAGGCAGTGCACCTCGCCTGGTAAAACTGTTGACCAGGCGCAGGCCGAGAGAGTGGAAAGTACGCACTTCAGGCAGCAGACGAGATACAGACGACAACTGCTGGTGCATTTTTTCGGCAAAAGAATCCCGGGCCGATTTATTGAACATCAACACCATGATCTCTTCTGCCTTTGCGCCCTGCTGCAATAACCAGCCGATTCTGGCTACCATGGTGGTGGTCTTTCCGGACCCGGCAACGGCGCTGACCCGTGCATGCCCTCCTGAATGCTTAATAATATGCAGCTGTTCGTCAGTCAGATTCATGATACATAGAGAGTAACATAAAAGGGCCGCCAAGTGCAGGCGGCCCTGTCATAAAAACGGAAAACGTAGAGTAATTATCTTTTTTTCGGAGGCAGAACATCGGTGATCGAACCATCGACAATTTCTGCGGCAAAAGCAAAGGTTTCTGCCAGGGTGGGATGGGCATGGACCGTCAGTCCGATGTCCTCGGCATTGGCACCCATCTCCAGCGCCAGTACCGCTTCATGGATCAGTTCCCCGGCATTCTGGCCGCAGATGCCCGCGCCAATAATCCGCCCGGTCTTTTTATCAAAAAGTGCTTTGGTCACTCCTGAAGAGGCTCCGGCGCTGAGCGCCCGGCCACTGGCACCCCAGGGGAATTTTCCTTTGTCAAAATCGATATTTTGATTTTTAGCCTCTTTTTCCGTAAGCCCCATCCAGGCAACTTCCGGGTTGGTATAGGCAACCGACGGGATAGTCATCGGCGTAAAGGCCGATTTATGCCCGGCGATGACCTCGGCGGCAACTTTAGCCTCATGGGTGGCTTTATGGGCGAGCATCGGTTCGCCCACCACATCCCCTACGCCGTAAAAATTGGCGACATTGGTTTGCTGCCGCTCGTTGACCAGCAGAAAGCCCCGCTCATTCATGGCAAGGCCGATGGTCTCAAAGCCCATATCAGCCGTGTTCGGCTTTCTGCCGACTGCCACCAGGACCGCATCAAACTCAGCATTTTCCGGGACATCTTTTCCCGCAAGACTCACCTTGATGCCGCCTTTGGCAGGAGTCACTGCCGTCACTTTTGTCTTGGTCAGAATGGTATATTTCTTTTTCAGCTTCAAAAATAACGGCTGCACCAGGTCCTTGTCGGCGGGTGGAATAATCTGGTCAAGCATTTCGACGATAGTTATCTCCGAACCGAAGGCACTGTAGATCTGGGCCATCTCCAGGCCGATAATACCGCCGCCGATGATAAGAAAACGCTTCGGCACCAGTTGCAGGTCAAGTGCGGCGGTAGAATCCCAGATACGGGGATCGTCCGGAATATTCGGCAGATTGAAGGGATGAGAACCGGTGGCGATGATCGCATTGGTAAACTTCACCTGCTGCTCTCCATCCGCCCCGGTAACCAGCAGAGTGGTTGTATCCTTAAAAACGCCATTCCCCGACAATCTGGTTATTTTTCTTGCCTTGCAAAGACCGTCCAGGCCCGAGGTGAGCTGTTCGATCACCGCGTTTTTTTTGGCCAGGACCCTGGTAATATCAACTTTCGGCGGCGCAAAATCGACGCCGAACTCGGCGATCTCCGCAGCCTCCTCAATGACCGTCGCCGCATGCAGCAAGGTCTTTGACGGGATGCAGCCCACATTAAGGCAGACGCCGCCCAGTCGCGGCTGTTTTTCGACCAGGCAGACGGAAAGCCCGAGATCCGCCGCGCGAAAGGCCGCGGTATAACCGCCCGGCCCGCCGCCGAGAACCACTACATCGTATGTCTTTGACTCGCTCATACTCTACTCCTTAGTACCTTGGAAATTCCCTTCCTGCCTGCTCAGCAAAGCAGAAATAATTTCATAAAGACAGTTAGCCCGACTTCTCTTTCATGTTCCGGGGTTATAATAAAGCTCGTTTGAGGTCTTCAATCTTCATTCGCAACGCCTTGCAAAACCTGGCGGCTTCCGCCCCGTCAATGATTCTGTGGTCGTAGGAAACGGAAAATGGCAGGGTGAGACGCGGCACAAACTGCTCGCCGTCCCAGACCGGCTTCATGTAACTCCGCGAAAGGCCGAGGATAGCCACCTGCGGACTGTTGATAATAGGGGTGAAACCGGTTCCACCGATACCGCCGAGACTTGAGATGGTGAACGTAGCTCCTTGAATATCCGGAATAGCCAGCTTGCCCGCCCTGGCGCTGGTGCTCAGGCGCTTTAATTCGGCGGCAATTTCTCTTACTCCACGCCGGTCGGCATTTTTCACCACCGGAACCACCAGCCCTTTCGGCGTATCGACGGCGATGGCAAGATGGTAGTATTTTTTCAAAATCACTTTCTCGCCCCCCGGCACCAGGGAACTGTTAAAGAGCGGGAATTCCCTCAGCGTTGCGGCAACCACCCTGGTAACGAACACCAGGGGGCTATACGCAGGCTCGTCTTCCCGCAGACTCTCATTCAGCTCTTTTCTGAACCGTTCCAGCTCGGTAATATCAGCCTCATCGAAATGGGTGACATGGGGGATGGTAATCCAGCTCCGGTGCAGCTGTGGCCCCGAAATCTTCTGGATGCGTCCAAGCGCCACCTCTTCAATCTCGCCGTATTTGGTGAAATCTTCCAGGGGCGGTTCCTGGGGTGAAGGAGTTGTTTTCGTCTGCCGCTCTGCTGCCAGGATATCTTCTCTTAAGATACGCTCATTCGGTCCCGAACCAATAAGTTTGGCCAGATCGATCTGCTTTTCTCTGGCCAGGGCCCGTACCGAGGGCGTCGCATGAAACACCTGCTCTTTCGGCCGCTCTTTTTCCGGCAGAGCTGGCTGTTGCTTTTTGTCGGTTTCTCCTGCCGCCTTTTCAGCGGTCGCAGCAGCCTGTTGTTCAGATACCCGTTTAGCTGCCTGAGGCTCCTCTTCCTTTTCTGCAGTACTTTTCACCGCCTGTTCGCGCTGTTTTTTCCCATCCTCATCCGATGTCGCAGTCGCCGCCGCAGCACCTCTGTCAATGAGAGCGATGACATCGCCACTGCCGACCACGTCCTCTTCTTTGACCAGCACTTCAGTAATGACCCCGGCAAAAGGCGACGGAATGTCCATTACCGCCTTCTCGCTCTCCAAAGCAATAAGAGACGCCTCCTCTTCTACCGAATCGCCCGCGGTAATGAACACCTCGACCACGGTAATTTTCTGTACCTCACCAAAATCGGGAATAGTAATTTTCTCGATGGTCATCTAGGACTCTCCTTTTAGTGACTGAGAAATAATTTTCTTGCGTCTTTTGCAAGAAAATTATTTCGTGAAGGAACTTATCCCGCAAAGCTTTTTGGCGGGGTTAAGAACTCAAAACTTATCATTCTAGAATTTTTTACAAAATTAACAATTTCGTGAAGGAACTTACACCGCAGAAGGGGTTGCTGAACAGAGTCCCACGAATCTTTTTGGCGGGACTATCTGTTCAGTGCGTGCGGCTCTTCCGGATTTATGTTGTATTTTTTCAAGGCGTCACTGACCGTAGTGTAAGGAATTTTACCTTCATCTGCCAGGCTGCTGAGAGCGGCGACGGCAACATGGTATCTGTCCACCTTGAAAAAGCTGCGCAACACCTCGCGGGAATCGCTTCTGCCATAGCCGTCCGTACCAAGAACGGTAAGCGGCCGGTGAATAAAGCGGCGCAATTGCTCCGCATATGCCTGCACGTAATCGGTGCTGATGACGACCGGCCCTTCGTGCCCTTCCAGCTGCGCCTCGACGTAGCTTCTCTTTTTCGGCTGTTCCGGATGAGTACGGTTCCAGTCCTCGATGACTGTGCCTTCCCGGTGCAGCTGATTGGCGCCGAGAATTGACCAGACATCTGCTGCTACTGCAAAATCTTCCTGCAGCAGGTCGGCGGCGGCAATCACCTCGCGCAGGATGGAACCGGAGCCCATCAGCTGCACTCGCAGTCCCTGCCCTTCGCCTTTTTGCAGAAGGTACATTCCCTGATGGATGCCTTCTTCCACGCCTTCGGGCATCTCCGGATGGGAGTAATTTTCGTTTAACAGCGTAATATAATAAAAAACATCCTCCCCGTCTTGAAACATCCGCTCAATTCCTTTTCTGATGAGTACGGCAACCTCGTAGCTGAAGGTGGGGTCATAGGCTATACAGGACGGAAAAGCCGAGGCGAAAAGCAAACCCTGACCATCCTGATGCTGCAGGCCTTCCCCGTTCAAGGTGGTCCGTCCGGCGGTGGCCCCCAGGAGAAAACCTTTGGCCCGGCTGTCCCCTGCCGCCCAGAGTTGATCACCGATCCGCTGAAAGCCGAACATCGAATAAAAGATATAAAATGGGATCATCGGTATCCCGTAATTAACATGGGCAGTCGCCGCAGCCAGCCATGACGAGATGGCCCCGGCCTCGGTAATTCCCTCTTCCAGGATCTGCCCCTGCGGGTCCTCTTTATACCAGGAAAATGTCTCGGCATCCTGCGGCTCATAGAGCTGCCCGGTAGGCGCATAGATGCCCAGCTGGCGAAACAGTCCCTCCATGCCGAAGGTCCGGGCTTCATCGGGAATAATCGGGACGATATGCTTGCCGACGTCTTTATCCTTGACCAATGCCCCAAGCAACCGGACGAAAGCCATGGTCGTCGACAGCTCCCGCTCTTTTGACGACTTGAGCAGGGCACTGTACATGTCCGGTTGCGGCATAGCAAGGGAATGGAAGACGATGTCTCGATGCGGAACCGGCCCTCCCAGCGCCTGTCGATGTTCTTTGAGAAACACATCCTCCGGACTGCCCGCCGGCGGCCGGATGAACGGAAGGTCGGCCAGCTGATCGTCTTCCAGCGGGACATGAAATTTATCCCGGAATGTCTTCAAAGAATCGAGGTCCATCTTCTTGACATTATGGGCGACCATAACCGACTCCCCTGCCTGACCCATGCCGAAACCTTTAATCGTCTTGGCCAGGATGACGGTGGGTTTTCCCTTGACCTGCATGGCTGCCGAATAGGCGGCATACACCTTACGGGGATCATGACCGCCCCGGGTCACCTGCCAGAGTTCGCTGTCGCTGAAATCTTCAACCAGGGCCATCAGCCGGGGATCGTCGCCGAACACCTTTTCCCGCAGATATTCGGGACCACGCGCCCGAATGGTCTGAAAGTCGCCATCGACCATGGCGCCAAATTTTTTCAGGAGCAGACCTTCCGTATCACGCTGTAAAATAACATCCCATTCGCTGCCCCAGATCAGCTTGATAACATGCCAGCCGGCTCCCCGGAAGCGGCCCTCCAGCTCCTGAATGATCTTGCCGTTGCCCCGCACCGGCCCGTCAAGGCGCTGCAGATTGCAATTGACCACAAAGATAAGATTGTCCAGATTTTCGCGGGCAGCCAGGGAAATTGCCCCCAGTGATTCCGGCTCGTCGGATTCGCCGTCCCCCATAAAAACCCATACCTTTCTATCGCCGGCTTTTTTCAGACCACGACTGTCCATATATCTCATGAACCGGGCCTGATAGATCGCGGCCATCGGACCAAGGCCCATCGAAACGGTAGGGAACTGCCAGAAGTCCGGCATCAACCAGGGATGCGGATAGGACGAGAGACCGTGGCCGCCCACCTCCTGGCGAAAATTTTTCAGGTTTTCTTCATCCAGTCGGCCCTCGACAAAGGCGCGCGCATAGACGCCGGGTGAACTGTGCCCCTGGAAATAAATCATATCAGCGCCATGGGCAGCATCCGGACCGCGGAAAAACCAGTTAAAGCCAACTTCGTACATGATGGCGACCGAGGCATAGGTTGAAATATGACCGCCCAAGCCCTTGCCGTCCTTGTTGGCTTTTGCCACCATGGCCATGGCGTTCCAACGCACATAGGCGGCGACATTTCTGGCGATCAAGGAGTCGTCCGGCATGGGATCTTCGTGTTCCGGGAGGATGGTATTGCAGTAAGGCGTCAGCAACCCGGGCGAGGTCGACACGCCAAGGGTTCTGGCAATGTCAGTCAGACGACAGAGGAGATAGTCCGCCTTTTCGCCGCCTTCCTGTTGTATCACGCCTTTGATGGAGTCGATCCAATCCTGGGTCTCTTCAGGATCCTGGTCCTTAAAATACGAACTCATTGCCTACCTCTCGATATTTCTTCAAACATTCTAGCATTATCGCTCTGGCCAACACTTTGCTGCTTATTGTTTTTGACCATATTTTTCATAACTTACTTTGTCATAGAGCAGCGACGATTCGGCATGGCCGGGCTTGTCTTCTTTGGGGTAGCCAATGGCAAGAACCGCCTCAACCATTATATTTTCAGCAAGACCGAGAAGTTTTTTGACATATTGATCCGAGGTCGTATGGTCGTCATGATCGCGCTTTCGAAGCTGCACCCAGCAGCTCCCCAGACCAAGATCCGCTGCGGTCAGGTGGCCGATAAGGGCGGCAATCGAACAGTCCTCAACCCAGACATCGCTTTTATCAGCATCGCCGCACACCACTATTGCCAGTGGTGCATTTTTTATAAACGAGGCACCATGGGGTTTGGCCCGGGCAAGATCACTCAGGGTTCCGGGGTCGCGAATCACCACAAATTCCCATGGATTCAGACCTCTCGACGATGGTGCACGAAGCATTGCCTCGATAAGCAGATCGATCTTGTCTTTTTCAACCGGCTTGCTCGCAAACTGCCTGACACTTCTTCTTGAACGTAAAAGATCGAGAAACATAACTGCTCCTTTGCTGAAGGTTAATATTCTGTCGACAATTAATAACAGAACAGTATAGCCATCACCTGGCAGTATGTCCGCTGCTGCTCTTAAAAAATGATTGCTTCTTATAAAATATCCATACGAATACAACAAAAAACTGTATATTACCGAGATGAAATACTCGACAGAAGAACAATCGGAGCAATCATGGATGCACAAACATTTATTACCTGCCTCATCGCTGTGACCCTCTTGACCCTGACTCCGGGAGTGGACACCATGCTGATCATCAGAAACAGTGCCCGCGGCGGCTGGCTTGATGGGGCAGTGAGTTCGCTTGGCATCTGCAGCGGCTTATTCGTGCACGCAACCGTTTCAGCGCTCGGTATATCGATCATCCTGCTGCATACGGCCTGGGCTTTTTCTGCCCTTAAATTTGCCGGGGCGGCCTATTTAATATGGTTGGGAGTTTGCAGCTGGAAAAGAGCGGTCGGCGGGCGGCAAAATATATTTGGTGGCAAGGTTGCCGCCAGACAGGACAGCTTTCGCTTGGCCCGGTCGCTCCGGGAAGGCTTTCTATCCAATGTCCTCAATCCCAAAACAGTGATTTTCTACATGGCGTTCCTGCCGCAGTTTATCAATCCGGCCGAGCCACCATTATTTCAGTCTCTGCTGGTGGCCGGTATCCATTTTACCATCGCCATGCTCTATCAATGCGTTCTCGCCGCCATGGTAAACAAAGCCAGAAAGTGGCTGCAGCGCCCCGGGGTAAATCGGGTCTTCGACAGCTGTACCGGCTCAGTTCTATTGTTTATCGGCTTTAAAATAGCCACTGACAAATAATCTTCGAAAATTGTAGACAGAGGAGACTCTTGAAAAAAAAGCACGTACCGGCAGACAACAGAGAAGGGGTCATCGTGGCTCATTACGGCGTGGCGGTCGATGTCCTGTTTGCCGAGGATAATACCCGCAGTATGATCCGGGTGAAACGAAACTCAGGTCACGTGGTCGGCGACAAGGTGGTTATAAAAGAGGAAGTGCTGACCCGGCTCGAGCGTTCTTCCGAGCTGTCCCGCATGGATGCCCGGGGGGGACGGCACATTGTCGGTGCCAACCTTGATGTGCTGTGTATTGTCGTTTCCTGTGAACCTTTGCCGCCTCCCGGATTTATTGATCGGGCTATCGTGTCCGCCCGGGCCGCTCATCTGCGCCCCGTGTTGATCGTCAATAAATCGGACCTCCCCTGCTATGCTGATTATCTGGCGGCGATCGAATCGGTTTATCAGAAATCACTGAAGATATTTACCATGAGTGCCGAAAACGGTACAGGCCTTGAACCTCTCATCACTTTCTTCAGCGAGGGACACAGAGGAGTCTTCGTTGGCCCGACAGGGGTTGGCAAAAGTTCGATTCTCAATGCTCTCATGCCGAAAATCAACCTGACCACCGGGGAGATAAGCGAAACAAAAAAACGAGGGAGAAACACCACTACCGTCTCCACCCTCCATCTCCTCAGCGATGGCGGAGAGTTAATCGATTCCCCGGGATTCAATGACTTTGGCCTGGTTGACATCTCCGCCGAACAGCTCTCAACCTATTTCCCCGGTTTTGAAGAAGCGGGCATGCAGGCATGCAGATTTAGAGACTGCAAGCACCGTGAAGAGCCGGAATGCAGGGTTATCGAGCTTGTTGACCAAGGCGGGATCGACACCGCACGCTACACCATTTACCTGCAGATGCTGACTGAGGTCGAAGCCTTACAGATCGAACCGGATTATCGGGAACGCCGACACCGCCGAAAAAAAACGTAACATCTCCACCAATGACATCGCCCCGGGGGTTTATCCGGCCGTAGTTCAAGCATTGATTTCCTGACCATCATTACATATTCTTCTATGCTACATGCAGCGGGCACCTGCAGATCTGTCCTTATGCCCGTTATTCCGCAAAATTTCTCAATGAGAGAAGCAGCAAGAGGAGATGTATCATGCGTATATTATTCTCATTGTTATTTGTGACCTTCTTGAGCACAAGCAGCCTGGCCGGGGAAAATATCACCTATTCGGTAGATGGCCAGCCATACCAGGGATATCTCGTCAAGACCAAACCCGATGCACCGATGATTCTTCTTGTCCATGACTGGGACGGCCTCACCGATTACGAGGTTAAACGGGCGCAGATGCTTGCCGATCTTGGCTACAGCGTCTTTGCCGCCGACCTGTTCGGCGCCGGAGTACGGCCGACCAAGCTCGAAGATAAAAAACAACATACAGGTGAATTGTACAAAGACCGGCAAAAGCTGCGCAAGCTGCTCTATGGTGCTTTGGATGCGGCAAAAGCCCAGGGACTTAACACCGGCAATGCAATAGCGGCCGGCTACTGTTTTGGCGGGGCGGCGGTGCTGGAAATGGCCCGGTCAGGCGCTGATCTTAAAGGTTTTGTCGCCTTTCACGGTGGCCTTGTCACCCCGGAGGGACAGAATTATTCCACCGCCAGGGGCAAGTTCCTCATCCTGCATGGCAGCGCCGATACTGCCGTTACTTTGGACCAGTTTGCCACCCTTGCCAAAGAACTTGAAGAAAATCATGTCGAGCACGAAATGATCACCTATAGCGGTGCCCCCCATGCGTTTACCGTTTTCGGTGCACCATCCTACCGTGAAGATGCCGACAAGAAATCCTGGAAACGATTCACCGAATATCTCAGCGAGACTCTATAAAACAAGCAGGCCAGGAAAGATCAGAAAAATCTTTCATGGCCTGCAGCTGGACTGTGGACCGATTTTGTCCCGCTGCTCTTATTTACGCAGGCGCAGCGATTCCTTATACTGTTCCCGCATTGTACGTTTCAGCATCTTGCCGGCGACGTTGGTTGGGAAAGCTTCCATGATAACAACGTCACGAATACGCTGAAATTTGGCATCCACCTTGCTGTTGGTCCACTCGATCAATTGTGCCGGAGTCACCTTCGCCTCGGGTACCAGCACCACGGCCGCAATGGGAACCTCCCCCCATTTTTCATCCGGCACCCCGATTACCGCCACATCGCGGACGTCCGGGTGCTGCACCACAACTTCTTCGATGTCTTTGGGATAAACGTTCACTCCTCCGGAAATAATCAGATCTTTAATGCGATCGATCAGAAACAGGAAACCGTCCTCATCGACATAGCCGACATCCCCGGTGTGCAGCCAGCCATCAATAATGGTTTTTTTGGTTAACTCCGGCTGCTTATAGTAACCGGGCATCATCACCGGGCTTGTGCCGCAGATTTCGCCGATTTCTCCGGGGGCGCACTCCTTCCCATCAACATCCAGGATACGCAGTTCCATAAACGGCGCCGGCACACCTACAGAGCCGACTTTTCGTATGGCATCATGCTTATCCAGCACAGTCATGAACCCTTCGGTAAGCCCGTACAACTCGTAGAAACGACCAGGCAGCGATTGATTGAGGCGGTGTTTATATTCAAGCAGTAAAGGGGCACCGACGTTGTGAATCATTTCAAGAGAGGCAAGTTTTTCCGGATCAAAGGCAGGACTGTTCAGGATGGCGATGATTTGGGCGGGGACCATGACAACATGGGTGACCTTCTCTTTTTCAATGTCGGCTATCACCGCTTCGGCATTAAAACTTTTATGCAGAATGTACTTTGCCCCGAGAAACATCCAGGGCATCAGATCCAGCATGGCACCGTTAAAGACAATGGCCCCGGCATGCAGAGCCACGCTTTCCGGGGTCATTCGCCAGGAGGAGGCAAAAATTGTGCAATACATGGCCCGCACATAATGGGTATGGACTATCCCTTTTGGGGCCCCTGTAGTCCCGCTGGAATACATGATATTGTACATATCATGATCGTCGATGTGCACCTCCGGCGGGTTCTCTTCGCTTGCCGTGTCAACAAAATCACGGTAACTGCGAAAGCCCGGCATCTGGCCTTCAAGCCCCACCAGTATATAACGATCATCGGCAATGGCCGGCAAATCCTGCCGGATAGCCTGCAGGACTCCGGAAAACGACGCATCCGCCAGCACCAGAGCGGTATCGGAATTTTTCAGCAAGGTGAAAAGTCCGCTTTCATTCAGCATGGTACTGCTCGGGACAATGACCAGGCCTGTCTTTGCTGCCGCCCAGTAGGCAGCCATAAGCTGGGTGCAGTTGGGCAATACCGTCGCAAATTTATCGCCTTTCACCAGACCGCTGGCCAACAGCGCATTGGCCAGTTTATTTACATAACCATTAAACATCTTATAGGTGAAACGCTCCTCACCACAGACGAAGGCCGGATGGTCAGGACGATAACGGGCATGGTGCGGCAAGAGTCCGCCGATGTTCATTGTTGTCTCCTTTTACTGATGGTTTTTTACATAGCCATCTCTGATGGTATTCGGTAAATTTTTACAAGCTCATCAATATTGCTAATGGCACTCTCTTACATTCCAAAATAAATCATTCTCTCCCACGCTCCACCAGCAAGGCACCGGAAGTCTTTTTCAGCAACCAGCCAAGACAAACAATGCCGACCAGAAGCGTGACAAAGAAAAAAACCATTGGCGAGTATTGCGGTACCACGCGCAACGCATCGAGGGAGAAGAAATCTTTAAGATAACCACTCCTGACCCAGCTCCGCATAAAGCTCATCACCACCACAAGACCGACGGCGTGGTAAAAGGTCAGCCAGAATCTTTTCTTCCAGGCACCAAAAAGTGTGCCTGGCACCAGAAGCAGCGCGACGCAGAAAGTCGAAGTGGCGCCAAAATGATGCCCCATAAAGAGCAATCTCACCTCTCCCGGCAGGGCAAAAAAGTACCAGGTGCCGAGAAGGATATTCCCCATCGTCAGGACCAGGAAAATCTGCAAACCGACGCGTTCG